>Ga0307517_10011422_pt1 | contig 12302 bp, 14 predicted proteins | sample 23_EM_MG_FD_194515 | JGI IMG/M metagenome (GOLD analysis project Ga0307517, IMG submission 194515) | Populus trichocarpa ectomycorrhiza microbial communities from riparian zone in the Pacific Northwest, United States - 23_EM | ecosystem: Host-associated > Plants > Roots > Unclassified | place...
GGCGGTGCCTTATACGACTCAAACTCAATGATGGTTCCGGCGGGCACCACTTCCACTGGAAGGTCGGACTCCATCAAGCTCGTTGGTATTCATCAAGACAAAGGAAATAATGTCGACCCAGAGGAAAGAGGGAATGAAATGGCGAAGGACGAGCCAGGTCCAAGTCAGATCGATTTCCACGATGACTCGGACTCAGACTCAGACGTGGACTTCTTTCAGGAGCAAATGATCCTCCTTCGGGCCTTCGAACGAACGAGAACTACAGATGGACTTCCTTACGATCCGACCCTCCCTCGGCTTGCATGGCACCCAAAGATATCGCCGTATCGTTTCATAGTTTCTCAATTCCGCTTGCCATTGGGACAGTCAAAGCTGTATTAAGCCAGAAAGGAAGCGTCACAACTCCCATTACTCTAGAATGGGTATCTGGTGTCGCGATCTTTCTCGTGTGAGTTGCGTTCAACAATTACTAGTAAGAGGCTCAACACTGATTTTTATGTAGTCTTTTCCTTCTTGGATCGTACGAGAAACGCAGAGACATACCCAAATACCTTTTATGGCTGTTCAACCCCGATTGTGTCGATATTGTATGGTATTTGGCGGCGAAGTTGTCGATCCAGTGCCCTGAATATTTGTCAAATGAATGTGATATTGAGTTTGTCGAGTTTGACCCGGGGGCCTTCGTCACCTTGTACCGCATCCTTGTCTCAGCTGCGGTAGTACTCCTGGGGTCCCTTAAGACTACTTTCGTGTACTCAAGTTTTTTCACTGATGCTATTTGGGTGGAATGGCTTTTTGCGGGTTTCGTCTCTTCATTGTGCGTTAATTTCAACCTTCCAGTGAACCAAACTTTGCTAAATTATGAAAATCCGCCATTAGGCTCTACCTAGTTGGTCTATATGAAAACAACTTGTTAGGGCTATGGTCCTCATTCTTTCGGAAAGATAGTTCCCATCACCTCTTGTGACCAGCATATTGGTGGATAAATTTGTGACCTTGAGAGCGTCTAGTGTGTCAGTTGGGATATTTTGAGATAGGAACCCAGGCGCCTACCAGAAAGAATATTCCGAACGCAACAGCATGCCAATTCTGCAGGGGCTTTGACAGAATACCACCCTGCGTGGGACCGGTCCATTAGGAAATCGGAGAGGGAGTGGTGGAGAATTCGCAAGCCTTGATCCGAAACCTACTTAATTAGTTTGTAGTCAACAGTCAAATAACAAACGAATTAAGGTAGGGCAGATTCAGAGAAATGACAAAAACAAAAATAGGAGGGAAACGCCATACCTTAATCAATATCCTTGTGTTCAAACTTCACTTCCAGTCAAAACCGCAATTCTTTCCATAAAACTTGAAGCAATTATTGAATGCTGTTTGATGGTGTTTAATCTCATTATCTCGCTTGTGTAGCATATTCTAGTGTCAACAATTTTTTCATTGAGTAAATACGTTACATACGTAAGATATACTCGAGTAGAGAGATTCTGGAACACATAAAGAGGGGACAAGAATCAGCATTGATTCTCATTCCCTCTTCCCTTCTTCCCCACAACGAGCATCAGTACTCCTGGTGAACCTCCACTTTGCCTCGTCGATCCCAATTCTAGATTCGTTCGACAAGGGTTCGAGTGGGTCATTTACCTGGTCGTCATGAAGGTTTGGGTGCGGTCTGCGGTCGCTCATCCCGAAACTCCTTGCTGCGTCTCGTCAGTAACCATTTGTTCGTCCTCTTATTCACTATTGGCCAACTCTAACCTGCAGAAAAATGTTAATTCGAGTCGATTCTGCCATCGACTTTGACGTACCTTGCACGGTACATTTATCTCCTCCATCTTGCGTCGTGCCCATGCTTCTGTGCGCAATGTCCTGTCCACCTCATCGTCATGGAGGCTTGACATTTGGTGGGTTCCCTGTCATTGTCAGCGTTGGCGACCAGTCTTGATTCATCTTGCTAATGGTCCTGTAGGCAACAGCCTGTCCATCTCATTGACGAGGAGGCTTGATATTCGTTGGGTTCCTCTCAATCATAAGGTGTCGGTGACCATCCCTGGTTTGTCCTCTTCTCTCTCGCATTCGTCGTCAGCTAACTTGAATCTGCAGTAAATCAACAGGCCAAGGGTTGACTCCTTCATCGAGAATAATGTACCTTGTTGACAACATCTCCGTAATCCCAAACATATGCCATTACGAATTAACCACTGATCTGCATTGAAACAACGAGCGCGAGCTTGAATGGAGGAGGTATGTACCCAATCACATCGAGTTGGTCATTACTCTTAGCCTCGCAGAGACCATCGACAGGCGCTTTCGTTTGGAAGGTACACATAGGTATGCTGGTTTATGTGATGCACCGTATGCGTATGTGAGAGCTGAGGATGTTCCATCGTTAGCACTCGCAGTCATGGAGGTAAGTGACTATGTACCTCTAGTTCATGACCTGGGCCTCATAATGTTTCCCCGACCTCAATAAGTCGGATTATTCATCACCCGTATTCATCCCCCTCGCTCCTCAGACCCCATTGTCGCTGTCTGTTTTGGCGGTAAAGGGGCACCCAGGTATGCCGTATCCAAGAGCTGAGGCAGGTTTATCATTAGTCCTCGTCGTACTCGTGAAATTAAGTGAAAACATACCAAAGACCTTCGACTGTGCCGACGATCGTGAAGAGGTAGGTACTTGTGAGAACCTCTTAGACGTGGTGCGTGGCCACCTACTCATTATAAAGTAGCACTGCTACTGTTGCCTGTTCTTTGTCTTGATGAATGCGCCTGCACCATATAAGGAGATCGATCCGAGAGGAAGTTGAAGTGATCAACTGTGGGCTGTCATGGTCCAGCTTTGAATGGAAAAATTAGCGGGAGGACGAAGGGGTGGTTGTCTTGTTGGTCATCGAGAGAAGGGGCTGGTGGGTAGAGGTGGAACATATGAGTAAGTATTGGTTGAATATCAGTAAAGGGCTTATTGAACTCACCAGAGCCATTTGGTCGAAGGCAAGGTATGTCCACCGCCCCTTGTCAGCGACGTTGAGCTCAACGAAGACGCGTCCAAAGTATTTGCCTCACTGATAAACTGTAGTGATGTCCCAAATTCTCGTTGCATGCACTCGATCCCAAAATTATATGCTGAGGCTACAGGCGTTAATGGTAAGAACCAACTTGTTATCGACAGTGTTTTCGACTCGCTGTATCTCTTGTAGCTCTCATCGGCGACACCACCCTGCTCCTTCGATGTGCCTAACACTTGCGAAAGCCTAAGCCACGCATTGTGCTTGTGAATCTGTCTAGGTAAGTCAGTTGTTGCTTATCAATGGTGAAATTGTATGACCATGTACCCCATGTTACGGCCTGGTTGATCCGACCGCTGATTAAATGAGGAGGGGCCTAACAATAGTGGTAAGTACTCGCAGGTAAATGGGATGCTGTTATGGACTTACGGTGTCTCATAATGGTCATTAGCACCATAGTCCTCGCCCTTTAAACACCGCTGTGTCAAACCCCACTCGCCAAAGCCCAGACCCATCGTCGAACCTTCCCTCTCTCTCGTACACATTTTTGGTAGGTGTAGAGCGTTGTCGGATGTGCATAGGCTCTACCTTCGCGCAGTGGTGATGCGGAGGAGTGGTAGAGAATGATAACATCAGGGTAGTTGAGAACTCTGGTATGTGTTAGTTGAGTAATGGCAAAGGAGGGCCGAGCTTGAACTCACCAAAAACACCAGGGTCGATCGTCGTCGGTGGTCTGGGCCAATATTGACGATGGGGTGGTTGTTTATGTAGTAGGTACGTTTCCTCATCAGTCGTAAAATTTGGTGTAGTATGCGAACCGGGGAATCTGTCCAATGTAAGCCGTCATTGATGGTGGTGAGGGGCAATGGGACATGATTTCCTAATTAGGAAATAATGTGTCGGTGGGAAGAACACCTCAGGCAGCAGTTTATAAATAGATACGGGGCCTGTTAGGCCGATTTTCTTGTAAGGCGGAAACCCACCTAAGAGGCCCCCCTCTCCCGCGATTGATAGATTGATATATAAATAAACCATCCGCTTTTGCCATCTACCATCTTCCCGAGAGGGTCCATCAATGAGGGATCCAATACCACCATCCAAACCATCCTTAACCATCCTCAGGCTGCCTCATTTCTCCATGGCAGAAATATGTTTTTTTTTTCAAAATTCCTTTACCTACTATTTAAAACCCCAATAATCCAACCCTCGCCGACCCGTACATAGGTCGAGGGCGTTTACGGAATTCAAGCTCTGCTTTAAAATTGATGACACTAATTATACCTTCATGGGCTTCGTTTGGCACCTCGTCATTGTGCATGGTGGCCTCGAAAGCACGAGAATTAGGTGAGTAAAAGTCCCATTCCATTTCGTTTCCAAATGGCTCACAAATTAATACAATTCCACTGCTCAAGAATGGCCAACCCCGATGTTGCCATGACACCGCTTCCCTCCGACCACCACTGCCTCTCCCCTCCAATGAGGAATGTGGGCATTGTGTGTCAACGTTGAAGCTTGAAGCTTTGTAATGCTTATGGCTGGCATTGAGCAGCGTGAAAGAGGGAGGGGCAAGGAAATGCATGGACTATAGATGTTGGTGCACGCGACAGAATACATCGACTCATCGTGCGCTACTGACGAAGTCAGTTTGTTAGCCCACGAAGGATGGTGGAACTCTTGAAAACAGCGCAGGTGTCAGTTTATGCAGCCCACCCATCATCAGAGACCCCGGTGCCTCAATCACCAACGCATCGACATCCACGAACGGCGCAATATGCCCCTCCTCCAAAACGTCTTTCTCCCAGAAGTCCCTCAAACGCGCGGTGATGCCGGTGAGCACTGGTCATACTGATATCAAAAAAGATGAATGCAAACCCAAACACCCACTCCACGACAGCAACGAACATGAGTGGCAAGGCGGCCACAAAAATTATATGCCATCCAACAGTAAGGGGGACGGGAATGGGATAGGAGCGCAGGCAACTACTCCCATGCTGCCGGTCATCCACCCACTAACGCACACACTACCACAGACCAGGTGCTTCCTGTGATGGCGATGCAATCTCTCCTCGCAAACGCTCGCCGGGCAAAGCGAGACAGGTTCAGCAATGGCAACCACGGGGATCCCCTGTCGGCATCGATGAAATGCCCTGCCAAATGACAATGCAAGCATCGACCCTTGTGCACCAACGACGAGTCAACGTCAATGGCTAGCATGGAGTTTCGTCCCAGCGCTTGCTCTGCGCCGGGGTTTGCAATTGCTTCGACCTTCCTAACCTCGCAGCGCAGCACAGCAGTGTCAATTGACACCTGCGTTGCCGTTGCGAGGTTTCCTGGTCAGAGTCCAATTGGCGTGTCAGGTCAACCACGAACGACAAAAATTGCGGAATGGGATGGAATGGGCTCAAGTCTTCTTTATTACTTTCTTTCACAAATGCTGTCGAGGTAGGCATTTTCATCTGGCCCACATAACTTGCCCAAGTGGGACTGAACACTCTTAGATTCCAAAATTGGCCGAGCAGTCACTTGAACGGGCTCCTTAGTTTCAGCCTCAATGTTGCTCACATTCATAACATAATAAACATATTTTCCATATCCTTAGTTCCATTTACTATTAATGGTGGCCTTGGCAGCGTTCTTCTCCTCAGGTGTGTTGTATAAATGAGAGCTACCCATGGTGGCACAAGGAAGGTTGAGTTTCCTATATGAAACTCGGTTGCATCTCTGTACTCTCCGGTTTTCGTCTGACCTTTATTTTTTCGTTTTCATTTATGGGCGAAATTTACATCACGAGAAAGGTAAAAAATCAGGCAGTTCCATGGTGTAAAAATCGGAGTAGATATCATATTTCTTGATATACTACCACCCAAGTTATGTTTATTATTTGAACGTGCGACTTTCACTCGTAAGCCTTTATTTGTTTTCACGGTACATACAACTCAAACCATGTCTCTCCGTTCGTCTTTTTCAACCTCCCTCAGCCTGCACATAAGTGTGCAGATTGGAGCAATAGGTGTCGTTTGATGTTCGATATCATCTTTTTCATCTCACCACTGATCATATATCATAGCCCATAGTCTGACAGGGATGCGAACATCTAACCGACGCTCTCCCAGGTCCTTCACCCAAGGCCGCCCTTTCATTTTTTTTTTCATTTCTGATGCTCTGTCTTTCTCAGCACCACCTATTGTCGACTTCCATCTACCGGCATTCAAGAAGGCTCTCAGGCTGTTGGTGCCACAAATCGCACTCGTTTTAAACATCGTCAGGTGAATACCTATCAATGACGCAGCTGCTTGTTTTGAGCTGATGGGGTGTTCTCTCGGCTAACAATCAGGTTGACAAGGAGTGTGGCTAATTCAACACTGGCCCTACTTACGTTGCGAGACGGGAGAGTTTCGTGGCATACAAAGTTCGACTTGTATGTTTCTCATTCTATTTAATTTCAATTTTATTGATCTCTTCCTGATCGACATCCACTCTCGTCCGCAGTGCCGCCGACTGCCCTCACGAGTCAGGCTAGAAGCATATAAGTGCCATGGCCATTGGCATGGGCTGTCCCGTACGATACAAATTGCCAAGTTTGAAGAGGAGATCGATATGCTTCTGAAGTCCGAAGCTGCTACAGCAGATGCGGCAAAGACAAGTAGGTCTATATCCTAATCCGATTGAGTCTCACCTATTGAAATGCCGATTATGATAGGAATAACAAAAATATTCAATAGCCTTAGGTAGGTTGTTCCGAGATACATCAGCTGGGAGTAAACTGACCTCTCACATAAGTTTGGTTGGGCCTCTGGTAATGCCCGTAATAGCGAGGTGATCGAACACAACAGGCGGGATCAAAAGAGCAGGGAGGGACGGCAACGACGATGACAGCAAGGAGGGAAGGCGACAACGATGACGATGGCAAGGAGGGACGGCAACGACGACGACGACAGCAAGGAGGGATGGCAACGATGACGATGACAGCAAGGAGGGATGGCGACGACGACGGCAAGGAGGGACGGCAACGACGATGATGACGACGGCAATGAGGGACGGTGACGACGGCAAGAAGGGAAAGAAATGACACCAAGGCCTAGGAAGGAAGGCAACGACAACCATTACCAATCCTCTAGTAGCCGCAGCGGCGAATCAAACACCAGCGATTGAGTCAACGATCTAGAACAACCGCAGTGAGCACAGGAAGACATGAACGCGAATGAGAAGGCTTTACCACGGCATCACCAATGGGCTCGAGGAACAGAGCAAGCGGGAACTCGGCATACAAGGGCAGCGGACAACGTCCCGTACCCTCGCAATCCTGCGCGGCAGTGTCATTCGACACTCGCACTGCAATTGCGATGTTTATTCATTCCTTTTGCCCTGTTACCTGAGATTGGAAGAATGTTGTGGGACATCACATTTGTGGGGGCAAAAAATAGATACTATGGAAAACATATCTAATCGATGCCCATGATGGCCAAAAAAATGACTCGGAAACATCTTGGTAGGATACCTCTCTAAAAATACACAGAATCGACAATCACAAAATCCTGCGACCATCCCGAAGGGATGCCTCGAGGAACTTTAGAGGGAGGGATATATCTCCATTTAGATTTATCCGTGCGGGATACCAGTGGGATACCCCCTCTTAGGTGGGTTTCCGCCCTGTCAAAGAACCGGCCTAACAGGCCTTCGAACTGCTGCCAAGGGTGCGGAAGAAACAGGCGAGTGCAGTATGTAGACCCCATACGAGCAGAACTCTATCCATTCCTTCGTTTCAAACAGGCCTCTTCACCTAATAAATGATGGAATTCCGAAATTCTTTCCTTAGATTCGGATTCCTGAACCTCGAAACTATACCCAAGGTGGGTATTTAAAATTCTAAATTTTCACGAAAGGAAGTTGGAACAGCTACTGTACCGTTTCGACCAATTGTTCACGCCTTGTGATGCGTGACGTCCATAGTTCACTGGACTTGATGTTCACAACTCAATGCAGTGATGCGTGACACGCGAAAAAAATTGTTCACAAACCAGCCAGCATACACAGAGATATTTTTTTGCACTTTTGTCGTCATTTTCGGTAGTGTTCACCGTTGGTTCACTGATTCCTGTGATGCGTGATGAATTGTATATTGGTTCAGTTCACGACACACCGTGATGCATGACATGAATAATCGGTCGAAACAGTACAGTATTTGCAATGTACGGTTAATTTTCTGGTGGAATAAAGCTAGGCGAACGAAATCGGATTCAAAGGTGCCTGGGCCCGTGGATGCACTGCTGATCATGGAAGAAGTTATTGGGAATTCGAGACGGGATTTATACAGGCACTCCAAGCAGCAAGGAAGGATTATGAGAGCCGTTGGTAAAGAGAATTGAAACAACATTCTGCACCACAATTCCAAGCATTGCGATTGACCAAAAAAATGTAATAAGGAGGGTTCAATATGACGTTGTGAGTATCCGAGAGGGAGAGGCCGTTGGTAAAGAGAACTGAAACAACACAATTCCAAGCATTGTGTTTGACCAAAAAATGTATCAAGGAGGATTCAATATGACGTTGTGAGTATCCGAGAGGTAGGGCGGCCCAAACTCGCAATGGTTGAATGCACCACCCCATCCTAAAACCTGCCCTCGCGAACATCAGCGTACGACACCAACGTGGGCCTTGCATCGCCTCTCGTCCAACGCTGGTACCAGATTTCGTTCGTCACCGACCACGAACTGAAGAAATCAACCAAATGGAGGTGTGGGCATTCCGCAAAGTATTGTTGGATGCATTGATGGCGCTCGACAATATCTGGGAAAGGGATATTAGTTCTCCTCGATTCGATAGAGATGACGAGTTCGCGGAGATTAGGCAGCCGCTTGATGATTCCAACCTCCTGTTCGTGGCGCTCACCGCTACCTGAATTTACAATCTCCAGGACGCGTAATTCGCGCAGATGGATGAGTGTGTCTGGGGAGCAACGTATAAGATAACCAGGCAGGGAGATTGTTTCGAGACGACTGAGCCCTTGTGCAACCGACTCTGAGACCCGTCCGTATTTATCATTGGTTGGGTTCCAAGAGAGCTTGCGTATATTGCGGCCAGGAAGTAAAAGCTCTATCGTCACTCGGTTCCCCCCAAGCGAGTGGAGGTTCGGACAACAATCGTCTGCGAAAAGGTGATTTGCTGGGGGTGAGGCATGGTGAAACATATTCAATTCGCGTAGGTGTCTTTCGATTGTGTGCGGATCACATTCGAGGTAGAGATGTCGTAGTTTCGGTTGCTGGGGTAATATCGTGCACGCCATCCCTACTTCATCAAAATGACTTTCCCAATGTAGATGTTCGAGTTGAAAGGGACAATCTTTGAGGAGCACGGCGGCTGGTTGGCGAGAGAACGCACGGAAGTGGAGGACTTTGAGGTTGACCATGGCACGAAACCCCAGCTTTGCCAAGTCCCAGAGAGGGTTTCTGCGTGATACAACGTCGATGAGGTAGTAAGTGTGTACGAGGGAAGCGAGTTGGGGGTTGGTAGTTATGGTGGAGAGAAATGCGACGTGAGTATAGTCTAGGCGCAAAACTTTAGGGTGTGCTGGGTTTGGTGTATGGTACAGCCGTTGCTCGGCGTCGTGTTGAAAAGCTTTGCATGTCAAGATTAGAGAACAGATAGTGTTACTGTCGTCTACCTCCTCAATTATGGGGCGAAAAAGTTCCAGGGGGAGCATTGGAAAATGGTCCAATAAGAACGAAGTCAATTTTTGCGAAGCCATTGAACCAAATAAAGGGCAAAACAACCGCCCGATCACAATCTTATCTCGCCATGATAAGATGAGGGTTAAGTTCATATATCGTCAATATATCGTGATCCCGTAGGCACATCACATATATCGAAGTTCTAGCAGATACTAAGGGTAAAGCGAGTACAGATAATCGATAAACACAAATGATAGACTCAGAGGCCGCGGGTGTTAGGTTGTGAAGGCTCAGTCATCATTCTCTCTCATGGGTGCGAGATAGTAATGAATATAGGACCCACTGTGGAGTCGACGGATCCTAATAATCTTAACTATCGAAGTAGGCCCTTGGTCGACAATTAATATTGTTAGGTGCGTGACTTTTGGAATGGCCGCACGCGCCAATGAGGAAGTATATCTGCTTCTACAAGTCACAATGGCGACGGGAAAATGAAAAGTTGGGTATTTACGCGATTCCAATACAATGTAGGCACCATTAGATTTCAACCCTGCCTCATCCTTCACTCATAAGCACCCTCAGTGACTATTTTTCATCGCCGGAACCCCTCCACATCACGTCGAACCAACCTATGAAACTTCACTTTCCACACCATGGCCCGTTGCGCTAACCTACCAAGTAATGTTGACCCCCCGACGAGGCACACCCAAGATGACGAGCAAGAGTGCTAGATCCGGTACCAATCTCATCTTTTCCTTCTCGTCCTCTGCTCATTCCATCACCCAGAGCCTCGTGATCGCCACGCCTGGCCCCTTCTCTCGATGACCAGTAAGACAACCACGCCGCTTTCCCCTTCATCTTCCCGCTAATTTTTACATTCAAAGCTGGCCCATCACAGCCCACAGTTAATCACTTCAACATCCTCTTGGTTCGATCTCTCTTCTATGGCCGGGGCGCATTCATCAAGACGAAGAATAGGCAACAGCAGCAGTGCTATTTTATGACGAGTAGGTGGCCATGCACCACGTTTAAGAGGTTCGCACAAGTACCTACCTCCTTGCAATCGTTGGCACAGTCGAGGTACGCTTTGGATCTATGGTACATTTCCGCTTAATTCCACGAGTACGTTGAGGACTTATAACAAACCTACCTCAGCTCTTGGCTCTTTCCCGCTGAAATAGACAGTGCCAATGGGGTCTATGAGGAACGAGGGTGGTTGAATATGGTTGATGAAAAACCCGACGTGTTGAGGTCGGGAAACATTATGAGACTTCGGGTCATGAACTATCCTTATTCTGCAGAAAAAATATACCTTCGTTGCAAACAGGCATGTTTGCCGAATAAAATGTTGGAATGTCGAAATTCTGCCCCTGGATTCGGATTCTTCAACTTAAGGGGACAGGTAGCATTTGCAATGAGTAGGTCAATTTCTGGTGGAATAAAGCTAGTGCATCTAGTTTCCCTCGGACTTGGAGGGACAACTGCGAAAAAAAGTGCGGAGATTCATGCAGAAAATGTAGAATTTTTTTTTGAGTAGACAACGTTAACCATGATGTTTCTCATCGTGCATTAGATTATTATTTTCCTCTGCTTTTCATCCAGGCTTACACGGATCAAGACGATCTTGTCTTTCTTGAAAATTTGATTCAGGCTCGACTACTGACTTAGTCCCGCCATCACGAAATGGAAGTGGAAATATTATTGATTAAGTTGGGATCTCTCTGGGCCCGAATGTGGAGATTTTTTGGACATAATAACGGACAACGATAGGGGGACGCTTCACCGACGCTTGTCCAAGACAATGCGGAGTGGAACTAAGGATTTTCTGCGTACAAAATTATGTATTAAATCAGGACGTCGTTGACTTACCTGAACTCCTGGAGCATCATCCTTCTTCATCCAAGATCACCCGTATAACCACAACTATCTTCTCCTCGTCGAGAAAGTATAGGAAAGGCTATTCCAGTGTTAACCGTCACCATGAAAATCAATGCCTGTCCTCCTCGTTCTCGCCATCCCACTTTTGGGCGCTCTGATATGGCCGGGATGTTAATTAGAGAAAAATCCTCTGTACCATCCTCGAAACCTAAGTTATCAGATTTTCTCTCTCAAAGTTCAGGTATACTCCATGCAAGGGTTAGAAATGAGGGCGCATCGTGGCAGCCATAGTGTTGAATTGGTGTTGAAGAACTTTGGCCAAGGTCAGTAAACCAACTAGCCGGTCACCGTTCCGACGCATACTAACCTGGCGTTCATGGTACCAGAGAACTCAGTGTAGGGTTCGCGGCGAGTCGAAGTATGTGAACTATTTGAATGGTACGTATTCTCGTCGTGAGTTCGATGAGTCATCATTCGATCTTGTATTAGACTCACTGCTATGAATTTCCATTAAGATCAGCCCTTCGTGTTCGTCATCTCGTGACGCAACTGATATTCAATGGACAGTGGACCAGCACATTTTGGCTTGTATATTATTCATTTAACTCACAGAATGTACAGGAATGTGCAGAAATATCATTTATAATATTTATAAATTGGGTGTGCGAGCCCTGTTCGTTGTTCAATAAAGGTTCAAGTTGGGGGGAGGCAAGGGGGAGGAAATCAAGATGTTGATGATGTAATAATTATCATA
>Ga0307517_10011423_pt1 | contig 12302 bp, 7 predicted proteins | sample 23_EM_MG_FD_194515 | JGI IMG/M metagenome (GOLD analysis project Ga0307517, IMG submission 194515) | Populus trichocarpa ectomycorrhiza microbial communities from riparian zone in the Pacific Northwest, United States - 23_EM | ecosystem: Host-associated > Plants > Roots > Unclassified | place...
ATGGCGGAGATAATGATATTATCCTTGTCCACGGTGGCGAAGGAAAATTGCTCGGGAAGGGAGAGAGGTGAGTGGTCAGTGGTGAGTGGTGAGGTAGGTTTTAGGTTGCCGACCCACACTGCCAGCGGCTGTGCGCCTTGTTTGCCGGATTTCCAGCCGGACTTCCAGCTGCTGCGGCTCGAAGAAAAGGAAAAGCTGAAATGATGGTCGCCTCTCTGCAGGTACCAGGGAGCGGTATTGCTGCCATTACAGCTGCGGCGGGTAGCCAGCAGGATGGGCTGCAGGATGGTGGAAGACGCGGATAGGGCCGTGGAAGGGTTGCTATTCGCAGGATCTATCCAGTCGAAGGCGGCCACGTCGGAGCTGATGGTAACGGCGGTCTTTCCATCGGCAGCGCTAAACCAGTCCTGGCATTCCCGGGGATGGACCTCTCTGCAGGGGGTGCTATAGATCTGCTCGGGTTTGGAAAAACCGGCAGCCATGGGCAATTCCGATTCGCCCACATTGACCACGCCCATGGGAACTTCATAGCTAACCTTTCCATTGTTCATATTCAAAGGGAAGGCCACCCTGAATTCCCGGGAGCGCTCGCCGTTAAAGCCCAGCAGGTCGACGTCGAAGTCGATGCGTTTGATGGCCGTGTAGATCGTCAGTCTTTGGCGCACCGTACAATTCCTCCAGAGATGAGCCGTCTCGAGCACGGTGCGTACGGGACCTCTTTCCAGCAAATTCCACTCGGGTGCATACTGACTCATCTTTTCGAACCCTATCATAGTGGGCTGCTGTATATCCGTGAATTCTCCCGCATCGAGGCCGATAGATTGAAGCGAGAATACTTCCCCGCCGAGGAATTTCGTGGGATCCAGCAGTTCGACCTGCAATTGCTTGTCGAAGATGGAGCGGACGCCGCCCTTCGCCAGTTCTACCCTATAGGACCAGCTATCGACGATGTTATTCGCGAAATCATTCTCCACCACTTTCGGGTCACCGGACTTACCCGGCACGAGGTAATACGTCTTATAGCCTACGGAAGGAACGCCGGTGGCAATGAAGCTAAAGCTAAGCCAGGATTCCGAGCCGGTATGAGGAGAAGAGACCAGTTGGTAATCGACGGTATTCCCTGCCGAATCCACCAGTTGAAATTGGCTGGTATACATACCTTCCGTATTGATGGTGAACTGTACGGGATCTGTTCGCACCCAGGAGAGGGGGTTAAAAACAACGATGGGAATACCTGTATTCTTAAATTTTATTTTCGAGGAAATGGAGGCCAGCTTGGCCCGCAGGATGGAATCACCGGTAGCGGCCGCATCTTCAAAGCTCCTGGAAAAGACCCTGTCCGTACTATCGCCCTGCTCTCCGCCCCAGCCATGGTCGGGATAAATAGCCTGTTGCCAGGCGATGTCGAATTGTTGCTGAGGATAGGCTTTAAAATTCCCGTCGAGGCTTGCGTCGATCGCGGAAAATTTCTCCGCCGCCGAAAGCCAGCGGGAAGCATTGCGTCCTGCCTTGACGGCTTTTTCATGGGTCGGCCCGTGGATATACAGCCATACGTTGGGGCGTTCGCCCATGATGGAATCTATCCTGGCTTTACCGCGGGTGGCGGCGTCCAGGGATTCAGTGCCGGTGGCATAGAGGATCGTGGGGAGGCGGGAAGTACCGATGCCCGCATTCCAGTCCTTGAAATACTGGTCGTAGTTGATGGGGCGCGCGAAATCCTGCGAATTGATATAAATGAAACTGGGCGTCAGGGAACGTTTCTTGTAATAATCGTTGAACTGGCTGAGTTTGCCGATAAAGGCCTTTGTCCTGTCGGGTTCCGTGCGTGCATAGATGACGGGATTGCCGAAGTCGTCGTATTGACCCGGGCTCCAGCAGGTAATATGGCTGCCATCGGGGCTGTACCAGTTATAGAGGCCCGGCTGGAAGCGGCTGAATTGAAGATATTTGATGCCTGCCTTGGCAAAGATCTGCGGTCCCTGGAGGGTGCGGCCGGGAACGTCTTCCGACCAGGCGCAGACGAACTTGCCGCCGGGGATCAGCTTCTGCAATTTCTTTTTACCGTAATAGGTCTCGCGGACGAGGGCTTCGCCGTCATAGAACCCTTCATAGGGTTGATTGTAGGTAGCGCCCCATTCCAGACGGCCTTCCCGGGTATATTTAGCGATCTCGGGCAGCCGGTCGGGGTGCCTGCCGAGGTATTCGTAGAGGCTAAGACCCTGTTCCACGGAGAAGCGGAAACTACTGCTTTCCTTTAGCCGGGCCAGGGCGGGAGTGATCATGTGCAAATCCCGGTATTCGATGCATTTGGCCGGGTTACTCATCCAGGCGATGTCATTGTGAGAAGAGGGGACAACGGATAGTTGTCCCCCCGTGAAATAAGAGTAATTGACGGTCGTATCTTTCTGAGCCTGTCCCCTGCTATGGCCTACAAGCATTACAATAACACAGCTAAGCGTCGCTAATCTCATACCTTATCATTTACTAATAACCTGTATTCTGTGTCAGGCTATGATTCGTTTGCAGATCGATCGTAGGCACCGGGAACAGGAAGTTCTTCGCTGCCGGACTAAAGTTATTGATATTCTTATAATCGGTAATAGAACCTGACCGTGATGTTTGGGTCCTCACCATATCGCTCCAGCGGACGCCTTCGAAGCAAAGCTCCAGGTCGCGTTCGCGCCATACGGCCTGCCGGAACTGGTCCTGAGTGAGCCCGGTATAATTGTGGGTAGCGTCGCCGAAGGCGCGGCTGCGGACCCTGTTCAGCGCGGTATAGGCGTCGGCGGGGGTGGCGGTCACTTCGTTGGCCGCTTCGGCATAGATGAGGAGCACTTCGGCCAGCCTCACTCTTACCACGTCCTGGTCGCTGCCGTTGTTGTAGAGGGGTCCCCAGTATTTCTTCACGGTGGGCTGGGGCAGGGTAATGGTGAGGGTCGGATCCATATAGGAAGTAGCTTTCGTCATAAAGAAAGAGTCCTTCCGGGGATCGTTGGCGGGGAAATCGTCATAGAAGGTCTGGTTGGGCAGGAAGGCCCCGATGAAATCCGCGCCGGCCGAGGCTGCCAGCTGGGGAAGACCGCGGGGGGCCCAGAACAGAGGGAAGTAGCTGCCATTGCTCACGGTGCGATTCCGGTCCACGATAAAGATCTGCTCTTTGTGCGCCGCCGTCGGGTTCCAGTTATCCATTACGTTGGCAGGAAGCGAATAAGGGCCATTGTCGATGACATCTTTTGCCGACGCGGCGGCCAACGCGAATTTAGACTGGTCCTTGATGGGGAAGCCGGCCATCTTCAGGTAGAGTTTGGCCAGGTAGGCTTTCGCGGCATATTTGGTGGCGCGGCCATAGTCGCTGGATTTGGGCCAGGTAGCCGGCAGCCATTGCTCCGCGAATTGGAGGTCCTTGATGGCGAAATTATAGACGTCGAGGGAGGGAGCGCGCTTAGGGTAGAGCTCCGTCGTGGTCTCCGTCATCAGGGGCACGTCGCCGTAACCCATGGTCAGTTCGAAATAAGCCACGCCCCGCATGAAACGGGCTTCCCCGAGGGCCTGGTTCTTGATGGCATCGCTGACGTTCACGGCCCGGGGCACGTTGGCGATCAGCGTATTGGCCCTGGCGATGATCAGGTAGGCATTTTTCCACCAGGCGTTAAAATAAGCGATGTCGGCCGTCCAGGCGTAGTTGTCGAGGTTGGTATTGTCGATAACGCCTGCGCCGTCGTTGGAATAGGACTGGTCGGAAGGCATTTCCCAGACAGCCCAGTTCATATTCGCATATCCGCCGCCGGTGTAGAAGGTCTGAAGGGGCGCGTAGATGGAATAGACGGCTGTCGTCAGGTCATCGGCAGTCTTATAAAAATTCGTGGGGCTCAGGAAGGTGAGAGGTTTTTCCTCCAGAAATTTCTTGCAGGACCCCAGGGATAAGACCGATAAAGCGAGTAATAATCTGTTCCTGTATTTCATGGCTCAAAAAATTGAATGATCGTTAAAAATTGATCCGCAGGCTCAGCACCAGGGATTTGGAAGAGGGATAGCTGCTGAATTCAATGCCCTGGTTGGCATGGCCGCCATAGGTACTGACCTCAGGATCGTATCCGTCATACTTGGTGATAGTGAACCAATCGATGGCGCTGGCGGTAACCGTCGCTCCATTGACCTTGATCCTCGATAGCATCGTCTTGGGCAGATGATAGGCGAAGGCGATGTTCCTGAACCGGACATAGGAGCCGTTCTGCGCGTGGCGGTTGGAGATATTGAGGTTGCTGTTGATGCGGACGGCGGCTACGGTGTTGCTGGTGCCGGGTCCGTGCCACCTGTTCAGCAGGGTCTTGTAGCTGTTGGTCTCTGTCTGCCGGTCTTCCAGCACTACGGGGTTGAGGTTCATCACGGTCACGCCCTGGACGCCGTAGATCTCGGAGATGAAATCGAAGGCGCCGTAGCTGAGGTTATTTGTTATGCCATAGATGAAGCGGGGTGTATTGTTACCGAGGATCATCCTGTCCTTCGAGTCGATGACGCCGTCCTTATTGATATCGGCGTATTTCAGGTCGCCGGGGCGGGTGGAGCCGGGGTTGGTGAGATAGCCTTTGATCTCATCGTCCGTCTGGAAAACCCCAACACGTTTGAGGCCCCAGAAGGAACCCAGCGGCTGGCCCACGCGGATGATGTTCAGCGGATTGACGAAGGAGGTCAGGAAGATGTCCTGGTTGTTGTTGGCCAGGGCGAGGACCTTATTACGATTGAAAGAGAAATTGAAGTCAGTAGACCAGCGGAACTTTTCTTTCTGGATGTTGACGCTGCTGACGGCGAATTCGAAGCCGGTGTTCTGGACGCTGCCGATGTTCATCAGCTCTGTCGCGAATCCTGTCGTTTCGGGGATGGGGGCGTTCAGCAGCAGGTCCTTCGTCGTTTTGTGGTAGTAGTCCACTACGAACGTAAGGCGGTCGTTGAAGAAACCCATATCGAAACCGAAGTCCAGCTGATTGGTCCTTTCCCATTTCAGGTTGGGATTGGCGATCTGTACGCTGGCGATGCCGGGGAGGCGGGTATCTCCCAGGAAGGTGGTCGTATTTCCCAGTCTTTCCAGGGAGAGATAGTTACCGAAGGTCGAGTTGCCCGTGGAGCCGTAGCTGGCCCTGAACTTCAGGTTGGAGAACAGGTTCATGTCCTTGATGAAATCCTCTTCCGACAATCTCCAGGCGGCTGCGCCGGAGGGGAAATAACCGAACTTATGATCCTTACCGAAGCGGGAGGCGCCGTCTGCACGGAAGGTGCCGGTGAGGAAATATTTATGCAAATAATTATAGGTGATCCTGCCGAAGAAAGAGTTCTGGGAGGATTGCTCTTTGGTGGAGTTGACACCGACGACCGTCGTACCTGCCTGGAGCTGGTTGGTCAGGTAGGCATCCGTCGGGAAACCCATCACCTGGGCGCCGAAGCCGTCGCCGGTCGCTCCCATCCAGGAAGCGCCGAGGAGAACGTTCAGGGCGTGCTGTCCTATTTGTTTGTCATAGGTCAGCCAGTCCTCGTTGAGCCAGGTGCGGGCGCCGGAAGTGCTGATAATGGCCGTCTGTGCGGGATCGAGGCCCGGGCTGCTGACGGTCTTATCGATATACTTGTCATATTTGGAGCTTTCTATGTCCTGGGTGTAGGTGGCTTTGAATTTCAGGCCGGGCATGAGCTGTAATTCTCCAAAGGCGGTACCTACGAATTTGGTAGTGATATTCTTCTGGTGAATACCATATAACAGGGCGGCCGGGTTGGCATAGTTGTCATTGTCGGCGACCATATAATTACCGGTAGAATCAAAGATGGGGCGGTCGGGGAAGGATTCCAGGATGGCGCGCGGTACGGAGTTATTACCGTTGTCCGTCTCGATCTGACCGATGTTGACGAAATTATAGGAGATGTTCATACCGACTTTGAGGCGGTTGCTCACCTGGGATTCTATGATGGCGCGGCTACCGACCTGGTTCCACTGATTGGTCTTGAAGATGCCGGGCTCGTTCAGGTAGGTCATCGTAGCGGAATAGCTGGTCTTTTCAGATCCGCCGCTGACGGCCAGGCTTTGGCTATTGCCCACGCCTGTGCGGAAGGCATAATCCTGCCAGTCGATGTCGATCTTCGGGTGGTCTACTTCATCCTGTGTATAGGGAAGCGGGCGGGTGCGTCCGTCGATGGCGTTCTGGTTGGTGGTCGCCTCGTTCATCAGCATCCGGAAGTCGTGCGAGTTCAGCATGGGTATTTTCCGCTGGCGGGTATTTGTCTTGAGCCTGGATTCGAAGGTGACGTCCATCCTGCCTTTCCGGCCCTGGCGTGTCTGGATGATCACGACGCCGTTGGAAGCGCGCGAGCCATAAATAGCCGTTGCCGAAGCGTCCTTCAGGACTTCCATGGAGATGATGTCGGCAGGGTTAATAAAGGGCAGGCCACTGAGGATGGGATATCCGTCGATGACATACATGGGTTCGTTGCTGGCGTTGATGGAGTTGGTGCCCCTTATCTTTAAGGAGACGCTGCCACCGGGCTGATGGGAGTTGTTCATAACCTGCACGCCCGCTACGCGTCCCTGGAGGAGCTGGGTGGACAGCACCATGGGAACGCTTTGCAGCTTCTCCTGGCCGACGATGGCGATGGAGCCGGTGAGATCTGTCTTTCGCTGATTGTTATAACCTACGGCCACCACTTCCACGTCCTTCAGCTGCTGGGCTGTCTGTTGAAGGGTCACGCTGATCTCGGAGCGTCCGTCCACGGCCACTTCCTGTTGCAGGTAGCTGCTCATGGAGAACACGAGAGTAGGTGACGAACCTTTTAAATTGATCTTATATTTCCCTTCCGTATTGGTAGTGGTGCCATTTCGCAGGCCTCTTTCCATGACGGTGACGCCCTGCAGCGGTTTACCGCTTGCGTCCGAGACGATCCCGGTGACGGTGGCGAAGGGAGATGCGGGTCCGGAGACATGGGAAAAACCCCGCAGTGAGAGAAAACAGAAGAAAATAAGCAGGTAAAAAGAGCTCCGGGAAACTCTTAGAAAGTTTCGGGAATAATGCCTTTTCATTGTTTTGATTTAATTTGAAATAGAAATAAATATGGCAATCTGATAGGATTGGCTCAATGTTTCATGACAAGGTTTAGCGATGCGAGTACATGCAAGTGGGATAAGCGTTAGTTTCAAAACTTACTGTAAATGTAGATAAGGTAATCGAGAGGGATTTTATCAATGTTACCGAAAATTAAAACAATCTTAGCAGTTTATGTTAAGTAATTGTAACTTTAGGCTAACATCATCCTAAAAACAATATGCAACCGCAATTCGTCAAGGTCCCTGATTCTCCGCAGACCTCCTTTCTGCTACGGGATATGGTCGTTCCTTATTTCTATAATCCTTATCATTTTCATCCGGAGCTGGAGCTAACCTATGTGAGCAGGGGCACCGGAACGAGGTATATCGGGGATCATATCGAATCTTTTTCGGAAGGGGACCTGGTGCTCGTGGGATCGAACCTGCCGCATCTTTGGAAGAACGATAAGATCTATTACCAGGGTGACCCTTATCTGAAGACGCATGCGATCGTAGTGCAGTTCCGGGAAGATTTTTTGGGAGAGCTGGCGTTGGAGCTGCCGGAGATGAAGAATATAAAAAAAATGATCCTGAACTCGCGCCTGGGTCTGAAGATCCAGCATAAGAACCGGGACAAGGTAGCCAGCGTGATGCAGGCGATGGTGAGCCAGTCCGGGGCGGAACGGATCATCAGCCTGTTGTTCGTGTTGAACATCATTGCCGAGAGCAAGGATGTCAAGACGCTTTCCAGCCGGGCTTTTTCCGTGGATTCGACGCAGATAGGGCTGGAGAGGATCAATACCGTCTTCGCCTATATCTTCGAGAATTTCTCGGAAGAGATCACCCTGAAAAAAATATCGGATATCGCCAATATGAGCCCGACGGCTTTCTGCCGGTACTTCAAGGCGCATACGAACAAAACCTTTTCTTCCTTTATCATCGAGACGCGGATCCATCATAGCTGCAAGCTCATCATGAATGAGAATAAAAGTTTCTCAGAGATCGCTTTTGAATCCGGGTTCAGTAATTTGTCTTATTTCACGAAGCTCTTCAAGAAGACGATCGGGATGACGCCGAGGGAGTACCGGAAGAAGATTGAGGGTTAAAATGGGTGCCGCACCGTGAAAACACGGTATTTGTAAACGGGAACGTAAAAGGGTGTTTTCCCCGTGTTCTGTGTTTGCAGGCGACATTATCTTCGGCAAAACTAAAACAAATGAAGTCGGTCTATTCGCTGCTACTGCTGCTCTTAGCGGGAGGGCTCCTCCATGCGCAGCAAAACAACGCGTTCCCTCTCCGTGTATCCATCTGGCCAAAGAGTACGATCTCCGTTTGTTGGGATAATCCCACTACAAATGACAAAACAGAACGGGAATGGGTGCGGAAGGCTATCAAGGATACCTGGGAGAAAAATTCGACTGTCGTTTTTACCGATTGGTGTCCGGCCACCGAAAAGAATGCAGACATACATATAACTATCAATGACGAAAACCCCCATACGGTTGAACTCGGAAAAGGTTTAAAGAACAAGGTAGGAGGAATGGTATTGAACTTCACCTTCCACAATTTCAGTCAATCCTGCCAACGCTCGGACAGGGAGTTTTGTATCCGGGCTATAGCCGTGCATGAATTCGGGCATGCGTTGGGCTTCGCCCATGAGCAGAATCGAAAAGACTGCCAGTTCAAGGACTGCCTCGCGGAACCGCAGGGACAGGATGGCGACTGGTATATGACTCCCTGTGATATCAATTCCATTATGAACTACTGTAATCCAGACTGGAATAATAACGGTCTTCTGAGCGCCCTGGATATACAAGCCTTACAATACTTCTACAAAAAACCAGGGAACGCCGCAAATGCACTCCCGGATCTGAGCTTGGTCCATACTTCGACGATAACCAGCCTCCGGAATCTCGGGACGAAGCGGATCAATCATCTTTTCAAGGTCTATCTAACAACTGACAAGGAATATGAGAATAAAGTTGAAAAAGTGATCTATCATCTGCATAAGACTTTTAGAAATCGGGATATAGAGGTGACTAATGCAAAGGACAATTTTGGGCTGGGATTGCGGGTATGGGGAGAATTCGACATCAGTGCAGACATCTATATGAAGGATGGTACGAAAAAGACGCTGAAAAGATACCTGAATTTCCAGGATAACAAGGATAAAACCCGGTGAAATCAACTACAAAACTCACTAAACTATTGAAAAAATGAAACAGATCATTCTGATCCTTTTGTCACAACTGATCATGGCAGGATCCATGCTGGCGCAAAGCGGGAAGGTGACCATCAAAGGAGAAAAAGTAACCGGAAGAGAAATCTACCTCGACCTCGATGGAAAGGATATAGGCTTTTTTATTGAAAAAGAAAGTAGTATAACGAATGTCGATAAAAAAACTTTCTCACTTACGAAAAGTCCGGTGAATATTTTTTTCAAATGGAGGAACCCACTTTTCTACAAGCTAACATGGTCGGATTCTGTATATGCAGATGAACAGCAGGAAGCGGTAAAGAATTTTGTCAAACTACTCCTTCCACTGTTTAACGTGCCGGCTACTGATGATACTAAGGCAATTACTGATAAAAGCCAGGAAAGAATGAGCAATGCGCAGGTGAGGATGAAGCCCTTTATTCGAAAAGACCGGACAGCACCAACTGCAATTTTAGATAGACCAGAAGGGTTAAAAGATGAGAATCTCGTACTGCTGTATCTTATGCTGATCGCCAATCAGAAGAATTCCCTTACAGATGATGAAATAAATAGCATCAACAAATTCACTGTACTATTGAATAAACTGGTGAAGGTCGACATTGACCTGCATGCCGGTGTGGCAAAAAATTTTAAGGACCTAGTCGCCATTACTGATGCAGAGAAGGTCAATGAATTGGTACAAAAAGTAACCAACAATGTAGATTCGTTAAAAAAGACCCTTCAGGGTGTGGATACTTACCGGCAGGATGTAAGGGATGCCGCCAAAGCTATTAGCATAGCAGATGAACTGACAAACACTTATTTTCATACGGTAATAGACGGCTACCTGGGCAGAAGTGATCAACGGGGAAAGGATAACCAGTCCCTTCTGACCTTACTAGGTCCTGTCATTGATGTCCTCAAAAAATCCGCCCCGCCAGATGAGAATATAAGGCGTGGAGCCATTCCAGGGTATTATCGGGCAAGGGTGATCGACCTTGAGGAGGATAAGGATTTGCATACAAAACTGGTCGTGTCAAAATACAAGTTGAGCGCCGACAATCTGGCATTCGAGAAGAGTGCCGACGAATGGAAGGCTATGATAGATTTCAAAAGTTATGATCCTTTTTCCATTTCCGTAAGCACCGGTTTATTTTATGGAAGTACGAATATCAGAGGTTTTGGTACTTCGCCGGCTGGCACTGGACAGATGACGGTTACGGACGACACCCTGAAAAACAGTTCAGCCGTAGCCGCGGTATTTTGCAATGTCAATCTGGGTGTCGGTTCCCGGTTTTTTTCTCCGCTGATACAACTGGGTGTGGATCCCACTAAGAAGCACCCCTTCTTCCTCGCCGGGGGCGGTTTTTACATTCCGGTGGCGCATTTTGCCCTGACGGCTGGCGGAATCTGGACATTCGAGCCGGAACTGAAGACCCTGAAAGTGGGGCAAACCATTTCATCCACTACCGACCTGGAGAAGGACATTAAGAATAATCTCAAGCTTAGTCCCAAAGGCTGGTATCTGGGGATACAATATAACTTCTAATCGCCTTCTTCCTTAAGACAGGGAAGTATAAAATTTATGCAGATGCTTCCTATGAGAGGATATAAAATGGTTAGCAGGAAGTTACCTTACGGGGTAAACCCTGGGAACCGGAGATGGGAGGATGCTCGAAATTAATTCGCTTCGACGTGCTTCTTGAAATTGTCCAGGATCGCCTGCCAGCCGCCGCGCTGCATTTCGACGGAATTCGTTTCCTCGGCCTCGAAGGTCTCTACGACTTCGGTCTCATTTCCTTTAGCGATGAATTTTACCGATAACTTCCTGCCGTCGCCCATGGTGGAGGCGATCAGCTCGTGGGTCTTTACCTCGTCATAGATACCCCAGAAATCAAAGCCGAAGCTGCCGTCCTTTGCTTCCATCCGGGCCGTGAATTTACCGCCGACGCGCAGGTCGTTCTCCGCATGGGGAGTATGCCAGTCTGGGGAAGCGCTGTTCCATTGTTTAATATGTTCGGGGGAAGACCAATACTTCCAAACTTTTTCTACAGGAGCTTTTACGAGGGCCTGTACCGTGATCTGTGTTTTAGTTGCCGTTGACATTTTTGATGTTTTTACTGGTTAAATGATTTGTATCGATTTGATAATGCAAACATACAGCGAGTCGAGGAAAGGGGGGCTGTGTGAAAGGGACTATTCAGGGGGTGTTTTGCGACCGTAAATCCTGCCCCCTTAAGGATAAAAATAAATTTGCGCAAGTAAATACTTGCTCATATATTTGCAAGCATATACTTGCATATTATATGGAAACAAGAAGAGACGTATTTCAGGCTATTGCCGACCCTACACGAAGGAAGATCATCAATATGGTGGCCCTGAACCCGCAAAATCTGAACTCGATCGCGGAGAATTTCGACATGACCCGCCAGGCCATCTCACTGCATATCAAGATCCTTACCGAATGTGGCATCATCCTGATCAACCAGCAGGGGCGCGAGCGGTATTGCAGCATTCAGCCGCAGAAATTGTCCGAAGTAGCCGACTGGATCGAGCCCTTCCGTAAAATGTGGGAAGCGCATTTCGATCGCCTTGGCGCCGTACTTAAAAATATGGACAAAGAAAAAAAGTCATCCAGGAAAAAAAAATAAATATGGAAACACAACCTTTTATTCTCGAAAGGACCTTCGATGCACCCGTCTCGAATGTATGGCGGGCCCTTACGGAGATCAACCTGATGAAGCAATGGTACTTCGATCTGCAGGATTTCCGGGCAGAGATCGGGTTCGAATTCAGTTTCGAAGGCGGCGCCTGCAGGACGCCGAATGTTCACCTCTGCAAAGTGACGGAGGTCGTCGTCGGAAAAAGGCTCTCGTACAGCTGGCGGTACGAAGGTTACCAGGGCGATTCCCTGGTCAGCTTCGAGCTGATCGAAGTTGACAAGAGAAAAACGACCCTCCGCCTGACCCACACTGGGCTGGAGAGTTTCGAGCATCATCATCCCGGTCTTTTCTCCAGGGACAGTTTTGCCACCGGCTGGACGCA
>Ga0307517_10011425_pt1 | contig 12301 bp, 8 predicted proteins | sample 23_EM_MG_FD_194515 | JGI IMG/M metagenome (GOLD analysis project Ga0307517, IMG submission 194515) | Populus trichocarpa ectomycorrhiza microbial communities from riparian zone in the Pacific Northwest, United States - 23_EM | ecosystem: Host-associated > Plants > Roots > Unclassified | place...
GTACACTACTCCGCGGTGTTGGATTATTATTTTTTTATAAAAAATAATGTTACAAAAGCTTAAAATTCTTTTTTAATAAAAGTAATCTTAAAAGATGAGGATGAACGTTGAGATTAAAAAAAAAAATAGAGTATAACTAAAATTTTCTTTTTAATAATGTTGACGCCAACCACTTTTTTTTTAATTATAATTTATATTTATTTAAATACTAAATTGCATCTAAACCTGATAATAATAATAAAAAAAAAAACAGTATGAAAATACAAAAAGGTTATTTTTTGCTTTGAAAAGTAAGTGAGTAAATCATCCTCAATTAATTTAATAAGAAACAATAAGCCTTATAAAAAAAAAACTTCACTGTCCTAGTCCAGTTGAATAATTTTCTATAAAAAAGGCAAAACTGTTAATACACTATCATTGAATCTGGATTAGCAGTGTTTTTCCATGGGTTTTAGCTCTTGTTAATTCAAGAGTCGTTAGCAACCAGGTAACTTTGAGTCCAATAACAAATGGTAAAATGATCATAATTGATGATGCAAAGAGAGGTTAAAACGAGTTAGGACGCCTCTGCACTGGAACAAACACATGTACCGATTAAGGAATCGATATTCGACTACTAACGTGTCTCTCCAATGCATTTCATGGTAATAACACGTGAATACCCAAAACAAAAAAATTGCAGAACACCCATGTTACTGTGAATCGTGCGGCAATAAAGACGAACATTTCCTTCCGCGTTATTGACGACAGTATCTCGAAATGCAGCTCAGCTTGGGTGTAAAGAAACCCAAGGTCCCTTGACTAGAAGTTTTGAAGGAAAGGGGAAAAAAAAGATGAACAAGCATCATAAACAAGGCAAGATATAAATGGTATCAAAACTTCACAACATATTTTTAATGTATAAATGTTTGATTGTTGTTCTTAGACTTTATGCTCAACAGTTCGCAAGAGCTTCAGTTAGGAAACTTTATTGGTTCAGGCTGCATGGCCATTTGCACAAGTTCAGTCTGTTCCTTCACATGCACCTGGTAGAAACCAGTGGCTGATGCAGCAGATGGCCCACGTCCAACATACTTGATGTCGTCCACCGTTCCTCTTTCCAGTGCTTTCATGGCAGTGGAAAGTCGTGGAGCAATGTAATTGTAAGCGCCCATGTTCATTGGCTCTTCCTGGCACCAAACAATCTCCGCATCTAAAAGAAACGCAGACAAAAAAGAGTCAGGATATAGTTGCTCGTGATGTCAAAAGATAGGTAGCTCAGTAAAAGAGAAAAAAGAAACTCAAGTTTAGCCACCCCGAATATGAAACCACGCCCAACTACAATCTCCCCAAAGAATTAATGTTCGAATTTTATAAGAAACTGATAAGATGTTTCAATCTATTGTGCAGTAACTAAATCTCATACATTTGTGTCTCTAGGAGACTAGACAACCCATTAAACCATGAAGGTAAAAAGACTTACTTGGATATCGCTTAAGCTCACGCTGAATGAGATCATATGGGAACGGGCATAGCTGTTCCACCCTACAAATTGCAATGTCCTTTGCCTCAACCTTTCCACGCACTTCATCAAGCTCGTAATAAATCTGCAAGCAAGGATTTCAAATGCCATAACTAACATCCTCTAGGTCTGCATAAAAAACAGAATTCAGAACAAGCAACAACCAGAAGCCGCGTATCACACCTTTCCAGAGCAAAGAACCAGACGCCTGATACCCTCCTCAAGGTCCGAGTGGTCATTCCGATCCTTTATGAGACGTTTAAATCTGGTCCCCTGTTTGTCAAAACCAGGATGGCCTTGTACATCATCAAACTCTGAGAGATTTGATTTGCACTCCTTGTGACGAAGTAGGTTTTTGGGAGCTATCACAACGAGGGGCTTACGGAAATCTCTGTGTATCTGTGAAATGAAACAATTGCACATGAGAAATTGCAGACAGCTGTCAGGATGGTGGAAAGGGATTTATAATAGTTGCCCTCACCTGACGGCGCAAAACATGGAAGTAATTGGCAGGGGTTGTAACATTTACAACCTGCCAATTGCATTCTTGGATTTGCTTACGAAGAGTTGGTTCCATCTCAGGTATAACATAAGGATTGTCATCGCTCATCTACAATAAGATTCAAATAGACATTGGTAAGGACTATGTTCGTATAAACCAGGACAAATGAAGAAGACACATTTGAGATTGTATAACAAAAGATTATAATAATTTAGGGGAAAATATTTTGAAATATGAAATTCCTTCGATGTTGTGAATAATCTGTAAGAAACCATTTGTTATTTGTTATGCTATTTGGTATTTAAAACTTGTGCTATTTGTTATTTGTTGTGAATAATATGTAATAAACTTCTTGGATTAGGGAGCCATATAGTCGACTGCAAGGGAAAGAAAAGGGGATAAATGTCTTCGTTGCGAATACCTGAAGGAATCGTTCCAACCGTGCACTAGAATGTTCAGGGCCCTGGCCATCATATCCATGAGGAAGAAGCAAAACAAGACCAGTTTGTCGCAGCCATTTTGATTCACCACTGCTCAGGAACTGGTCGAATATCACTTGAGCCCCATTAGCAAAGTCACCAAATTGAGCTTCCCAGATTACCAAAGAATTTGGACTTTCCATTGAGTAACCCAATTCAAATCCAAGAACACCGAACTCTGAAAGAGAGCTGTGCACAAGACAGAACTGCTATTAGTTAAATGAAAGTCCAGGATACAGCACCAACTCGGCGAGAGAAATACTGTCTCAGTAATCACATAGTGCAGACTCTTAAGTTACCACAAGCAAGTCTTTGGCAACAAAATATATCTATTTAATTTAAGGGATTCTTGAGGCATTTTCTGCCCAGAAAAGTTCAACACAAGAAAAGAAGGAAATATTTGGTATATTACCTGTTGCTGACAGTAAACATCTCTTCATCTTGGTTCATGACAACATGATCCAGGGGGCAGTACTTCTCCCCAGTTTCCTGATCATGAACCACTGAATGACGGTGACTGAATGTACCTCTTTCAACATCCTGACCACTCAATCGAACATGGTTGCCTTCTACTAGAAGTGTGGCAAAAGCAAGAGCCTCTCCAACAGCCCAATCAATTCCCTCCCCTGTTTCAATCATTTGTAGACGTTGCTCATAGACCTTCTTTACAGCTCTGTGAGGCTTAAAATTTTCTGGAAAGGTGGTAATTGCTTTGCCTACATTCTTCAGGATCTCAGGTTTCACTCTGCATAACAGCATAAAGATTTCAATATAAAAATGCAAAAAACAAGGCAGCCAAACAAAATCTAGAACTAGTAAGTTGCCAGCATACCCAGTGTTTCTGACACGTGAAAGCTGTTCAGGTGACTTAAACCCGGTCCAATGAGATGAAAGCCAATCTCTTCTTTTAGGAACATAATCTTTGCTTGCCAAGAATTCTTCATTGAGGATTGAAAGGACCTTCTCCTGTATCCTGCTAATATCTTCTTCGGTCACCTGCCCAGATTCTAAGAGTTTCTTTTTATAGATCTCCAGTGCTGATGGATGATTCCGAATAACCTGGTAGATCCCCAATCAGAAATGTCACAAGTCTGATTGACACATCTCAAGAGAGAAGTTGAATGGGTAGTACCAACAGAAAATAGGATTATATTGCCACAACAACAACGAAAAACATAATGCAAAGTAATATATATATATACATATATATATATATATATATGCTAACCTGATACATTTTGGGTTGGGTAAAAGATGGTTCATCGATCTCATTGTGCCCAAAACGACGATAGCACACTAAATCAACCACAACATCTGAATGGAAAGTCTGGCGCCACTCAGCTGCAAGTTCGCACACATGAACAACTGCCTCCATATCATCTCCATTTACATGGAAAATAGGTGCATTCAATGCCTTGGCAACATCAGTGCAATACTGTGAAGATCTTCCTGCCCTAGGATCAGTTGTGAAAGCGACTTGGTTGTTCACCACAATATGTATGGTCCCACCAGTTGTATAGTTTGGCAGTGCACTAAGATGTAGAGTTTCATACACTACACCTTGTCCAGCGAAGCTACCATCACCGTGAATCAATATTCCCATGTTCTTAGTCCTGTCAGAATCATTGGAGTAATATTGCTTGGCTCTAGTTTTTCCAACAACAACAGGATCCACAGCTTCTAGATGACTAGGATTTGCAACCAAAGATAGATGGATTCTCTTTCCACCTCTTGTTGGACGGTCATAAGAAGTTCCCAAGTGATACTTGACATCACCAGTTCCAGTGTAGAGCCCAACTTCATCTACAGGTTTTGTGCCACCACTAAACTCGCTAAATATTTGACGGAGTGGTTTCCGAACCACATTACCCAGTACATTCAATCTTCCTCTGTGAGGCATTCCAATAACTATGCTCTCAACCCCAAGATCAGCTGACCTATCAAACATCTCCTTCATTCCAGGAATCAAAGTCTCCCCACCTTCAAGTCCAAACCTCTTAGCTGTCGTCCACTTAGTGGCCAAGAAGTTTTCAAACTGCGTACTCCATATTAACCTATCAAGAATAACTTCACGCCGCTGACAGTTGTACTGCATAGATGTTGGGGTTTCAATCTTGTCTCTCAACCAGTTGCATTTTTCACGATCTGCAATGTGCATGTACTCATACCCAATGCTCCCACAATAAGCCTGCTCAAGCCTGGTCAATATGGCTCTAAGAGTCTGCACTGGACGGTTTTCGGACAAAAATCCAGCCATCCTCCACACTCCCAAAAAGAATTCTCTATCAAGATCAGCATCTGTGAAACCATATAGAGCAGGGTCTAAATCATCTGGGATTTCTCTTTCTTCCAGCCCCAATGGATCCAGCTTGGCTTTCATGTGACCATTAACCTGGTAAGCCCTGACAAGCAACAACAAACGCATACTCTCCTGAATAGTTTGGCCTGAAATTCCAGGAGAAGTAGCAGCCTGACCCACAAAGTTCTTAAAGAAATTGTCCCACGATTCATCCACGCTGTTTGGATCAGTTTCCCAGGCTCGCTGAAGCTCCTCTAAATAAACACTACTGGTCCCATCTAAGAAGTTATCAGTTAGCTTAGAGAGGGGCACAGGACGGGGGACAGGGGCAGCTTGCGCCTTTGACTTAAAGACTGTTGAATGAAAGTATCTATTCTGAGGGGGTATAACCCGTGATCTCGTTGCATATGATCCACCCTGAGATAAAGTCCTCCTGATAGCAAGCCTTGCTACACCAGAACCCGCTCTAAACCATGCCATAGCTGTCAGTCCACACAAACCCAATACCACCAATTCTTCAAAGACTATATACTATATACCTCCCAGGCTCAAAAATCAATCATAAAAAACATGTACTTCTGCCTTGTTGAAGAACACCTGTTAAACAAAGAAACAAAGAAATTAAAGCATTACTATCAAACAGTAGCACTTAACCACTTTAACAACTGAAAAATGACGGCACTGGACGCTGAAAAAAACATAAATAACAGTGATTAAATCCTCTATTAAATCTGGCTTTCAAATAGGAGATAAATAAATTGACTAATAAAAAAAGGTGAAGCAAAAATAATATCAGACAATAGTGCTTAATCACTCAGCAATTGAACAAAAAGACTGGATTCAATCAAAGTCAATAAATTCTCAAACATTTTGGATTCAGGTAAAAAAACGCAGGTTACAGATTAATCATAACATTACAAGAAAAGGAAATAACATCTGCATAGCACTGTCAAAAACATACAGAATAAGCACGATTTGAGCTCGAGTGCTGTAGATTTGCAGGGAAACATTGTGAGGGGAAAAGGCGAGAGAGAGAAATGCGATTGGACAGAAATAAAATGCGTACCGGAGAGAAAGGGATGGAAACCTGACAAAACCCTAGCGCCGTGAAAAAGCGATTATGCTGTCTTGAATTCAACAACAGTGTGCTCTCGTTTTCTTTCTTTCCCAGTATTCTCGAAGCTGATTATTATTATTGTTGTCGTTGTTAATTCTTTATTTATTTGTTTCCATTTATTATTTGCTATTTCCTTATTTATTCATTGCTCTGTTTTTGACTGATATAAGTTCGTCTTGGGGTCAGGCCCATGAAAGCCCAACAGGGTTTTCAGGACATTTTGTGCTGTTGACCTGGCTTTTCATGTACACTAATAGTGCATGCTGGTATCACATTTTCGCTTTATTTATCTTTAAAAAATATTAAATTAATATTTTATTTGTTGTTTTTTAATAATTTTAATATACTAATATTAAAAATAGTTAATATCAAAGCGGTAAATAGTTAATTTAAATGGTGAATATTTCCTATAAAATATCAAAGCTAGAGAGGAGCTTGGTGTGCTTAATTGCAAATCACCAAATTTGACTTAAAATCAAATCTGTAAAGCACATAATAAGCACTAGTTTTTATCGTGCCTTAATTCTGTACCAAATAAAAATGATGGAAATCTAAAACACGAAAAAAAACACCGTGGTTTTGAATAGCCAGCAGGGTAATAGTTTATATTTTCATTTTTTTAGAATAATAATGATGTTTTAAGTTGCGTTTGATTTTATAATAAACATGATAGATAAAAAAATGTATTTGGTTTGAGAAATAAAAATCGAGATATAAAATAAATTTAATTTGAAATAATTTTAAAATAATCTTTATTTTATTTTCAAAACAAGAGATAGACATTGTGAGTTCTGACTTGTAATATTACTTGTTCAAACATTGTCGGTGCATAAATTAACATCGAATAAATGGGGTTTTTATTGATTAATCAAAAGTCAACAGGCCAAGCATACGGTACGCATGCTTCGCGTATTGTTCGATGATCAAATAACCGAGCCACTTCACAGGTCAAATCTAAATTCCACAACTTAACTCAAGGAGCAGTGCAATATGGACTGAATTTTCTTGGCTGCGAAACCTTTATTGTTCGCTCGCTCACACCTTCTATCAGGTTCGACGTGGACATTCTTGTGTTCAACCTTTGCAATTATGGTGTGTAGCGAGTAGGTACGTGGTGTCGTTAAACCCAAGAATTAAAGATGGTTTACCACTGAATTTAAGGTGGCCTTACTCGTTAGGTTTCTGGTAAGCATAGGCATAGCCGATTAAATGATTTTGCTATTTTTTTAAATGAAAAAAATAAATATAAGATGATGGGATACATTATCAAATCTATACAAGATGATGTAATGCCTCGTCATTCTTCAGGGTCCCAACTCGAAATTTTTGGTCATCTATCATCTATCCCTCTCCTCTCCTCCAATAATTCAGTCTTTTGGCGGACTCGTACGCTGACATTCAGTATGAAACGGCCAATATAACCGGCAAGTAGCCAGCCACCGATGGCAGCAGCAAGGCAGGCTATCGCACGAATAAATGAATTACATTTTATTTTCCCAGTAGAGTGTTTGGGTGGTAGCATTCAAAGAGGCGCACGCACGAAATTACAAATTCTAAAGAAACATAAGAGAACACCAGGCATCTTATAGGAGAAAAGAGCTAAATTTGAATTATCCATCTACATCAAGTCAGTCATCGAGTTGAAGCCCCAAAACGACAGGAAGGGAAAAGGAGTGATATATTATAAATTCCACATGTTGAGAGAATAAATACTGCTTTAAGCACACTAACGTTGGTATTCTAGAAAAATAACAGGACACAAATACATGTACCCAGCACAACGTCATCAGCATTAGTCTGACACCGCAATGGGTGCCACTTGCATAACCTTCACCCTTGGTTCATATCTTGATTCTCCATTTATGATCCACAGCAAGCTGACTTTTGGGCAGCTTGGCCACCATTTGCTGCTTGATCTGGTTGGTTAATCCTGATTGTTTGAGGCTGGTACCACCAGACAAAGGGAGAAATACATCAATATTTGTGAAGAAACATGGGGGCAGAAAACAATTCCCCTGGAAAATAGTACTATAAACCCATTTTCCAACTAGGGAACTAATTGAAGAAATTAAAAGCAAACGTTACCTCTGCCCTGGAATCAGTTTCTGAGATCCTTTGCTTGATATCCCTCGCAATTGAAAAGAAGACCTCCTCCACGTTCAAATTTGTCTTGGCACTCTGCAGAAAATACTCTGGGTATAAACAGAAGATAACAGATAAAGCAGTGACGATTCCAGTCTAGAAGCATATTTGCACTTACAGTTTCAAAGAACTTGATCCCATACTCATCAGCAAGAGCTTGGCCCTTGGAAGTGGGCACAGCCTGGAGAAACACAAGAGGAAGGTCTTTCCTAATTATCATCAATTGAGTATATGCACAAACACTTACAGGAATTGAATGAGGATCCCTAATGTAACACCCTAAATTACAAGACAGAACAAGACTCCTCCACACTTCTAGGGTGCAAAAGAGGGCTCATCCCATAATTAATGAACTTGCAATCCAACCCACCAAGTTAATGAAACAAACATTTCCTACAGGTAGTAAAATACAGTACATACCCTTTTGCTTTCATCCATGTCTGCTTTGTTTCCCACCAGTATCTTGTTGACATTGTCAGAAGCATGTTGTTCAATGTTGCGAATCCAGTTCCTAATATCTGATCATAAACAGAAACTAGCTCTATCAGAAATTCAAGAATAAAAAACAACAAAAGAAAGACCCACAAGACGAAGGAGAAGCTCTGCTATATCAAAAAGAAGATCTTCCACAAATCCACCTCGATGAAACAGTTATCAAACAATAAACAGATTTTGCTGGGTACCCACACCAAGAAACATAAAATGCGAGAAACACACGATGAACAGAAATCAAGCAAAACACAAGAACAGATATGCTGGTTACCCACACCCAAAAACAGAAAATGCAAACAACACACATTGACAATAAAACAATAGCAAAATGGATAAAATATTGAAATTTCTTCAAATCCGAAGGCTAAAGGTAAGGCAATAAGAGAATTTACTATTGAAAGATGATTCATCAGTAACATCATACACGAGCAAAATCCCCATGGCTCCTCGGTAATAAGCTGCATAAGAATACAAAGCACTTAAGCAACTCCAGCACCATCTAGAGATCAAAAGAATTATATTAAATGAACTGACATAAGCCTCCAAACTCAGGCCTCTCCATCATGTACGCAAGTTAATACAATTATTTCACCACCAACAGCCTCGTGAGACTTGGAAAATTTCCAAGGTTGGATATCAACCTGATGGAATCATCCTAACTATCTGGGATTCTACATTTTAACTCGGGAGTTTCCACTTTGCCCTTTTTTCTCTCCAACAGGTTATTTTTACTCAGGTTTTATAAAGCATTTCGTTTATCTCCTACATGCATAAATTAATAGGTTAAACAGCTGGGTGAAGTCACTCTACAGCCTCCAGGCTCAAAAGTGCAGAGTCATGATGCAGTCTACCATCCCCACCATCATATGATACACTCAAATCAGGCAAGGATAGTTGCATCTATGAAAAATGCCATAAATTTTACAATAGAGAGAATTTGTAAATGCAAAACACATACCTGTTGTGATAGTTCGGAAACGCTCCTGGCCTGCTGTATCCCAAATTTGCAATTTAATCCGTCTACCATCAAGCTCGATGGTTCTTATCTTAAAATCAATGCTGTTGAAGAAAAGTACAGATAAAGGATAAGATAAATGCTTAACAAACAGAATCAAAATGAAGTTTCTAGCCATCAGCACATCATGATTGGGCTCTTATACCAACAAATTTACATATATATCCAGATCCTCAGCTAAGGAAATTGTCTGGAATGGTTATGAACACAGCCAAAAGTGGGAAGTTAATTTTTCAACTTCATTTGCATCACTACATTTTAAGTTTTCCTCAGACATAATGAAACTAACTGGTGACTTGAAATCCAGTAACCCTCGATTCTTCCCTTGTAAATTACATGAGCAGTCCCACAGTGCTTCTTATCATTAACCTAAATCTCTATATTTACATGTCCAGAGATGGTAAAATATTTTCACAATATAAAAATAGCAGAGTTCTCAGGAACGCAAACCCAATGGTGGTAATGAAACTGGTTGTGAAGGAACCATCAGAAAAACGCAAAAGCAGACAACTCTTCCCCACGCCTACAAAGACATTGACAAGAACTGGGATGTCAATTAATCACAAGAGACAGAAAAACAAAACAAGGCATGGTATGTAGATCAGCCCATAATGCCGGGATTAAATTCCCCCAGAAACCACATAGATTCACATTACTTTTAAAGTCAGATGGAAACAGACAGGAAATGAAGCAGCCAGCAAATACTAATGTAAAATATTAGGTTTAACTTTAAAACAAATCCAATCAAAAATCGGTATCACTGGTCAAAATAAAACAAGTGGGGCGAAGGACATTTTGGGGACGTTTGATAGATTCAAGAGTGAAAATGAGATATTACATTTTAAATGAACTAAATCACTCTGCTTTTCGTGCTATTAAGACTCTGTTACAAGTAGATTCAACTTGTAATAAAATTAAAATATAAATTCCACTTGGGATTGCAAAGAAATCCTATTTCCATTCCATTCTCAATACTTGGAGATCCAGATGCACCGCTATTCTAAAGAAACAAGAAAGACAAAGGGTGGAACTTATACAAACTAACCTGTGATGCATTTAACGCAATTCAAGTCATTCAAAATAGAAAGAATCATAATTTACCAAAAACTACTGAATGACAACTCAAGTATGTCTAATTTTGTTGTCTTTAATCTTCAAATACTAGCATCTACCAATTTCTCCAGGGAATCAGCATAAATGACTCTAAGTTAGGAAGACAAATCAACCGGGCAGCTGGCTACTATACAGAGACAGTCAGAGTTACTGCTTTGTTTCTTTTACATGCTAAACTCAATTCTAAAGACCACGTTTTGGTAAAAAAAAATCTACCATATCAGTTACATGCATGCCTGGGGTTATCTGCAGCTTCTCTTTTGGGAAAAGTTGCCCGCAAACACAGATAGGAGCTCATTTACAGGTCCACATCTTCTCTACCAACGAAGCAGAAAAACCACAGACCATCTAGGATTCATTACCACAAAGAAATCTCCTTCTCCTTGAACATTTCTTTTATTATTATTATTAACTTTAAGCCACTTATCACCCGGTTTTTCTTGATGGTTTCCATGGCACCAAAAAAATCAACTGTGATCCGACAATTGGCCATTAGATTATGTTGAACTTGGGCTGTATGTAACCACTCTTGAATTTATCTATTTTATTTTTTATTTTTTGTATGAATTTGCATCTGCAAATGCAAGTTCAAACAAGGATTCTGCGTGCTCCAAACAGAGAGCACCATCTCTAACTACATGAAAGTGTCTCTTCAAAAAGGCCAACTCTTGGCAAATGTAAAAGTCTTGCCTTGCAGTTACAATGGTGCATGTATGGGTCTAGATTGCTACTATTTCTTGCAAAAAGGCTAGAGTATAGGGGTATCTTTATAATCCCTCACTCAAAACCCCATTTTGATGGGGAAATGAAGCAGATAAACCAAGTCAAAATGCGGGATCAAATTATTGGCAAGTTAAAACATTGTTTTTAACCCTCGTTGTGACACAAATGCTCCATTCCAGCATCGCCTGATCTAAGACATGTAACCAATCTAAATAAATAAAAAATCAAAACTGCCTGGACACGATATGCTCATACTTCAAAGCATAAAAGGAAAACCTGTGACTTAAAATTTGGAAAGGATGATGACAGTACAGACAAAGAAGCTTCCAGGTTCTCCAAGCATATGCACAGACAATGTAAATGAAAACTAAAATAAAATAACATTGTCATCCAAATATATGTATTATGTATGGAGCCTTGATGCTTTCATAGAGTTTCTGTCATGCCACGCACATCCAGTTAAGACCAACTGCCACAGGCTCTATGATCGATTAAAACACTACATTAAGGGTCCTGCTTACCGAAATTCAATTCACTACTCACGCAAACACAGGTTTTAAGGGTACTCAGGCAGACATTAAAAAGAAAAACCCATCACTTGTCAATTTCATGCATGCAATCAAACAGCAATGTGAATGCTATGTACAGCTATAAACATGACCAGTGCCGTCTTTTGATGCAAATGCTTATTAAAAACCGATCCCCACATCACCAGATCATAAACAAACACCAATTAAGCAAACCCTCAAATGGTTACACCCATACAGATCAACATTCCTTAAATCCAACACAAGATCACAAACACCATACGAAACCAAAAAATAACATTTGTCAAAACCTTTAAAAAAAAAAAAACTTAGATCACCGAATCACATTCCAAATAAAAAACCCAGTAGGGGAGGGGAACCCTTTCCAATC
>Ga0307517_10011426_pt1 | contig 12299 bp, 6 predicted proteins | sample 23_EM_MG_FD_194515 | JGI IMG/M metagenome (GOLD analysis project Ga0307517, IMG submission 194515) | Populus trichocarpa ectomycorrhiza microbial communities from riparian zone in the Pacific Northwest, United States - 23_EM | ecosystem: Host-associated > Plants > Roots > Unclassified | place...
ATGCCTTTAGTTTTTTTTTTCTTTTTGCTTTTTTTGCCATTTTTGTGCCTTTGACCATGGACTGCACAATGCAGTCCACGGTGAAAAGGCTGATGTCTTTTATTTGTTTTTGTTTTTTAATTAAATTTTTTCATTAAATTTAATTTGTTAATGTTCAATTTTTTTCTATTTAGTTATCAAACTTTCATGACATGGATCCCGGGTTTGACAGGTTAGCCTAGTTAATTCCGGGTTAACTCGCCAATTTTGTTTTTCTATTTAGTTATCAAACTTTAACGATACAAATCCAAGATTTGGCGGGTTAACCTGGTTTGAAGGGTTAACCCAGTTAATTCATATTTTTTTCTTTTTCTTTATTAATTTTTTTCTTCATGTTGGTTTTTTTTTTGTTTTTTTAACTAATCTATTTAATTATCACATTTTTATGACACGACTTTGCAGCCAGACCCACATCCAAGGCTATTGGGTCTGGTATTGCAGCCATACCCACTTAAACTTAGGTCATGGAAGTTTAATGTTATTATTAATATTATAAATATTACTCTTGGGTCAGGCATTGTAGCCAAACCCAAAACTTTTGGGTATAACTTTGTAAAAAGACCTAACATTTTTAAATTTTAATTTTTTTTAATATTTTTTATAAAAAAAATTAACCAATAGCATAGCGTCATAATGGAACTAGTCATAATTAAAAAGCATGACATAAAAAAAATAGTTTTATCTAAACTTTTTAAATTCTATAACATATACTGCAAGTCATGCCTTTCCAAAAGATAAATAAAGAAAGATTTTGTCGTTTAAGACGACAAATCTCTCCTCTTTTGGTCATGAATATAATTTATTTAGTGTTATGAAAAGAAAGCCGATTGGAAGCTGATGTCATGGCGGCAGGTTTGAGAATTGAGCACCGAAGTAGGAGGCAAACGCGTGTTCTTTGGGATTGCACGTGACAAAAAGGCCCTCTTCGTGGTCACCCAAGAAAACGACAAAATTACCTTTTTCAGAAATTGTTTTTCCAATAATTTACGCGTGTTATTGTTTAAGTGGTCTGTGATAATGTTCGTTGGACAGCGCCGCCCCCACCGACTCCAAGCCGTGCTTCATTTCCTGCTATGAACAGTCGTTTTGTAGCTACTTCTACTGTTATTATAAACGATAAAGGATAGGTTCGTTAGTTCTTCATTGTCTACTGTTCTTCACTCTCTAGGGCTTCAAATCTATTACAGTATGACATTACGGTAGGTCCCCGTTTTGCAATGCCATAAATCCTAAAAAAATATTAGATTTGTATTTTTTTACGTATTTGATATGTTCTGATATTAAAATTTAAAAAATATTATCATATTGTATTTTTAATTAAGAAACATTTTAAAAAATTAAATGCAAAAACTAGACATAAACCAATCACTTCTTAGAATTTTGTGTTTCGATATTTTTTACTATTAGATTTCAAAAATTTAATTAAAAATTTAAGAGTTAAAAAATAAAATATTTAATGCTTTGGATCGGTCACGAGCAAATCAAAAGTTTTATATTTAATTAAAGCTAATTTTATTCCAAACAATTGCATATTTGCGAAAATATTTAGCACTTTTAAAAATAATTAGTGTAAAATATATTTCCATGTGAATTTTATAAGAAATTCTACAGGGTAAGAGGGGCCTACCCTTGATCATTTGTTTTCGAGATCCTACCGCACCTTGGATTTCTTGGTCCTACTGGAATTGACATCGATAATTTTTGAGGCGTCAGCTCACGGGAAATAATATCTCGATCAGTCACGAGGCAATGCTTTCATGCATAGCTGTTATGTCCGGAGTGTCTTGTAAGTTTAATAATGTTTTTTTTTAAAAAAATTATTTTTTATATTAATATATTAAAATGATATGAATTTAAAAAAAAATTGAAATAAAAATTCTCTTGGAGGACTAGTGATATGAAGACATTTTTGTTTTTACATTTTAAAAATATTTGAAATTTTTTTATTTGTTTTAAATTAATATTTTTTTGGTGTTTTTAGATCATTTTAATATGCTGACGTCAAAATATTTTTTAATAAATAAAAAAAATATTATTTTAATATATTTTTAAGTGAAAAATACTTTGAAAAACAACTATCATCAAGACATCCTAAAAATCTTTCAAGAAACTGGAACTGGAAAATAGAAACATCACTTGCCATCACAGCCTGTCAATTAGAGGTTGATTTATATGGAAGGTCATTTATTTATTTATAGTGTTATGATTTTTTAAGTTATATTTAAATTAGTTTAATTTGATTTGGTTTTTTAGCTTCAACTTTACAAAACTAAAATTAAACCAATGTTTTTTTTTAATTTTTTAATCAGTTTAATTAAATTTTTTTATAATTTAATTTTCTCAGTTATTTGTTTTAGTTATTTTTAATAAATTATAAACATAAATTGTAATTTTTAAGAGAATAAAAGTGAAGTGAGGAAATAATTAATATGTAAAAGAATTAGGGTAATCTTTTTTTAATATTAATAATATTTAAAGAACAATTTGATCTGATTTAGTTATATTAATATAGTTTTTGTGATGGAATTTTGCTCTCATGGAATAAGAATTCTTGTGGAGATGAAATCTACGATCCGATTGATTCAAGAGGGGTACGTGTGGCAATGGAACTTGATCAGTATTAGAAAAAAAAATCTTTCGATCTTGACAAGTGAGGTAACGGAGAGCTTTCATTGTGACCTATCAATAAGAACTATTCAAGACATTTTAAATGTTAGCAATGGATAATTATCCTTTAGTTATGAATTTTTTAAAATAAAATATAGTCAAATTAACAAATAGTATTTGTTTATTAATTATCTTTTCATTATAGATTTGATAGATATTGATGACTTTGAAGATGACGTTGATGAGCATGATTTGATAGATTTTGAAATGTTTTAATTCATTGACATTTCATCCAGGATTTGCTTATTTAAATATCTAAAAATTTAATATGTTTATTCCATCAAATTCTTTTAATCTTTTAATTATAAATTATGGTTATTATCATTTACATATTTAAGAATTTAAATCTGGTTTTAAATATGAATATTTAAATTATGTCTATGATTTTTCTTATTTGAGTATTTAAAATATCAAGTTTAGTTTATATTTTGTTGATTTTTTTGGTTTCAATATTGTTGAAAACCCTATGGCTAGCAAATTTATAAACGTTTGTTTGGGAGTGTGGTTGCAGTTACTTTTTAGAGTGCTTTTCATTCCGAAATACATCAAAATAATATTTTTTTATTTTTTAAAAAATTATTTTTGAGATCAGCGCATCAAAACGATTCAAAACATAAAAAAATAATTTTTAACAAAAATATTTTTTTTTGAATTTTTTGAAAAATCCGCATTTCCAAACGCTCTCTTAGAACTTGTTTGATATTGTACTAATGATTCATTTTTAAAGTGTTTTTTTTTTAGAAATGAATTAAAATAATATATATTTTTTATTTTTTAAAATTTATTTTTAATTACATGATATGAAAATATTTAAAAAATATTAATTTGAAATAAAAAATTTTTAAAATAAAAAACAAAAAATATGGTTGGAAAGAACTCTGTTCCCAAACGGTCCTTAACCTCTTGACCTCCAAACTTTTCTAGATACGTCCTCAAGTAGGGAAGAAAGAAGGGATTTTGAGAGACATTAGAGAATCTAACTAACGTTGAAAAAGTCTCTATTTCTCTACAGCCACACAGTAGTTTACCGTGTTCCTTTTTATTGCTAAAGTCCAACTAAAGCCCATGTGGTCTCCCCATCGGCTTGCATTGAATGGCTGCCGATACCTTTCTTGGTGGATGGTGTGACCGCCGTACCCCCCTCCCTCCCTCCCTCCCTCCCGCGCTTGCATGCCAGCCCATCTACTACATTTTCAATTCCTCCCTGCATTTGCGTTCTATTTTAAGCAGCGCTGACGAGCTTTTGGGCTTATCTCCGTCAACCTACTTTTAATAATGTTTTTTTTTTGGAATAAAATTCTGAGTATTTTTATTTTAAAATATATTAAAATAATATTTTTTATTTTTTTAAAATTATTTTTAATATCAATACATCAAAATAATTTAAAAATATAAAAAATATATTATTTTTTTAAAATAAAATATTTTTAAATAATTTTTGAAAGATTTTCAAAACACAATACAACCATTATCTTTTCTTCACATGAAAGTAAAGTCAAAAAGATAAAATTTCTAAAAACTAAAAAAAACCCTAAAAACTAAAAAAACACCCAATATTAAAGCTCTTCCTACAGCACAATTCTTTCCCTTCCATTCCAATCCATGGCCAATTCCATCCAAACTTCCACCACTGACACTGCCACCGCCACCAAACACCCCTCGGCCAAACGTAGAAAGCTAACCACAGACCAACACCAGAACCACCAAGAACAGCCTCTCATACCAGGTCTTACTGACCACGTAGCCCAACTTTCCCTCTCCCTTGTCCACCCTTCTACACTTTACTCTGTTTGCCACTCATGGCGTCGCCTAATCTACTCCCTTTCTTTCCCTCCTTTTCTATCTCTCTACGCGGTTTTATCATCAACAAATATAAATCACCGCCTTTCCAATAACAATCCAATCCAATCCTTCAACTTTGACCCCATTTCTTCTAAATGGGATTCTCTCCCTCCTCCACCACCAGACCCACCACTCCATCTCCTTCTCCGCCACCCTTGCTTCATCTCCCGTGACCTTCCTATCCAATCCATCTCTGCTTGTGGTCGCTTGATACTTATTGCTGCTACTTCTCACAATTTTTCCCCAGCTCTCTCTCGCCCTCTTGTTTTTAATCCACTCTCAGGCGTATGGGGCTTTGGCCCCCCACTCACCACACCTCGCCGCTGGTGTGCTGCAGGCTCAGCAAAGGACACGGTCTATGTGGCGAGTGGGATCGGATTCCAGTTCAACACGGACGTGTCCAAGTCAGTAGAGAAGTGGGATTTGCAAAGCAAGAACGTCGGGATCTCCACCATCGCCAATAAAACAATTACATGGAAATGGGAAAAGGTTAAAGGACTAAAAGATGGGAGATTTTGTAGGGATGCTATCGATGCAGTGGGGTGGAGAGGGAAACTTTGTATGGTGAACATGAAAGGAGATGCACCTAAAGAAGGGCTTGTTTATGACACTGAGAAAGACGCATGGGAGAACATGCCAGAGGGTATGCTTGCAGGGTGGAGAGGACCCGTGGCATCCATGGATGAAGAGACTATGTTTGTGGTGGATGAAGCCAGGGGTGTGCTTAGAAAGTATGATCCAGAAAAGGATTATTGGGAGCATATGATGGAGTCAGAAAGGCTTGTTGGAGCACAGAAGATTGCTGCTGGTGGCGGTAGAGTTTGTGTTATTCGCGGCTGTAGTACTGAGATTGTGGTGCTAGATGTGGCGGCGCTTCCGGTGAAACTATGGGTGGTGAAAACGCCACCGGGATTTGAAGCCTTGGCAATTCATATTTTGCCAAGGATGAGCCGGCCAGATTTTTGATTTCCTGGTATTGCCATGGTTTTTATTTTTATTTTTTAAAAATCTTATATGATCTGTGATCTTATGTTGCGTCTTGGCCTAATTTTCTGCTCATTGTTGTACTGCAATTTTTTTTTTTATCATTCTTTTAATCTCAGTTTATTCTGATTGAAAGTGCAAATTTGTCGTTTCTAGGATCAATACAGCACTGATGCTGATCCCAGCAAGATTTCGTTTGCCCAGAGTATAGTTTGCTTGCCCACTTCAACCACCGCTGTTAAAAATATTTTTAGAAAAACATTTTTTTAAATTTTTTTATTGCAAAAGAAATGCTAAAAACTAAGTTAACAAAAAAATGTTTTTGTACCCTTTAACTTCACGAAGAGAAAAATATTTTCCATATACTATTGATTTACAATATATTATTATGTAATTACTTCAATTCATTATAATCATATTATCTTAATCACTATTAACCAATTTTATTATTATTTTACTATAATTCTCCAACGGCATTTAAGTTTTAAAATTTTCTTTGAAAAAATTTAATTTTTTTTATTTTAAATTAATATTTTTTGATGTTTTTAGATTATTTTAATGCGTTGATATCAAAAATAATTTTTAAAAAATAAAAAAATATTATTTTATAAAAAAAACATTTTTATTGGTATATTAATCATACAACGGATATAACTTATTTTTTTTAATTTTTTTTTTTTTTTTGCAAAACAAATGTATCCTTAAAGGATAAACATAGCAAGAATATGCTTAGCAAAGATATTAACGATGGCCTCATAATAAAAACAACGTCAAATAATAATTGTTTGTAAATATATTCGAAGCCTGTAATCTCATGAATTGTGTTAAAAGTTGTTTCAATAATATATAGTTCTGTAGGTTATAGTTTTGGTGCGTTTATAAACTTGTTTTCTTGATCAGGGTTTAATTTCTAATTAATTTCAATTCATTTATACTGTTGGATCGCATACATACATACAAGTGATTTCAAACCATGCTCGTCGAAGACCGACCTGTTCATATATAAATGTTAACGGAGACATTTTCCCCATATATAATTAATGCATGTGAAGCTGGGAAAATGGAGATTAATGAAAAAGTTGTGACATGCACCGTGTTAAGGCTGAACTAGCAGCCTTAATATAGCAAGTTCTAGGCTATTGAAAGAGTCTTTAATCAAACGTACGGTACTCTTGTTGTTTTTGTAGTAAATAGATGTATGCATGTACAGCGATCATGCTCCCTTAAGATTTGATAATAATATTAGTCAAATTACGAACGAAAGCGAAGAATCTTCGGTTCATCTGAGTTTTAGAATAAGAACAGAGCAAACAGGTAAACTACTTTTAAAGCTTTTGGGATGGGACAGAGGGACCGGCAGTAGCAGTCGACGGTGGGAGAATGCAACAGTAGAATATTGCATGCTTAAGAAGGAGAAAAGGCAATTTTTCATAACCACTCAACAGCATTTCTGTCCACCGCGCGCCCCCACACCAGCAACTAAAACTTTTCGTATTCATTTCTACTTTGTAATTTCTCTCGTTTTGATTGCTAAAGTCAAGCCATGCCTTTATGCCGGGTCCCCAGTTGGCTTTGAATATTAATCGCTGCAGCCCCGGTTGTCCAGGTCATCCTCATGAATGTCAGCTGCACCTTTCCACAAAAAACAAGACACGTACTACCTCAGCTTTACAGATTCTGGATAGCCTGTGGCGTCAGTCCTTGTCTTCCAGGGTTTTATGCAGTCCAGTGAACAGCTTCCTGCTATCCGTTGACCGTCAAAGCACAAGCCTTTTATACATTTATTCCTTAATGGCAAGTTACTACTTTTATGGTCATTTTTACAGTGTGGTCGTTCATAAATACAATCCATAAAAACATATAATAAATTGATATCACAGTACTTTCGATAGATTTTTAAAACCTGCTCAATCCATATAAATAGTGTTTTTTTATTTTCTTCTCATGTTTTTTTTTGTTTCTCACTTGCATAGTTTCCTCTCATTCTATTTCTCTTAATCTCTTTCTTTTCAATTCTCTCCTTCAAACCTAAGATACTTATAATTTTTTCTCTCTCTCTCTGTCATCAATGCTATATATTGGCTTTCATGTGTCACTGATTTAGCTTTCGACTAGTTTAGCGTGAAACATTGGGTTTTTACCTTAAGCTCGCCTGTGACTGCCCTGCTCTCCTAAGTCAGTTTGGCAAGCGGTTGAACTTGAAGCTTCTTTCCAATCATCTACCAAGGTGAGATCCCAAGGTTTGACACGCTTTTAGAAGGAAGAAGTTTATTCTTGACGATGTGTGCAAAAGGGAACCTAATGCTACTTTTTTTTTTTTGTTTTGTTTTAGGGTTCACTAGTTACATACCCGCGTAATGCCGCGGGGGTTAATTTTTTTTATATAAAATATATAAAAAAAACTAAGATTTAAAAGTGTTAGGTCTTTCTGCAAAACTATACCCAAGAGTCTTGGGTTTGGCTGCAACGCCTGACCCAAGAGTAATATTTATAATATTAATAATAACATTAAACTTGCATGACTCAAGTTTAAAAGGGTCTGGCTGCAATACCAGACCCAATAGCCATGGATGCGGATCTAGCTGCAAAGTCGTGTCATAAAAGTGTGATAATTAAATAGATTAATTAAAAAGAAAAAAAAGAAAAAAAACCAACAAAAAGAAAAAAACTAATGAAAAAAAAGAAAAATATCTGAATTAATTGAGTTAACCCTTTAAAGCAGGTTAACCCGTTAAACTTTGGATTCGTGTCGTGAAAGTTTGATAAATAAATAGAAAAAAAAATTGTCGGGTTACCCCATAATTAATTGGGCTACCCCGTCAAACCAGGATAACCCGTCAAACCCGGGATCCGTGTCATGAAAGTTTGATAACTAAATATAAAAAAATTGAACATTAACAAACTAAATTAAATGAAAAAAATTAATTAAAAAAGAAAAAAACAAAAACAAACAAAAGGCATTAGCCTTTTCACTATGCAGTCCACAGTAAAAGGTATAAAAACGACAAAAAAGCAAAAAGAAAAAAAAAAGAAAAACTAAAGGCATCAGCCGATAACTAAATAGAAAAAAATTTAATATTAATGAACTAAATTAAATAAAAAATATTAATTAAAAAGAAAATATATATAAAAAAAAACTTATAAGAGGAAAAAAACTAATGAAGAAAAAGAAAAAAAAATCTAAATTAACTAGGTTAACTCGTCAAACCTGAGATCCGTGTCATGAAATTCTGATAACTAAATAGAAAAAAATTTAATATCAATAAACTAAATAAAAAAAATTAATTAAAAAAAAGCATCAACCTTTTCACCGTGTACTGCATTGTGCAGTCCACCGTGAAAGGCATAAAAAGAATAAAAAAGCAAAAAAAAAAAAACTAAATGCATCAGCCTTTTCATCATGGACTGCATACAATATTAAAAGATGAAATCGGAAGAAAAAAACAAATAAGAAAAAAGAAAAAAATCTGAATCAATTAGGTTAACCCGTCAAACCTGAGATTCGTGTCATGAAAGTGTGATAACTAAATAGAAAAAAGATTTAATATTAATGAACTAAATTAAAAAAAAAGATTAATTAAAAAGGAAAAAGCAAAGAGAAAAAAACTAATGAAGAAAAAGAAAAAAAATCTGAATCAACTGGGTTAACCCGTTAAACCTGGGATCCGTGTCAAAAGTTTGATAATTAAATAGAAAAAATTTAATATTAAGAAGCTATAGAAAAAAAAAACTAAAGACATAAACTTTTTCATTGTGGACTGCACGGTGCAGTCCACGGTAAAAGGCTTAAAAAGAAAGAAAAAAAAACAAAGGCATACGCCACGGGTTAATTTTTTTCTTGCATAAAAAAATTCAAAAAAGGTTAAGATCTAAGAGTGTTAGATATTTCTGCAAAGATATATCCAAGAGCCTTAGATCTAGCTGTAACGCTTGACCCAAAAGTAATATTTATAATATTAATAATAATATTAAACTTAGATATTTTAAATTTAAGTGAGTTTGGCTGCAACATCGAACTCAAGAACCTTGGATAGTTCGGCCATGTTAAATTATTATATTAATAATAATAACATTAAAATTATTTAATTTTTTTTTAACGTTTTAATCCTTTAACAACCTATTATTTCACATTTAAACTAAGGTTAGCTAGATCTTAAAACTATGACAACGTGGAATTTGTTTGAATTAGAACACCATTGAAATGGTGGTAACGAGCTTAATCTCGACTTGCTAGATTGAACAAATCACAATAAATTACTCGTACGTTGAATAATTAGAACACACACACGAACATAAATCTTTAAAGCCCTCAGTGCTGTTGAGTGACGAACTGGCTAAACTACTCAGATCAAAAGCATTCATTGAGCTTGGATCCGTTGCCTTTTCTTTCTTTGGACAAGTACAAGAGTCATGGCCGTCATTTTTTACACTTGGCACACCTTCTTTTCTAACCTTTTCAAATGGCGAAAGATCACCTCTCGTAAAAGCAATTGAAGTGTCTAGCGTGGATATAAAGCTAGGATTCTCGAACCTCTGAGTTAAAGATTTAAGCTGCAAGGGAATTTTTTTTTGGTGTGTTTAGCAGTTACTAAGCTATGATGAGGCCGTCTGCTTCAAAATTTATTAATTGGCTCTTGGGTTTGAAGAATTCCAGTCCCTCCATGGTATGTAGCCATTTTCTATTCCTTTTCTTTTCTTTGCACTCTTAGTTTTTCATTAAGATTCTGCATGACTGGACATACTTGTAGCATCCTATTTATGTTTAATTTTCATTTGATCACAATGCTACTTAGTGAAGCCCGTGAATTTTTTTTTTCAAATTTTTAATCTTTCATTTTGTTTGTTCTAGCAGAACATCTTCAATTTTCCTCTCATCATGTTTTAGACATGCTACGCCATTAATGCCAATCTCCTAATTTTTTCGTTCATAATACACGAGGAAAATTCATTGCTCTGTAACTACTAAGGGGAATTATAGTAAAAAAACTGTTCTTTCTCAACAAACTTCCATCTTAGTGTCTTTTTTATGATTGTTAACCTTGGGAGATTTGGCTTTAGGATGGTCTTTCTTCACGTCAAGGTTGATGACAGTATACGACTACTGTTATCTGATCACTTTTCATAGTCATTAGGTTATTCCTTTTGATGTTCAATTATTTGATGTATACCCAAATACAATTCTGAAAGTGTTTTCACTAATCTCTATCATCTCAAGAAATTATGTTAATCAATTATGTGCTTGTTGCACGTGCTTGTGTTTACACCTTGAGCATGCTTGATGATTTTCAGTATTTTGATTGCTACTCTAGTTAACATGCAAGTTTAAAATGGTAACGATGTTTAGAATTCACTTGTAGGTTGATTGTGAGGTTGGATCTTATTCTGCATCCAGAAAGAGCAAATGTCAAGGTTCTTTTAGCGGCCATCTTAATGGTTCCTTGACAAAGGCGTATACAACTTCATGTGCTAAGTTGTCAGAAGATCCACAGAGCACTAATCTCACTTCTGAAATGTTAATTGATTCATTTGGGAGGATGCACACTTACTTGAGGATCTCCTCGACAGATCGTCGCAATCCACATTGTCAATACTGTATGCCAACTGAGGGTGTGGAGCTCACTCCTAGCCCTCAATTACTCTCGCAGAATGAGATTGTTCATTTGGCAAATCTCTTTGTAAGCTCTGGAGTAGATAAAATTCGTTTGACTGGTGGTGAGCCAACCATTAGAAAAGGTATTGAAGACATGCTTACAGCTGTCTAACTTGAAAGGACTAAAGCCATTGGCCATGGCAGCCAATGGAATCACTCTTCCGAGAAAACTTCCAGAGCTGAAAGAATGCGGGCTTACTTCTGTAAATATCAGCTTAGACACATTGGTCCCGGCAAAATTTGAATTTTTGACCAGGCGGAAAGGGCATGAAAGAGTTGTGGATTCAATTAATACTGCTGTGGACTGTGGGTACAATCCAGCAAAAGTATATATCATCTTTGCAATTCTGTTGGTCTTTGCTTTCTCCTAATTATGCTCTCTTCATATTCAATATCTTAACACGTACAATTCTTTTATTGACTGCTGCAACGATAAGTTCACTATTAGTCACATATTTATTTATTTACTATTTTCAGGGCTTCCACTGACTCTAAACTAAACTAGTTTTTTATTTCCTGTCTTTGTTGGTTGCAATTAGGTGAATTGTGTGGTGATGCGTGGGTTTAACGATGATTATATTTGTGATTTTGTGGAGTTGACACGTGACAAACCAATTAATGTTCGGTTTATTGAGTTCATGCCTTTTGATGGAAATGTGGAATGTCAAGAAACTCGTTCCTTACTCACAAATGCTGGACAGAGTGGTAAGGTAGAACTCTGACAGGTCTGTGAGGAAATTTTATAGTTTCCCCTTATCAATTCTTTTGGTAACTTCTGTTAACTGAACTGGGGAAGCTGTTTCCTGGCCTAAAGAGACTGCAGGATCACCCTGCTGATACAGCCAAGAACTTCAGGATGGCTGGGCATATTGGAACGGTTTCTTTTATCACCTCAATGACTGAGCATTTCTGTGCTGGTTGCAATAGATTGCGACTTTTAGCTGATGGAAACTTTAAAGTATGCCTCTTTGATCCTTCAGAGGTGAACCACATTCTTCCATGCCATAGCGATTTATTGCTCAACTTCTCTTTTCTTCAAGTTATAGAACCAGATCATATAATTGCTATTGCTTCATCTTCAGCTGTGTGTGTTTATTACGTCTGCCTAACCTGATTA
>Ga0307517_10011427_pt1 | contig 12299 bp, 11 predicted proteins | sample 23_EM_MG_FD_194515 | JGI IMG/M metagenome (GOLD analysis project Ga0307517, IMG submission 194515) | Populus trichocarpa ectomycorrhiza microbial communities from riparian zone in the Pacific Northwest, United States - 23_EM | ecosystem: Host-associated > Plants > Roots > Unclassified | place...
GATCAACGTCCATTCGAATCACTGTGAAAGATGGAGGAATGAAGTTGCTTCAAATCCAGGATAACGGTTGTGGGATTCGCGTAAGTTTGAACCATTTGGAGCAAGGAAGAATTTCTCTGATTCTCCGTCTTTCAAAAGAAAACAGATCTACCTATATTGGCAGAACGCTTTACAACCTCCAAATTGTCCACATTTTCAGACCTGGCCCGCATCACGACTTATGGATTTAGAGGAGAAGCGTTAGCATCCATTTCCCATGTGGCCCACCTGGCTGTTGTCACGAAGACTAAGGCTGATTCTTGCGCGTGGAGGTCTGTTTATTTACGATCCACCCTACGCCTTACACTTATTGACGTTCGGCCAAGGGCTACGTATTCAGATGGAGCCTTGGTAGACCAAAAGACTGGGAAACCCTCAGAACCACGCCCCTGTGCTGGAAATGACGGTACCACAATCACAGTACGACCCATAACATGATGAGAGTTACGAAACGCTTATTCACTTTTTCCACAGATCGAGGACCTCTTTTATAATACCCCGACGCGTCTTTCAGCCCTGAGAAGTACGTTGGAGGAATACTCGCGTATTCTCGATGTTATCACCAAATACGCGATCCATAACCCGCTGGTATCATTTGTATCCCGAAAAGTTTGTTTTCTTGTTTTCTGATATTTGTACTATGTACTCATTGTTAAAACTTGCAGGGAGGAGCTCCTTCTCCGGACATTTCGACCCCTTCTGCATCAGACACACCAACAACTATTCGATTACTCTACGGGCATTCCATTGCAAAGGAATTAATACACCACCAACTCTCTTCTAGGAAACAGCGTAATGATGACGACATGGACCAAGATGAAGACGAAGACCCAGAATCTTGGACGGCAGAGAGTTACTTTACGAACGCCAACTATCAAGCAAAAAAGATGGTTTTTCTTCTGTTCATCAACCGTACGTGTATTTGTTTACAAAGTCCTAGAAACTTATGACCATGCCACTTTCCAGATCGACTTGTTGAATCATTTCGGATGAAGAGGGCACTTGAATCAGTTTATACTGGCATTCTGCCAAAGGGCTCATCGCCTTTTATTTACCTGAGGTTATTTGCCATTCGCTCCTCTTGATTTGCTTGCTGACATCTATTCAGCCTTCAAATCGATCCACGGTCTGTTGATGTCAATGTCCATCCAACAAAGCGAGAAGTCCATTTCCTCAACGAAGAAGCCATCACCGAGCGAATAGCAAACGGGATGCAGGAGCAACTCGCGAAACAAAACCATTCAAGGACATTCGAATACCAGGTACCTAATATGAGAAATATTTGTGTACAAGCTGACCGGAGAAAAGACTCTTCTCACAGGAGGTATCATGGAAAATGATTCAACTTCAAACAAAAAGCGCACGAGAAAGGAAAGAGATGAGCCAGATGATGAGGAAAAAGAGGAGGGCCCATCGACGTCCCGTAAGCCCCTATGGAATTTTTGCCAGTATTGATCCAGGAGGTTAATGCATCCTGACTAGATGCCGACCCCAAGAAGAAGGTGTATTCGCATCACAAAGTCAGAACGTCTCTGCGAGATCGAACCTTGGATTCGATGTTTCCTGTCACCAACCAGTCTCAACAACCAGAAGCCTCGTCATCGACGTCCGAAATCACACCTCCTCTAAATACTCTGTCTAAGCAGCGGGATGTCATCGAGTCGGAATGCTATCTAACTTCGGTTAAAAATCTGCGACAACAAGTAACGAAAGGAAAACATCGTCGTGAGTGCCCGGCTTCTTTTGTAAAGCTCAGCTTAAATAACAAAAATATCTAGAATTGAGCGAGATTCTAGTGAATCATACTTTTATTGGGATAGTTGATATACATCGCTGTCTCTCCTTAATCCAATATTCAACTAAGCTGTATCTCGTCAACCACGATGCTCTTGCGTGCGTTTATTTTTTTTATTTATCTCCAGTAAATTCTCGCTCAACTGAGTTGGCATCATAGAGAGGAATTATTTTACCAGCTAGGTTTGCGGCAATTTGGCGATCTAAGCCGGATAAAGCTGGATCCACCACCATCGCTGAGAGAAATGATAGAGATAGCAGTTGCAGCGGATGACACTACAGAGAGCAGCCGGCTGAGCAAGACACAAATTGTAGATGTGCGTCTGCCTTCACTTTCATTCCAAAATACAACAAACTGACGGACCTGTCTATAATAGCGAATTACGAAGATCTTGATGGACCGGAGAGAAATGCTCGAGGACTATTTTTCGTTGACAATCTCTGAAAGCGGGCTTGTTATGACTTTGCCGCTTCTGCTCCGAGATTATATACCCAACCTGGACAATTTGCCAAGCTTCTTGATGAGGCTTGGACCCCAGGTATTTCTGTTCGTTCGACTTCATCTCAATTATGCATTTCATTCTCCTTTCCCTTAAGGTCGACTGGACATCAGAGGCCGAGTGCTTTGAGACGTTTTTACGCGAGCTGGCTTACTTCTACATTCCAACCCCCACACCCACCGAAGACGATAAGGATCAGTATAAGGCGGAAAAATGGCAGATCCAGCACATCATGTTCCCAGCCATGCGCCGGTACTTGATACCTCCAAAGTCGCTTCTTGACCGAGATGTTGTTCAGGTGGCAGATTTGCCAGATCTTTATAAAGTATTCGAACGGTGTTAAGCAATGAATGCGATTCATCCTAGACTAGCACAGGTCTACGAGTCAATATTCAGTAGTCAGAAAAAAAGAAGGTATGTATGCAGTAATTAATTTACAATTGCCGATAGCCAATACAGATAGGTAGGTAGTTGCGCAAATACATGGATGAGGGGGAAGTGTACTTTTCAGTCGATAGCACAGACACTAAATGCGAAGTAGATGGAAGAGAGAAGGAATATACTTAATTATAACGTAGACCATTAGGGGCTTTGCGTGCAAGGACAGAATCGAAAACAAAAGCATCAGTGTCGGAATCACTGTCAGAATATTCGTCGGAATCTTCTCTGTGATCAATCCCGCCGACATTGAAAACATCAAGGAAGGGGGTCTGGGGTGTGTCTGTAATGGAATCGGGTGCAGTGGATTTTGCCAGGATGGCAGCGACACGGGCTTCTAGGCGAAGGGTAGGGACGGATGAGCCATTAGGCCTGGATGTTGAAGGGTTTTTTGTGAAGAAGTTGGTCAGCTCGTGGAGATTCTGGACGATACCGCCTAGATCGTCGGCAAGTGGTGTCTTGATGGACGCCAAGGCTTCGACCTCCGGTTCGAACTCTATGCGCGATGGGCGTGTCGGCACAGAGCATGTGTCGAAGACGGCCATAACGTTTGCTTGGCATGTCGCTCGAACAACATCAGCTCGGGCGATGCACCATCCCGAATTTTCGGGAACACCGAACACAGTAGGGATGGACTCTGGATCGGGATCGGAGACCACGGGTAATGTGCCAAAGTGCATACTCATTCGCAGAACATGTTTAGCAGTTGGGCCACCACCCGACATCGCCATGGGCTCTTCGAGGACATCAAGCGCTTGAGGAGCGAGGTCTGTCTCGAGAAGGCGAAGGAGGGGCATAAGGAGCTCCGATCCCAATAGCTCGACAGGGTTCCTGGTTTCTCGGTGCTGGAACAGGACCTTTAAGACCTGCATGGCATGTATCCTCAACCATCGCTCTTGGTTAAGGACAAGTCCAAGGAGATGAGTTACGACCTCGGTCCAATGTTGGGCACCGTAATGTTCCCGAAGGCTGGCAACGGATTGTCGCAAAAAGTCATCTCTGGTCCTGAAATGACCCTTGGCGAAAGATGTCATGATTTTATGAATGCTATGGCGTTTCTCCTGGATTGCCAGTGAACCGATGTCTTCGGCAAAGGTCTTGAGGGCATTCTCCGGTTGATCCATGGCATGCAAGCACCAGGGCAAGGACACCGTATACAAATCGCGCAGGCGACATTCAGAGGCGTCAATAAGCCTTCCGTCTTGAATTTTTGCAAGCGTTTGCAAAAGTTTCATGGTCGACTTCGACACGACCGATGACCGTAATCCTCTTAGAAGAGGAGGTTGTAGGAATGAGGAATCCTTCCAGTCCATGGGCCGATGGGAAAGAAGGTTATCGATTGTTGCGGGATCGTCGAGGTCTATGCGAGCAAGAAGCGTGTCTAGGAGGAGGACGGTCTGGCTGAATTCTTGCTCAACTGTTGTGGATAGGCATGCGCAAGCACACCAAAAAACTTGAGGAAATAGGGATTTATCGAGATCTACGGAACTGGCAACAGCATTGATCGTCAGGAAGATCTCAGAAGTGAAGGATTGTATGTTTTCTTCTGATGCTGCCACGGTGTTTGACAATCTGCCCAAAAGTAATGCGAAGTCGGCCTTCTTGACACGTGGCATGAGGGCGCGGAAAATTTGCAAGGATCGAAAGGCCGTCGCCCTGATGGAACAAGCTGTGCCCCATGATAAAGCTAACGAACCCCACTGACTGACGAGGTGCGGGGCGAGAGGCTCCAGGAAGCTAATTATTCGGGAACAGAGCACCTTCATCTTCGGCACTGCTTCCTCGCTCGAATCCTCCTCTTCCCAATAGAGACTCTGAGCCTCCTTCTCCAGGGCCATAATCGCATCCTTGACAGTTGAACGGGTGCGGGTAACAGATCTGTCTGGGAGTTCATCGTAACCTGATGTCCAGGAACGCAGAAGCTGAAAGAGGAGGGTATGTGCACGTTGCCGGACGAATGCAATGCGATGGTCGATATGTGTGAAGACAGCGTGTAAGAGTATTGGTAATTGCTGGTTCATTTCCCAGTAGCGTTGTAGCGCAACATCTGACAGGAAAAGCCAAGCAAATTGTGCCGATCCGAGAGACAGACGTGGCTGCTCGCCAAAGAGTGCATCAAGGTCTTCCCAAAGTCGCATATCCTGTGCCTCTGGGAAGGAAAGCTTGTGATCGATAGTTGGGAGCATGTGGACGGGCTCTATGACGGAACACAAGTCCTCGAAAATCTGGCGTCCAATATGTGTTTGACAGAGGGACGCTATTATATTCGACGAGCAAGTGATGAAGGATATGTTGCCAACTTTGTGTGCCTGTTCCAACAAGAACCTGATGGTCGCGTGCCCGTTGGACTGTTGAGGTAAATCTACAAGCTTCGTCCATAAAACAAGGATCTGTTCTGCATGACTTTGACCATGGCGGAGCGTTAAGGAGACCAGATGATAGATGCATGACAACCCTTCCCGTGATGCCACCGATTTATCATCCGTCATCAGGTTGATGTTCGGAATCCACAATTCTAAACTTTGGAGCAAGAGTAGAATCGTGTTCGTATCGTAAGATTCCCCAGGCAATTGAGGAAGCCAATTGCCCAGTTGTGCGAGCATGCTGATGGCCTGCCGTGGGTGTTCTCCAGCGAGAAAGTCTGAGATCAATCGATGAGTGTGGATATACGTGGCCGAGGAGAGGCTGGCGACAGAGGCTTCGAAGGTTGACATTGCGAGGAGACCGGAATGCTGTTGATGAATGGCTTCGAGAATATCAAACGCGTGACTTCTCACTTTCGCAGATGAGTGTCGGAGATTTGTCAGGCCCAAACACACAATTTGAGCGAAGGTGAAGTTGTGCTTGTCGTGGACGACGATGTCGCATAGCACTTCGAAGAAAGCATGAGAACTAGAACTTATGTTGTCGGTGACGACAATGGCTCTCCTTAGCATCTCAAGGTGAAGCTCCTGACTGTTTTCGCTGCACCCCGCCAGTGCACGAAGGGTCGCCCTGTGAACAAATGTGCATCAGCCTTCGGGTTCGTCCTTTTGAAAATATAGAACGTACTTGGCCTTGACCTGGTTGGGCGAATGAGATGAGATCATGATGGCACTCAGGCGATCCAACACGCTTGCAACACCGAGCGGCCGCATAAACTCAGTTGCAAAACGCTCTGTCGGAGATGGAGCAGCTTGGTCAGGTGGGAAGAAGGCTTTTTGCTAGAAATTCCGTCAGTTCATGACAGATCAAGGGGAAGAAGGTTACTTACACAGAGAGCAGTCATAGCGCCCACGGACGCATGAGAAAGGGTAGACGTTTCGTACCGAAACCTTTGCAAATTCTCTCGACTTGAGCTGGCATCACCATTCTCCACCGCCTTCTGCATGGCATCCAGTCGTTTCTTGGAGGAATCGGATTGAGGGCCTACATGGCACCACTCCTCACACAAGCGATACAGCGTCAAATGCATACTAGAAGGGATAAATCGATCAGAGTCCTTCAGGGTAGCGAGCTCGTTGAAAAGATGTTCAACGATCCCACAAAAATACCGTCGGAGGCGCTGCAGCGAGGGAATATCTCGCAATTCAGGCGCACTAAGGAACCCTTGGGTATTGCGCACGAATTTGAGGATGTTAGAAAGGGCCGCCTGACGCGCCGAAGAGCGTTGTTGTTCCAGCAAATGGACCGTGATGTAGTATATTTGCGCAACAGCAGAATGGAGTCGCTCTTGCCGCCGACTCCGGTCTGTGAGGACAGCCGAGCTTCCAGACCTTGAGCGGTTTTCCTCGTACATCTGCCGCGAAGAAAGGATCCCAAAATTCTGGTCCAATCCGGGAGTAGCAACGATCTTGGACCGAGGATCGTCGTACGGTTGTCGGCCTGCAAGGAGGCTGAGATCTTCGAGGAGTTGTGGGTATGCGTTGGGTGGAAATGAGCTGATGCACAGCACAGCTGCATCTCGAAATAGGGCATACTCCGAGTCGAGGAAAGGTGTAAGGTGTCGAAAGAGACCACGTGTTGTAAAATACCGTTCTCGTTCGAAACTGACGTCAGATGGCGCCCGCGTGTGGTCTCTGCCCAGTTTTGTCAGTGCTGGACGCGAGGAATCAGGTGGCATGGCTGTGGCACACAGGATCTTGACCCATATGTGCCATTGGTCGATGACGGCCTTGTTATCTAGAACGAGTTTGAACCCATCACGTTCGAGTGCGTTGCGAGAGGATAATCCAGGCGGCATCCTACTACTTAGGCCGGCGAGGTAGGAAATGGAGGGATGGTATCGGGATACGGAGGCAACGATACCCTCTCGTAACAAACCGACAGCAGACGGCGAATGTTTGACGCAGTCTTGCAGGAAAGCAGGAAAAACATACCGCCATAGCTTCCGGTCTTTCTCGTTCCCGCTATCCACAATGCGTAAGGCCACTTCGTCCCCTTTGAACTTTCGCCATTGATCGAGACGTGATTGTTCCGATTTGTCTAAAAGTTCATCGTAACCGTTCAAATATGAGAGTCCAGGGCGTTTTCCTTGCAGGCGTTCCACAATGTATAGAGGATTGGAAGAGGAGGATGAAAGGAGTGGAGAAAGCTGACCAAGGAGTCTGATAATCTTGACTCCAGCTGAATGGATCTTTGTTGACTCATGGGCGAGGAGAAACAGAGCAGCGGCCTCGACCTCCGTGCACTTTGCATTTACTTCCTCGACTTGTGGGAATGCATCAATGTCTCGACGAATAATCGTCTTGATCCAATCCTCTATAATATTGATCCAAAGCGCCAATAACGGAGAATATTCGACGAGGAGCTTGGAGCTTGACTCGTAACATATCCGACTGGGGCTGAACACGAAGTGGTTGAACTGAGATATAACCTGGATAGCATTAGCGTCGTCTTGCATGAACCGTTTCAACGCAGAACGTGCAGCATCCGCTACGGATGGTTCCACGTGCACCACCCCATGAAGTAGCAAATCAATGGAATCTACGAGAGTGATGGAAGGATGAAGAAGCCTAGGCCATGCTTGAAAACTGGTTTGAAGTAATTGGATATGAGAGTGAGATTGTGCGGGATAGGCGACAACGATGCCATCTGCGTGACGTCGGATGATGAAATTATTCGACTCTTCATATGCCGCAGTCAACCTCGCAGCTGACCACTGGTCGTCAAAGATAGACATATGCCCAACCGACCTGCCAGAGTAAATAGCGATAGACGCTAGGGCGCCAGAACAGCGGTTGAGGAACTCCTGCATGCCCGGCTTTAAGATATTGGGTGGGATATAGGCAGAAGATGATGGATAGTCCTCCTTTGCCGGCACAACGGAGAAATCGCTACTCGAAGGCCAAGTAGGCGTGAGTACCTCCCGTTCTGTATTGTGTAAGGATAACAAAACGGCACTGATTGCTATCGCAATCCGCTCGTGCGCCAGAACATTGCCAATGTTGCCCGATTTTTGCTGCAAATTGTTGATTGAAGGTTCTTGAATGAGTTCAAGGCATAACTCCCTGCCGTAGTCCGGATGCCGAGAGAGGATAAAGTGCATCATGTAGATGAGGGGCTCGGGGTGATCATCGGATGGGGAAACAGTGTTTCGGTTAGAAGGGAAAAAGTGTTTCAACAATGTTTCCAATTTGCCCATGGTTGTCGAAGCAGACTCCTGGCAGCGATAGAGATACGTCCATACCAGTCGCAGCAAGCCATTCAGTATCGTCACCCTGTTCGATCGTTCCTGCAAAGAAAATGAGATCGACACTGGAGTGAAGAACGCTAAACCTACCTTCAGCTTCGGAACTGAGGCTTCAAAGAACGATTGCCAATGCTTGAGGAAGTAGGATTGCGGGGCCACGCAAAGACTTGTAATCGCTAATGGGAACGCAACCTGCCAATTCCGGACCTTCTTGTTCATCATGTCTCTTGCCCTGGGGTAAATTATCTCGATCGCCTTCCCCCATTGCGGATTGTTAGTTTCTGCTTGAGCAGTCTGCGGTTTATTTAATCGAGTGTTGATAAACGAACGATAACGACTGACCTTTCCAATGGGGTGCAATAGCATGATCAAAGTCTCAGCAAAGGCAATTTTTAGATGGCCATGGGCGTTGGCATATGATTTCGACAATGATTCCATAAATTCTGCACCTTCTTCAAAAGCTTCTGGAGGCCAAACCTTGAGCGAAAAGGATGATTAGCGTTATTCACCCCAAACATTAAAAGAGGATGACCTTTATCTTGATATGTGTAAGTCCCTTGACAAGGTTTTCGTACTTTGCGCCTTGGTCCTTTGAGACTTGTCCCATAGCTACAGGACCCAGCTCCGCCAGAAAACGATCTGTTACACTGATAAACCTGAAGCAAAAATGAGCATGTTTAAAAGTGGGCAAACAAAACGCATCAAAATATGACGCACCTAACGTTGGCAAGATGGCCAAGCAGGGTGGCGCACAGCTCCGAATTGATTCGATGATTAACAGACAAAGTGTGTGATTTCCGGTCGGGTTTCCGGAATTGTTCAAATGTGGTCTCCTCAAGGTTGTAACCCAATGCATCGCCAAGTGCGTCCTTCGACAGAAGCTGAAGGACAGCAATAAGTGCACGACACATAATATATATTGCTGCAAGCGACTTCCGCTCGTTGAGGAGACCTGGGATGTCTTGTTGGCGTGGAATTCGATTCGGTGCGGCGTGTTGTGCCATATGTGTATCGATGATGTCTGGAGCGATATGTTCGTCCTGACTGTGTCGCCACCGCATGATTGAGTTGATAACCTTCTTGGCATGCTTTTGCGCGATAATGCCTAATGAATTTAGGGTTTCGTCGAATTTGGCATCTATTCGATGTCCCATGTAATTGTCCAACAGAGGTTCCTGATCAAAAGGTTGACGAAGGAAAGCATCTATCTTCTCCTCTGCTGAAGTTGCGAATCGGATGAAAACTGCATGCAACGCGAAATCTGATGGGGTTTTGGGATCCATTACAACATTATCGTCCTCCGTGTCGTCACGGTACAAGTTGCCGTAGGCGCTCGGAACGCGCGGCACAGGTGGTGGAAGATAAGGATTGCCGTAGTCACTTCCAGGGTCTGAAGTGTGAAATATTGAGCCACTGTGTGAGTGATGCGACTTGGAGTATCCGTGGCCCTTTCCTTTGATGGAGCGTCCGAATTTTATGTCGGTGGATCCTGGAGTTGAAGGTCTGATACCGGTGGCGCTTGTTGGAGTAGTGGCCAGCCCCCGTGCGCTGTTCGGCGCTATTTGGGTCAAAGACGACGTCGACCGGTTAAAAGGGTTCTTGAGGACAGGGTATGGCGAATGCTCGAGTGACGGCATTGGAGGTGCATCATTGTTCTTCCCACTCTTAAAGGCATTCCGAATGGATGCGAAAGAAGGTTTTTTGGAGAAAGAGGTGTTGGCTGTTGCGAAAGAAGGCTGGGAGGAATGTGAAAAGGGTGTGCTGGGTTTACTGGTATAGCGGGTCGTGGCCGAACTTGTCGAGTCGATGGATGCAGACGAATCTCCTCGCGTATGAGAGAAAAAGCTTCTTTCTGTTGAGGGGAAGGCACTGCTGGGGGTGGTCGTGCCGCTTGGCGAATCAAGCCCTGGTGTAGAACCTCCAAACCCAAACGCTGAACGACCGAATGGCGTAGGTGCTGATCTCACATCGTGATCATCGAAGTCTGGGTGGTTCAAACAATGGTAAGTTGGAAAAACAGAATTCCAACAAGTCTCGCTGCGAACCTGGGATTGTAATTTGAATTCCTTGACTCATTCCTGTATTTAAAGGGTGTGGCCTGCCAGTGGAAACGCAAACACTTGTCCAGAAGTGCGACGAGGACCGAAATGAGCAGGCCCTGGTACGGCGACGTGGCGGCGCCTGGGACGACGACGATTAACAAGTCGAAAGGGAATATTGGCGCCAGAGGTATATAAGGAAGTCCTACAGTTGCACGCCAAAGTCGTTGTCGGGTTGATATATTACCTAATATACACCGCTCCTCATGACAAATTGGCATGCTCATAAAGATGCCATCAGGGCACATGGTGTAGTTGGTTATCACGCTCGCTTAGCATTCTGTCTGCGAGAGGTGTTGGGTTCAATTCCCAATGTGTCCATTTTTGACATTTTTGGCTCCAAGAATTGGTTAAGCGCTTACAGTTCAAGTTACATTGGGAATTCATAGTTATTTTTTCAACAGTTCTGCCAATTCTAAACAAAAGAGGATGGTAGGTCAAAGTGTTACACAGGGCACATGGTGTAGTTGGTTATCACGCTCGCTTAGCATGAGCATTAGTCCATTATTGCGAGAGGTGTTGGGTTCAATTCCCAATGTGTCCATCCTTTTTTGCGGCACGACTGAGATGAAGATATGGCTTAATAGTTTATGACATCTGAAGTCGGAGCAAAATAAACACCGGAAAACCACTGTTTCGATATTCATTTCCACATTTCCAAAGATTTCTACTTGAATGGCGGATACTTTCTCCCTGGAGGATGAGTTACGATGAGGCGCTTGTCGGTGAAATTTTCGATATGGAAGCGGCCGTATCCGGAAGCTCCTCTGCAAGGCATGATATGATTCTTTAAAATTCGATCATCCATTAAGCGCTGGCTTACCCCAGACCCACAAGTCCATCAACCGCTTCTGAATGAATAGTTGGACCGTTGATATTCGTATAACCTATTCAAAAGGAAATGTTTGCTACGGTCTCCATAATAAAGGACATTGTGCCGACCTGACCGAATTAATCCAGCAATCCGTTGACCCTCAAAAACGTTGCTCGTCCAAAGAGACGCAGATAGCGAATATTCAGAAGCATTCGCCAATTCTATCGCCTCCTGGACTGTCTCCGCGACCGCGAACACCATAACTAAAAGCATACTGAGTCCACTGCACTGAATAAAGGTGCAATCATGGAAAAAAGTACCTGGTCCGAAAGTTTCCTTATCCCACAAACGCATCCCTGGCTTGACGTTTTTCACCAAGTGGGGTGCCACGATGCTTGACTGCCTTGTAACATCTCCAAGAAAAACAGTTGCACCATCTTTCACGGCATCCTTTATCATGCCTACGATATTTTCCGCCGATGACTCCGTAAACAGCGCACCAAGGGAAGCAGATGAATCATTCACGACATCACCCGGTCTCAAATCCTGAACGATTCCTTGGATTTCGTTTAGGAGACGATCCGCTACAGCGCTCTGGACGATCACACGTTCCGTTGACATGCAGATCTGAGATTCGATATATTGAAAATTGGGACACTTTTTTTTGGAATGAGGTTTGAGTGACCATACCTGACCTGAATGTGTCGTTGCTCCATATGCGATGGCTCTTGCGGCCTCTGAAATGTCAGCGTCTTCAAGCACCTGTGTCGCAATCCCGTCAGCTACCTCTTCACTGGTACGGAAGCAGATGTGATACGGACTATCGCTGGAGCCTTCCCACCCAACTCGAGGATGCAAGGTTTGAGATGCTCCGCAGCTTCCATCGCAATTATCTTCCCAACACGATCGCTCCCGGTGAACTTCGATATTCAGTTTAGTCCAGC
>Ga0307517_10011429_pt1 | contig 12298 bp, 11 predicted proteins | sample 23_EM_MG_FD_194515 | JGI IMG/M metagenome (GOLD analysis project Ga0307517, IMG submission 194515) | Populus trichocarpa ectomycorrhiza microbial communities from riparian zone in the Pacific Northwest, United States - 23_EM | ecosystem: Host-associated > Plants > Roots > Unclassified | place...
CATATTCCCCATCATTCCCTGGTTCTCAAATTTGCAAAATATATGTTGTGGTGGATGAGAAAGGATCTTGGCGAAGCTACTTCTCTGCTTACATAACACGTGCTGGAATAAAGCGTCGCCTATCTTACAGCTGATTGCGACATATCACGGCATACTGGAATAACCAGTGAGTCTCGGCCAATGATGAGTTATTTTAGAGCGATAAAGCAATCATTCCGTCACCTACCTTGCTCAGTAGTACCCCGACTCCACTTGTGTAGCCGTGAAGGAAAACACTAGACTCGAAACCAGTCCCTATAGGTTCAATACTTTTTCAGACGGCCGGATGGTGATTTTTCTGAAAACGGATAGGGATTCGGAGGCAATAGTCCGGTATTGTACCTATAGGGACTGGTAGGACTTCATCATGATCGAGTACACTACGATTTCAAGGTCCGACTGAGCGACTCAAAAAGGGGATTAAATGCCACACGTGATACCGCGACGCGACGCGATCAACAGAAAGGACCGCCATCAGGACAGCCATCGTCATGTCCTACTCATCCGCAATCCCTCGAAAGCGAGCTAGCGTCGATAAGAACTATCACACACCAGCGCGCACCCCACTGACTCCCAGAGACATCATACCCCTGTCAACACTGCTATGAATTTCGCGAGTTTTGTTGATGGCCATATCTCTGTGCCCCAGTGACGCAAGTCTCCAGAGAAGTTACCTAGGATGGCCTCATGTTTAGGAAGGGAGCAACGGGCGTGAGAGGCTGCAGAGGGGTTAAGGAAGCAAGAGGAAGAAAGGGAACAGCGCAGGAACAACATTTCAACTCATTGAAAACTGGTGGTTCTTAATTGGTTCTTGAAAGCACCGTGCTCAAAAATCACTTTAAACCTCACAAAGGAGCCTCCGTCACCTCCATCTTGAAGGATATTGGCGAGCGCGATACATTAATTTCCTTTTTGGTCAACTCAGTCGGGGTTTGAAAAGCTAGTGTGTTCGATCATGATGAAGTCCATCCAGACTCTCTGGTATGTTATTCTGGCTGGGTCAAGACCAGGAAAACACTCTGAAATGGATAAACTCCTAGTACATAGCCCATTTGGTTTTTCTCGTTCTCATGTCTGGAAGATTTGGTCCAAAAGTGATCAAGCGAGTGTCCCGTCGAAGTCGGACTCGGGGCCCATTGATCATCGACCAGGATGTACATACAGCTCCTAGGCGAGGAAGATAGATCCAGTCCTCCGTACTTGCCTGCTAGCATATATATGATTTGATACACCCATGGGATCGTGATTGAGAGCGAAAAAAACCGATTCAAAGCGTCGACACTCAGATAAGTACTCTGCCACTGGCATTTGAGCTGAACAACCGGGTGAGAACTGAAAAACGAGTCGAACATATTGAACGCTAGCGAAGGGAAAAATACATGGATTACAAATAGCAAGGTTGCTAAAACTGGAATACACGCGAGTCCAGACGAACCACAAAACAAAGAACAGATATGAATAAAAGTTATAAAGGAGTGACGAATAATTACTTCTTAATGAGGCGCAGGTATCCAAGGAGTGGAATCAGAGTTGACGGCGGAAGGAATATATGACCACAAACGCGTCGGAAATTATAGAGATCGCCGCCTCGAGGCGATGGGACGGACGAAAGGAAGAGAGAGATTAATAGTGGCAGAGTGAATGAGCGGAAGAACACAGAGAAGGAAGCAAATCACAAGGAAAAAAAGGTAAAAAAAAAGAGAGAGGAACTGCGAACGTTGTCCAAACGGTGGTGCCAAGAGATTCAGAGATTAACTTTGTTGACGAAGACCGATCCCTGCTCGTGCAAGGCAGTCTCTATTATTTGCATACCTTCGAGCACCTTCTCTTCTTCGAGCCTCCTCCCAACTACTTGCACGCCTAGGGGCAGGCCATGCATTTTCTCCGCATTATAGACTTGATAAGCACCTTTGGCAACAGTAGGGAATGATTTGAATTGATCAGATCTCATGAAATTTTCGGGGAGACCGTCCAGGTTTTTGTCGACGAACGTAACAGGAAGAACTCCAGCGGTATAATCGAGCTGTACCAAAGCATGAAGTCTGATAAGCGGCAATTCGGAGATATTAAGAGAATCTATCATACCAAGCTGAACAAGAGCGTATATCCGACGCACATAAGTGTAGTTTTCTCAGAGGCCCCATTCTCGATGGCTGGTAGTGGCAAGGGTACGGTCAAAATGAAATCCAAGCCCTCCTCCGTCCACTTCCTATGCCACTCGGCTCGATACCTGTCCCTAGCAGCAACATTGTTGCGGTCTTCGATAATAGTTTTCTTGTGCATAGCATCGTAAAGCTGGCTGGACATGGGATCGGACAAACGCGAGAAGTACGAAAAGATCTTCTTGATGAACTTCGGTAAACCTAAAAGGTCCATAATCGACTTCGAGGAAGGGCCCAGCTTTTCGCTCGGGTTGAGAGCCTCCTGAATCTGCTGGCCTATGCAAGTCACCATCAGATCTAATTGGAATCCGGCAATCGAAGGTGTATACCTCCATCAGAGAAGATAAGTTGATATCCTATTTTCAATCCTTCGAAGACATCAGTAGGTTGGCTAAACTATCCCTTAATCATCGGGTGGGACAGTCATCGACGAAGAGAACGTACAAATCAACCACTTCGTGTCCCTGCTTTCTGAGAGCGGATATGACCGTCGATAACGCACGTTTACACGCGGGGCTAGGGGGTATCACGCCTAACAGGAATTAGAATGCAGTTTACCTCGTCGAAGTGTGACATACCATCCTCCCACATAACTCCCCACTTCAATTTCCGGCCCTCGTCTCGAAGATTGATATCCTTCCAGGGCATCGGAATGCACTGCAGCGAACATTGTTGATAAGGAAGAAATCGAGTCAGAAAATAACTTACAGTGTGATCGTATTGCCAGGGCCGGGCAGAGATAACGCGTTTCCAAAACTCCCTCAAATCGGCTAGATTACCAGCCATAGGAGACGTCACAATCGGGATGGCCTCCATCCCCATCATAGATGATTCACTCCCCCAAGCCGGGAATCGCCCAGCACTCCCCTTCAAACTCCACACACCACAAAAGTGAGCAGGTATCCTGACGCTTCCACCCACATCCGTTCCGACCTCAATTTTGCTTCCCCCGCAGGCAAGGAGGGCGGCTCCACCACCGGTGGATCCCCCCGCAGTAAATAGCGAGTTGTACGGGTTGGACGTGCATCCGAAGACGTCAGAAACCGTCTCAATCGCGACCAGGCCAGTTGGGACTGTGGTTTTCACATGCACGAGAGCACCGGCATCTTGAAGCAGGCGTACGAGGGGCGAGGAAGTGATAGATGGACGTCCGACATTACGAGAGTAACCGATGGTAGTATCGTGGCCTTCGATAGCTATCGTGTCTAACAATTATTACTATTGGTCAATGTGGCGTTCGCGTCTGTCGAAATGAGTTCTCGTACCTTTGATACTGACAGGCACACCAAGCAACGAGCGTTCATGAACGCCGTCGTTAATCGTAGTGTCCGAATCAGCTCCCGGGCCCCAGTTGGCGACGGGTGGGATGAGGAGGGCCTCCTCGAACATTATGTCGGTTACGCAGTTGGTGGCTTTCTGAGCCATGAGGGTTTTCTTCGCGTAGGCGGTCATGATAGACGATGGGGTGATCGTGCCCGACCGACATTGAGACACAAGCTGAGAAATTGAAAGAGTGTGAATTTTTTCTTCCGAAAAAGAGAGTGGCGTTGAATATTTAGCGGGCAGGGAGTCGATGTTCGACTGCAGCTCCTGCTGCTTCCTGGCGCTATAACATCCCAACGTCTGAGAAAAGATCTGCGAATAGCAAGTTAAAAGACTCACCATGCACGCTGGTGCGCAGACGGAGGAAAAGAAAAAAGCATGACTTAGACGAGGGCGTATGGAATTCGAGATGGCCGTCTTGTGTCGCCCTTATAGGATGGACGTTATCCGAGGAGTTACGTAGCGCAAAAGAACGCTGTGGGGGAAGGGCGACAAGTGCGGGAGATGCCACGATTGAGCTCTTATGAGGAAATCTGGTCTGGGTGATGTTCGTTAGGCTCGGGCGGACGCTCCGGCAAAGTTAGAATATTCAAAAACCGTATCTCAAAAAAGAAGAAAGGCCACCAAAATTCTCGGTGATACCCACGCACTTTCCTTGAGGCTATTTCATTTCCTCTTGAATCAAATCTGACTGCCCAAAAGGTGATTATTCGGAGTTCAGAAGGAGTAACTATGCGAGAATTGGATTAAATTACCATCATCACAAAACTGAGGATAGGAGGTGTGCACTATTTGCGGCGCCGGCAAAAATGGGTGCGCCTCAGAAATTAGGGATCGCGGATCCGACGGAACACTCTTGCACCACGATGACATCCAACGCTGCAGAAAATGACGGTGCGCTGTGGATATGCCAGCTATTAATCGCCGATAGAAGCCCAAGGCACCAGAAGCTGATGTCAATGATCAGCGGCGCAAATGGGACATTTTGAGGCAATCGGGCAAAGGAGTAAAGAGACCTTGGGAAACAGTGAACACAAGTTGAATAGCTTGGACAATATGGTGGAAAAAAGAAACGAGATGACATAAGGCAATGTGAGTTGAGCGGGCATGGATATCCTGTTGTGCCAGTTTGGGGCGGGCTGAGGAGAACCGAAGAGCGATGGATCGAGTTCAAGCTGCCAAAGATGGTGCCCATCGATTATTTTTGGTTTGAGGATGAACTCGGAATAGAAGGGGGCATGACCTGAAATACCAAGGCGAAAGTAGTGTTGAACGGTATCGAATCAACGGACCAAACTTACCACTATTTAACCCAGACGGCTGACGTCGTTCGGATGAAGCACGATGTAAACTATCACTCCAGGCTGCTACACAGGGGAGACGAGAGTCTGCGTAATCGCATGAAGGGAATTTGAGATATATTTCTTGCAACGATGTCATGATCATGCTATGTTTCGGAAGGGTGATCAACAAGTGAAGGAGGGGGTGACTCTTTGATTACCTAGAAGTAAGCTATCTGCAAGGTGGATTGCGGCATCCATGAATGAGAAGTTAAACGACATCGCTTCCGAATTAGGTACGTGGCGAGGCGAGCATACTTAATGCAAGCTCACCATGAACACCGATCTTTATCACCACGATTACGAACGGATGAGTCGTGTACACGATAGAAAGAGTAACGCCACACGCGCGCCGTGTTCTTCGCAGCAAGCCTGCATTGCCCAACTCTGGATTGCTCAACTGAACCGGCATATTCTATCTCCCGCCGCTGGTGTTCGCAATTGCTCTCTTGTTCGAGCGTTTGGAGCGCATCATTTAGCTTTCGCATTGACTCTTAGTAAGAGTGCTTACCACTTGCTTCGCTGACAGCTCCCCAGGAGGGGGGGGGTGCCGCCACCGCGACGTGCGTTTAAATTGAGATTTTTTTTTAAACCTTCTGGACCAGTGTGCCGATGGGATCCCAGAAAGCACCTGGAACGTCCAACCTCGTCGCACCACTTACAAGTTTGAACTTGCGCCTCAGATAGGGTCTAGGAGCACGTTCGAGAACGAGAAACGTGTTTCGATGGAAGCATAAAGCGAAATCGACGTCGGGGGTGGCTTTAATAAGAAAGAAGGCGTGAGATTGTGGCAGTTAATCACTTACTGCTTGAGCGCCACTTCTGGACGGACCAATATCACACGGCCGAACCCCATGACACTCGTGTCCAGCTTGATAAATTCTGGCCGGTAACCTCTCGAAACACCATTGCTGACGGCCTGTCTGGATATCGTCGGCGAGTGCGAGAGTGTTTATTCGCAGGATAAAAATCCGCAGGGTTGAACGCCGTATTGCCTGCGTATATGACAGCAGAACCGCGAAGCTTCAAGGACAATCTCTCAGAACCAATGATAGAACGTCCATACAGAACAACTGGAATTTCAGTCGAGACACACTTCATTATCGTTGGAAGCTCACATTCACCGTCGAGAGGAGGACGATGATTGAGTGCTGAAAAATGATCCGAATGGATCGTGCTCATAAAATTACATCGCTTAGTCGATCCTGCCTGGTAAAGAATCAGCTTGCGAAGAGAATCAGAAATTGTGACATAACTCATAATTAGGTGCGAGGTGGATGCCTTCTGCTTTCTCGAGAGGTAGATTCGGCGTCCTTGGGAGTTTGGATGAAGCTTGATCAAGAGAAAGGAAGTTCCAGTCGGTAATCATTCCTCGACATGGGTATCCCGGGAATTAGCCAGGTGGTCGACTAGTCCGGCTGGGAGGTCCGACGTGGTTTTCGCATTGGCTCCCTGTGATTATTCTTGGTTTATAAAAATATCAGGGATGCGTATAGCGGGAGGCCAGTCATGGTAAATCCAGTGTGTTAATTACAAACCCGAGAAGCTGATTCCTGAATCTGGCGGAATCTACGCAGAAAGACGTGATCGACGTTCGTTCCAAGAATACTAGTGAGAAAAATGTTGCCGAGGTGTGATATCCAGTTTTAATTTACTCCCATTAATTCGACATAGTCTGTCAGATGTCCTCAACAACGACCGATGTCGATAACGATAGCGAAAACACATGTATGCGGCAATTGGGCTGCCAGCGGAATCTCATCTGTTTCAAAAATAACTGTCAATAAGGAGAGCTTTAGCTCGTCAGCTCAAGAACAACATTTGCCCTCTGGTTGACGAGGTAAGCCAATGACATACAAATTGCTCACCTCAGAGAGCATTCCGAGTTTCTTGCAAGCCAATTTTTGGGGATTTGGGTACTTTATCACTCAGTGTTAATCTTTGCATCGCGTTGAATATGGGGATGGTGACATGGTAATTATTGGGTCATATAGAGGATCCGGGAAACATGAAAGCATTCCGGGATTGGCCTTAGCCTTAGGGCCGGCCAAAGGGTGTCAGTTCAACTACATATCTAATCTTATCTCATTAAATAAAATTCTGGAGAATTCTTGGAGAATTCAATATTGGGCTATTTACGGAGGCCGTCGTAACTTTACGACTTACATTAACAAGGAAAGAGTTACAGAGGAATAGATTATTATATAACAGGTTGTCGAAAGATAGTCCAGGGCGGTAGAGAAACAGAAGTAGATCACGATATATCCATGTGGTCATGTAACGTCGGTTGTGGCAGGTCGTCGAACTCGTCAGGAGACCAGTTAAACAATTCTTCTGCTGGGATATCCTCGAATTCAGCCAAGGCCGCTCTCTGTGTACATTCTTCCGCATAGGCTTCGATTTCTTCGTCGGCAAGGTCGGCAGGTGTCAGGTCCTCGACCTCGGGCTCTTCTAGCCAAGCCCATGCTGACGGAGACGGAGGAGGGAAAGGCGTCGATGGTGGACGGGATTCGCAGTTGGAAACTAAGATAGTTTCAAGGTCCTTAACGGAGCTGAAAATTTAAAACAGGGACACTAACCTTTGAGTTCTCGCTCCCATGAGCTAACGTCCTCGAGGTCTGGGTCGAAAGAAGACCCAACTTCTTGAGCGTAGGATACCCTGTACATATGTGTTTGTTTGCGGTTAGCATTCGCCACGATTCTTCGGAAAATCTAACGGATGTTCAGATGCGGTGACGCAGGAAAGTAGGACCAAAAAAAAAATCGCACCTCGTCCTTCATGATTTCGTTGTCGCCCTCTTCTTCTTCATCATCCATTTGAAAATCGTCACTACCCATCTGTAACGACCTCTTTCCACGGATAGCCTTTTCTCTTGCCCGAACCGCCCTCTCCACGCATCGAGCCTTGAAACGGCCTCGCAGCAACGCTTTTTGGGAATCATCTTTCACGGGCATAGGTGGAGTATAATCGCTTCTTCTGGAAGAACCTTGTCCTGCAGAGAGGCTCCTGAACGACAGAGGTGTTATTGGGGAGTGTCCCTTGTACTGAGACTTGCGTCGCGCTTGTGCCGCAGCGACGGGGGATGTTTTGGTGCTCCCTGGAGAGCTCTCTGCCAGAGGTGAAGAGTTCAGTGGCCTGAACTGAAGAGGGTCCCTTCCGCCTGCAGGAGTTGAAGGATAATGGAAAATTGGGCTGGAGGAATACATCGTCGTCGTAAACAGAAACCCTCGGTATTTGTGTGACAGATCGTGTTTACCTCCACGTGATATTGCAACAATCGACGCGACGCGACGCGTTTGTCATAACGAATCCCACGTGGCACATTAATACTACATAGGTGTAGGATTACAACCCCAGTGGCATTCAAATTATAGTCGCTACACAGTCATCTGCTATCCGTTCGCCGATTCCCTGGGTTTCTGATGGATAGGGTAAATGATTAGCAAAACGCAGAAACCAAGATGGTTAAAGACTTACTGTGACTCGTCCCCCTTTCCAAATAATGGTACATTTCCCGGGCACATCCAGCTTGGAGAGGATCAAAGCTCCAGCTTGGTGTCCCTTCTATATGGCTCGGGTATTCCGGCTCAACAAAGGTCAAATTTGGGTACGCCTTCTCACCCATAGATGCGATAAATAAACCATTCCCCAGGGAAGGGTGCCTCAGATTGAGATAAGGCGTGATATCATCACAGAGGATATACTGCATAAATTGACCATAAGTCAATCATTGCGGATGGTGGAGTAATAAACTTACATATTGGTGAATGTCGTTACTATACCTCTCGTGAAGGGCTACGAGTAGGAGTCAGCTATCACCCTGATGTCAAGGAAACATAAAAGGTTTTACCCCACCAAACTGTGAGAAGCGGAAAGCGATCTTTCAAGAGACGGCAGCCATATCAAAAGTTAATCTCACCATAAATGACAATATATTAGCCAAGTTGGACACCACAATTACCCTGTGCACGTCAATTCAGAACGAAGTCCGAAAGCAAGAAAAGCGTGGCCTACCCGAAGTAGATCGCGCCTTATATATATTTATTAGATCCAACAAAAACAGTGTATGGGTAGGTAGCTCACCATCACGCATTAGAATGTCTGGAATGTTCACTCCATTCGGGTGAGGGAGGACAATAGATTTGTACAACGTCATGCAAAAGACGAGTAAATCAAAGAGAAGCATTCCAGCCCAGGCCGCTGCGAAGCCTGTGTCGGTCAAGGTGAGCATCAGCTTGTCAAGGTAACAAATCCTCTGCTAGCACGACTCACGAATGGCTCTGAAGGAAGGAGTAAAGAGTATTACATGACCTTGAACCCTATGTCACGACGAATTATACGTACTTTTCTCGACTCAAGCTCACACTGCAGCCGATGCGCGACTGCACGTCCAAATGTTCTTCTTTTTTTCCGCCCAGTATCGCCCACTGTATACCACAAGATCAGCAATAGAATAGGAGGCTAAGCGCTAATTCCCACTAAAATTGAAACTCACACAACCCACGACCACGATAGCAACTGCAACGACAATGTACAGGGCAAGCACCTTTGGGCACCTTTCGTACAAGGCATACATCCGCATGATTAACATGGCTATATCGGAAGAAAAAACTCAACTAAGATCATTCTGTAGTATTTCGGAAAGAATGGGCCTACAGGCAACGATGATCTGAATCACAACCGCTAGGTATTGGTGAAACATTTGGAAGTGGGAACAACTGTATAAATATAAATGATATAAATAGATTCCATCTCCAGTTTCGATGAATAAATACTGACATCTACGAGGCCGTACGTCAGTATCCACCTGGATGCGAGGTTTGGGACAAGAGAATACTCACCTCAGCTTTGTTCGGGTTGGAGGATGACCAAAGAAACTCAAACATTATTGGCACATGGCTGAAGAGCACCAAATAACGATTCAGATAGAATAATCCCAAGGCCCAGCTGAGCCGACCAGCACCCCAACATCTCTCCACCTCAGCGACGAATGTGAGGCAATAATCGTAGAGGAGAATGGCTGTCCATAAGTATATTCGGCGAACGAAGTGAGTGGAAAGAGGTGCAGTGAAATGTGTTGGATGTAAACCTACTGTAAGCAGCGAGACCGAAATAAGAGTCGACACTCCTAAGGCGAGGAAACTGAAATCAGCTCATAAAACGAGTGAGACTGCAAGTATGCGACTTACATGAGTTTGAGCTCAGCCAGTGTAACGTCAGAGGCCATTCCTGGTCCTTATCGCTCAGTTGTAGGTGGGCTCGAGCTCATCAATATACCAAGCGGCGTTTCGTAGGCAGCTTCGACCAGATTATAAATGCTATGGAAGCCCGAAGGGGTCGCGAGGCGAGATGGGACAATCCGCTTCGCGGATGGATGGAAGGTGAGGTAGAAGCTCCAATGGAAACCCTTTCGACGGGCTTGAGCCGGGGGCCGAACGACCTTGGTGGCTGATCACGGTCAAGTTTCGGAGAAAGTGTAGGCGCTGGGCAAAGGGAAGCATACTTAGACTTCGTGTTTATGTGCAATGCCCAGAACCAAAAGAACGCGTTCTAACGACATATTGCGATAATGGCGTGGTGATAGAAGCTTGGAGTGCAATACGCAAGAAACCAATTGAACCTTCCCGTGGCCGAGCAACTCGGAAACGATCTGGACTCCTCTATGCACTGAGGACTACAGAGATGGTCCATAGATGCTGATGGGGGACGCCTTGGCTTCCTGGAGATGCAGGTATCATGGGAGCGACGGATGGTGTTCCCATAAACACGAAATTTTCGCTGTACAGAAATATGTTAAGAGAGAAATTTTATTAATGGGTCTAAATGTGTACTTTATCAAAAATTTGGGACCTTCTAGGTGGATGCGGAAGCGGTAGGAAAATCAGTGTCGATAACAGCAAGCACCTTCAGATCACGTGCATGGGTTTTGGCCTCATTATCCATCGACAAAAATGCTCACACAAAGAGCACCCACCTCCCCTCAAAATTTGGTTTCTATATTTAATTAGCAATACACAAACGGTTCCTCTCAAAAAAAAAGTCAAAAGTTGTTGCTGTCGCGTGAAATCGACGCGACGTGGTTTCAAAGTTCGAAGATTACATAATGATTTTCTAGAGCGGTTTTGGGGGCGTGGTAAAAACAGGACTAATTCCTGGTAGCTATGTGGATTTCTGACATGATCCATCGCATCTCAGTACTCAGTCCACGTAGTAGTGCTCATCAACAATGTTAGACGGATCACTCATCTCTCTCACTCGGAGCCTGTGCCTTCACAGGTTCCCCAGGTGACAGCGCGGCATTCAATGCAAGTCAGCTTCAAATATCGTCGCTGAGAATAGCTATCCTGTTTTTGGTTGAATGGAACCTCGACTCTGGCTCAGCCGCTCATGTCGTGGGTATCGCAAAGCGTGCGAGGGCGTATCTCACCGTCTGAAGTGCCCAGGCCTTACTTCTGGGGCGCTAAACCCACTCAGCTGACCATCGCTTATCGGTGCATCTGTATTCATGGCCTTTTCTTCCCCTTGTTCGTGTCTCGTTATTTTTACGAAATGGATTATCTAAGACGCCTGTCATGGTATGTGTGGAAAGCCGCTCAAAGAGCCGTCCTCTTCTTTGGGCACTAGTTAGGCAACGTACAGTTTTGTCATGGCCTGGTGCCAGATTCTATATAACCCAGCGCCTAACCTCGAGTCACAAAGGCTCTCTACTCAATGTACAACTACAGACACCCGAAGAAAGATGACAAGGGTATCGGAGGTGCTATCATTGGTGGCGTCGGGTGAGTCTCATTAGTTGCAGTGAACTCACTCTTATCATTGCACATCTACTACTCCGATCCTTGTCTATAGGCAGGTTGTCAGTGCCTACAGCCTAGGTCCAGCGAGCCAGGGTACTACGAATTTCACAGCCGCAGGGTTAGTGCACCATCTGCCTGATGTCTTTGAGACCATTGAATCTTTCCTGTTTTCCGATCCAAAGCAATCCACCCTCTGTCTCGCCAGGCAGTAGTCCCGACTCGAAATCCGCCAACCCTTCCCCAGCGTAGGTTCCCATTCATACCTCATCGATACTGATTTACGGTGGACCCTTTAGGTTCCGCCCTAAGGGCAGAGTCACAGGTCCGGTCAAGGGAGGTGTCACGGGTCCGGTCAAGGGAGGTGTCAAGACAGTTAAGTCCAGCGGAGGCCCCCCGTCCAATGGAGGCCCCCCGTCCAATGGAGGCCCCCCGTCCAATGGAGGCCCCCCGTCCAATAGAGGCCCCCCGCCCAACGGAGACCCCCCGCCCAATGGAGCCCCCCCGCCCAATAGAGGCCCCCCCTCCAATGGAGCCCCCCCGCCCAACCCGCCCAATGGAGGCTTCGGAGGCTTCCCGCCCAACGGAGGCTTCCCTCCCAATGGGGGCTTCCCGCCCAACGGAGGCTTCCCGCCCAAT
>Ga0307517_10011430_pt1 | contig 12297 bp, 17 predicted proteins | sample 23_EM_MG_FD_194515 | JGI IMG/M metagenome (GOLD analysis project Ga0307517, IMG submission 194515) | Populus trichocarpa ectomycorrhiza microbial communities from riparian zone in the Pacific Northwest, United States - 23_EM | ecosystem: Host-associated > Plants > Roots > Unclassified | place...
GGTTTCGTCGCATCCACAGCCGTCCCAAAATGGAAGGTGTGGGAGTAACCAGGGCCGCAAAGAGGGAGCGTTCGTTCTTGAGTGAGTCTGGTAGCTTTCGCTTGTTGGATAGGAGTGGATCATATGACCGAGATCATTTGAAAAGCATACAGTCGGTTTACCTCAAAGCAATCGCCACGAGTGGAATGCCAACCAAAACCAAGCACCCGCTCAAAAAGGTGCAGTTAAACTGAGTTGGAAAGGATCAAGGAATGACGCAAGGCCATGGGCAACGGAAAACATATCCACGCCAGATCAAAATTGCGCGAAGTATCTCTATCATTGTGGGTTGCTCCAACCACCTTCTGACTAGAACATCCATCTTCAGCTGTGTAAGGTCCGGAGCTGTAATATGTTTTGTACCACTTCTGCGCGCCAAGGTTCAATCCCGCATTCGTGTACAGCCTTCCAATCCGCCAATCCCGTCCACCGCCGAAGAACGGCCAAAACCTACCTCCGATCCTCTCGAAGCATCTTGGTGACGCCCGCCCTTGACTCCCTCGGTTGCTCGATCACCCCACTCCCGCTCCTAAACCTCCCGTAGCCGAGTGACTCAGCTTCCAGTTCCACATCCCCCAAGCCCAATCTATACCCCTTTGGCATGACGCCCTTGCCGAACGTTTCCGTGACGTGGTTCGAACACAGCAGGGATAAGCAGATAACGAGGATGTGCAGAGGAACCAAAGAGAATGTCGTGGACCAGATCATCCTTAGGTTTTGCTTCTCGAATAGGAACAGTTTTGCTTTACATCCTGGAAGGGTCGTTCTCGGGAAACACCTTTTGCTGGATACGGCTTGGTGTAGAGGGTTATAATAACCACAGCATCCGAGCGAAGTTTGAATTGCGAGTCTATCATGGGGGTTGTACCATTGACTCCATGCCAGATTCAGTTTCCTGTCAAACGCGAATTCCGTCCGCTTGTAGCTCGAGTAACCTACGACTGCCAGCGAGATGAACGAGGGCCAAAGCAAAAGACAGTAAACGGCCAGGATGGGACGAGAATTTAGAATAACACCGCAGAGCCCGACCAAGGATGTGAAAATTTGGATAGACGCAGCAACGGTGATGTAAACCAGAACATCGCTGTCCGCTGTGTACATGACCTCTGCGTGTTTCCAGCCTGCTGGGGTATTAAAACTTGCGCAGGCGGAAAACAGGATTTTTCACCTCTGAACCAGGTGAGCATAGCATAAGCTAACCCCACAGAAGAATACCCAAAAGCTATCAGGGTTGACATTAGGAGAACCCATTTGTGTGTTGTCCATCTATCCGGTTTGTCGACCCCAAGACCTTGGCTCTCTTCGATTGCAGCGACCAACCCACCAAGCGATTTTGGGTTGAGGCGAGGCTTCGGCCACTTTTGCGTCCAGTTACCACTCGACGCAGGTATCAGAGGTGGCCGGTTGTGGGCGAGGGTTCCAGCGTCCGACCTCCAGTCGTTGGTCTTTGTCCGTAGCGTGGTACTGGAATCCGAATGCCTCGAGCTTCTCTGTTGGAAGGAGGTAGGCGGGGGTCCTGCTATCGAGAGGCGAGAACGGATCGAGTTATACCTGGAGAAATCCGGAGTCGGAAGATGAGAGCTGAATCTAGAGGAGTTTCCGTCGCGCTCCAGGTCTGGAGATCCCTGCGCAGGAGTCAAGGGTACATCGCTGAAGACTTGTGGATAATCGTCGCGTCGCCCATAGTGATTGGAGTTGTCGGGACCGAAGAACCTGTGGTTGGCTGGATTCGGAGATGGTGCGGGTAAGGGCGGAAGTGGAGCGTCTTTGCGCGTGGAAACGCGTCTGGAAGATGACGCATTCCCATCTTCCACAATGGTTGACATCCTGCGGGACTTGCCAGAGACGATTGACGAAGAAGTAGCACGCGTAGAAGATCTCGAGGGAGCTCGGGCGGCGTCCGACTCTGGTGTTTCCTCGTGCGCGTTTTTACTGAATGTCCCAGAGCGTCTCCGAAGCGACCTGACACTTTTTACAGAACGCAACGAAGTCGGGTATCGTTCCGCCATAGCAAAGCCAGTGTTTACCAGGACTGTCCCAGACAGGTTCAAGGCAGCAAAGTGAGATGAGGAGTGGTCAAAGCTGATTTGGAAATCTCCGGCAGGATGTTGGAAGGTTTCGGCTTTTGAAACTCCGATCACCTCAGACAGCCTGTCATCCGTGTCGACCGAACCTCGACGACCCGCCCTCCGCCGTCCTTTCCACCCACATTCTTTTATTCTCTCCAAATTCAAAGTCGTTTCGGTCATGGATCCCGACAGAAAATCTCGCGTCTCTTCGTATTACGGTGGCAGACAGTCCGGTGACGCCTTGAACAACGATTACTCTGGGAATCCGGCCCAACCCCAAAGGACCAGATACGACTCCACCTCTTCGTATTATAACCAAGACGTTGGCCAGCCGAGGCCGAGCACGGAATTTCTGAACGGCGGTACGAGATCAGCTGGGTACAACCAAAATTCGTTCTTCGATGTTGGGAGGACGGAACCGCTCAAGGGCGGAATTGACGAGGAGGATCCTTTGAGAGGAAAGACCGATGGAAGTTGGGATGTCTTTGCGGATTTTAATAATGCTGGACCGAGATACAGTACGGCATTTGTTGATCAAGAGCCAACGTGAGCGAATGTGCACTTTCCGTTGGTGTGCGAGGCGTTTGCTGATCGGGCTGTGGAATAGGTACCAGCCAGTTTCTCGTGCAAGTTTCAAGCACGACGATTCAGCGAGTGCCACGGAAGCGCAGGTGGAGATGGTTACCGTCCCTGCTCTTGGTCCCGAATGGAAGGCTTCAGAATTGCACGACATGAGCCGGATTGGTAAGAAGGAACGCAAGTCTGAAGCCCGAGGTCAAAGGTGGAAGGACTGGAGGAGAGGAGAGCGAGGCATTTGCGGAAGTTGGTTTACCTGGAGGTTCACCATCTTCTTCGTCTTTGGGCTGTGTATAGGGTGAGTTGTACATCGTAGGTCTCGTAATACCTGTGGCTGATTACTGTCGAGTTTAGGACTGGGATTCTCCTCGCTTTCTTGATCCCTCGCGTGCCAAAGTTCTCGATCAGTCGGGATACACCACTCACACCTGCGACTGGTGACTTCAACAGCTCCATCCCGGTGCGGTTTTTAAGTTCCCCCGCAAACTTCTCATTCCCCGCTTTTGCGGAACTGGAGGTCGATACTGGATCGAACTTCATACCTTTGAAGTTCACTCACTTGAACGCCCTCGTATACGACCTCCAGACCTCTGTCAGGGTCGGGAATGGTTCCATGTTTGGAATCACCCTTCCTGCGAAGAAGTTCACGAAACTTCAATTTCCGGTAAACTTTTCGTATGTGGCGGATAACAGTAGTGATCTCACGTGTAAGCTCCTTTTTTTCCCCCGTTGCGTTCACTTCCTCTGTTGTGTGCGGCGGGACTGACACATTCGATCTCTCAGGGGCGAACTGGTACAACGCCTGCAGAAACTCGGGGCAATTCGCGGATGGTCAGAGGCCGGGTACGTTCTCTTGCCGTTTATCACTGTAAGGAGTTGTATCTGACACGAATCGTTTAACCCCCGCGTGACGGGTAGGTGTCCGTTTCAGGCTTGTAATGGAGATGTGGATCACGGGCTTGATTGGAAGTCGATTCACGTCGACGCAGGTTACAGATGCGACTTGCCCGGTTGAACTTGCAATGAATGCGGGTTGAGCAATTTCTATACTACACCCTCTCTCCTATTTGCTTATCGACGTCGCTCACTCTTCCTCTAACGCACCCCTCACTGGTCACGTCGTAATTAGTCATACGCCTCATGGGCGTTTCCTCACCACCAGTCCATAATCGATCCGTACGGTTCTCCCAGACATCATACTATCTCTTCAAACTTCAAGCTTCACGACCCACCCTCTCTCCACCTTCATTTTATCATTTCATATCGTAGTTTATCTCGTCTTTTTGCATCTCCTTGGACGCCTATGCAAATCTGTTTCTTGATTGGCGTCGTCTTGTTGCAATTGTATTTCTCCTTTCTTTCTGGATCGGATGGTTTATGTGCTGTTAGTGCGATTAGACGGTTATCTCACCTATCTAGGTTAGACCATAAACATAGTGTTCATCTTCGTGCGCATGCGCAGCGCGACATGGGGAGCCGCCGAGGTGTTGGTCGCCGCCCCTTGTAGCCTTGCCTATCGTTTCCTAAGGACCAAAACCGCCAGGCCCCCAATGCAGCCCATTCCGCGTGCGGTCACGACCGGCCCTGCTGCCGCCATGGTATGGGTCATCTGATCTGATCGTGAATCATACACATGGGCCGCAGCATAAGAAGCATTAAAAAGCGTTATTACCGTAATGGCTATTCATTTTCGTTGAAACCGCGCTGACCGTTCCCAAGAAACCTCGCCGCCGCTAGGAATAAACAAGCAACCTGAACGTCCATCGCTGCACTGACGGAGCTCAAAAACAGGCCGCGATTCCGGTGTCTGAGTAAGCGAGGATGAGCGATTGGCGCAGATACCGGGGCTGCTCAGTCCGGGTGACGAATTGTCGATGGCATCTCGGCAGGAACAGCACGAGTAGGTTTACACGTATACGTAGAGTCAGCGTAGAGTCACTCTCATCTCAATAATAATAGACTATAAATTCCCCTGTGCCTTGCAGAGGTTTGCCCCTCAAAGCTTCTTTCCCCCCCGTCCCCCAGCAGCCGGGTAGGTCTCCTTCCATTTTTCCTGCCCGCCATGGTCCGAGACGCCGCAAAGGACCTCAAGAAGCAGTCGACAGTAAGCTCTGGGGTCTCGGAAAAGGATGAAGCTCACACAAGCCAAGCGCCGAAGACACTGGCTCCGAACGATGGGCTCTCAAAGTTCAACTTCTTACACCTTGGCTATCGCAACCCTCCACCCCCCAAGGCCTCGCTAGATGACGCGGACATCATCCCAGAGGCCAACGCCAATTGGCTGAGCCTCCTCACGTTCGAATGGATTGCTCCCCTCATGCGACTTGGATACTCCCGTCCGCTCGAAGCCACTGATCTTTACAAATTACAAGACGATCGTTCGTCCGGGGTCGTTGCGGAGAATATCATCCGCTCCTTTGAGGAACGCCAGAGGAAAGCAGCGGAATACAATTCCCGGCTTGCCAATGGCGAGATCTCGCCCGGTCTGAAGGGCGTCTGGTGGTCGATCAGAGGTCGACGGCAGGAACGCGAGAAGGAGTGGAGAGAAAAAACGGGCAAGAAGAAAGCCAGTCTTACGTTGGCCGTCAATGACAGTGTTTTCTGGTTTTTCTGGAGTGCTGGTATCTTGCGTCTTTTCGCTGACGTTGCCCTGATCACCAGTCCTCTGCTCGTCAAGGTACTTCCATTCTCTTCGCCCCGTCCCACGGAACCCTCAATACTAATCTCTATTAGGCTATCATTCAGTTTGCCCAACGTTCCTATGTCGCCGATCGTACTGGACAGGTGGCCCCTCCAATCAAAGACGGCGTCGGTCTCGCGCTTGGTCTCTTCTTCCTTCAGACTCTGTCGTCTCTCGCTATGAACCACTTTTTCTACCGCGCCATGGGTACCGGTGTCTTATTACGCGCAGGATTGATTACCGCGATCTACAACAAGGCCCTTACACTCTCCACCCGTGCTCGGCATATCCACCCCAATGGAAAGCTGGTCAACCATATCTCCACTGACGTTTCCCGTATCGACCTCGCTTGCAATTTCTTCCATGTGGGTTGGACCGCTCCAATCCAGCTGGTCATCTGTTTGGTCATCCTTTTGGTCAACTTGGGCCCGAGTGCTTTGGCCGGTTTCGCCATCTTCCTCGTCATGATACCGCTACAAACCAAGTTCATGCGCCTCATGCTCCATTTCCGCAAGAAGGCTATGGTTTTTACCGATAAGCGCGCTAAACTTCTCCAGGAGCTCCTTTCCAGCATCAAAGTCATCAAGTTCTTTGCCTGGGAAGATCCTTATCTTGCAAAAATCCATCAAGTTCGAGGTTCGGAGACTAGGTGGGTGTTTGTCGACTCGGGTTCCATGTGACGAATTATACTAATGGCTCCACTAGGAATATTCGGGCCCTTGTCATCATCCGGGCAGGTGTCACCTCTATCGGTATCTCACTTCCTGTCCTGTCCAGCGTCATCGCCTTTGTCGTCTACGGAATCAACCATCCCCTCGACCCTGCAACCATCTTCACTTCGTTGACTTTGTTCAACATGCTTCGTATGCCTCTGATGTTCCTCCGTAAGCTCTCCCCCTTTTTATGTGTGTGCCCAGTATCTAATATTGAACCCCGACAGCCGCCGCCATGAGCACCAGTGTGGACGCCTACAGCGCCTTCTGTCGTATTCAAGAGGTATTTGAGGCCGAATCCTTGCCTGAGGAGCAGATCAAGAACGTCGAACTCAAGAATGCCCTTGAGCTGGATGGCGCTTCCTTTACCTGGGACGCCCCTCCTCCAGAACCAGAGGGCGGAAAGGGGAAAGGTAAGGGCAAGGGAGCGAGGAACCCGAAGGACAAGAAAGGGAAAGAGAAGCCTGAACCAGGCACGGACGTGACTGCCACCTCTGCGTCTGGCTCTGTTCCTGGTTCTTCCCGAGTCTCTACCTCCCAAGAACCAGAGAAGGCCGAGAAGGTGTTCAAGATCCAGAGGACCGACTTGACGATTCCAAAAGGGCAAGTCGTTGCGATCGTTGGTCCAGTCGGTTCGGGCAAGTCTTCGTTCCTCCAAGGTCTGATTGGGGAGATGAGGAAGGAGACCGGTTCGGTCGAGTTCGGTGGATCAGTTTCCTATTGTCCCCAGAACGCATGGATCCAGGTACGTCCTCCAACGCCTTTTTTCTCATGCTACATATTTCTAAACGGGTTGCAGAACGCTACAATTCGCGAGAACGTTTGTTTCGGTCGACCTTTCGATTCCGATAGATATTGGCAAGCCATTTCCGACTCGTGTCTGGATTCAGACTTGGGGCTCTTCCCCAACGGTGACCTCACGGAGGTCGGCGAGCGCGGTATCTCCTTGTCCGGTGGCCAGAAGCAACGTATCAATATTTGTCGGGCTGTCTACTGTGGTGCCGACGTTCAGATTTTTGATGCGAGTACCTCCTAGGTTCGTTTCCCGTGAGTGACTGACACACTGCCTTTAGGATCCCCTTTCCGCTCTGGATGCCCATGTCGGAAAGACAGTGTTCCAGCAGGTGTTCATGAATAACCCCGAAGGTCGAACCAAGATTCTCGTTACCCACGCTTTGCACTTCCTCCCCCAGGTCGACTACATTTATACTATCGCCGACGGCCAGGTCAAGGAGCGCGGAACGTACCCCGAGCTCATGGCCAACCATGGCGTCTTCTCTAAATTCGTGAAAGAATTTGGCTCAAAGGAGGAAGAGAAAGCAGTTCCCGGCGAAGCCGCGGGAGAAATCGAGGAAGGGAAGGGTGACAACGGCCCTAACGTGGTCACCGCCCTCAAGGAGCAGTTCGAGAAGGGCAAGTCGATCATGCAAGATGAAGAAAGGAACATTGGTGCCGTTACCTGGAAGGTCTACAAGACGTACCTCGGCGCCGGAAACGGATACATCCTGGTCCCCATTCTCCTGCTCTCGCTCTTGTTGGTGCAGGGTACTCAGATCATGTCCAGTTATTGGCTCGTGTTCTGGCAAGAACAACAGTTCAACCAACCCCCCAAATTCTACGTAAGTGACCGAATCTTGCGTTCTCCTCTCGTCGCTCATCTTGACGGGTTTTTTTCAGATGGGCATTTATGCCGCCCTTGGAATCTCCTTGACCATCACGTTCTTTGCCTCCGGAGCGGCCGTCGGTCTCATCGCCTACTTCGCGTCAAAATCGCTCCATCGTAGTGCAATCACCTCCGTCATGCACGCTCCCATGAGCTTTTTCGAGACCACTCCTCTCGGACGAGTCATGAACAGGTTCTCCAAGGACGTCGATACCATCGACAACACCATTTCGGATTCAGTGCGAATGTGCTTGATGACGTTCGCGAACATCGTTGGATCGTTTGTGTTGATCGGGATCATTATCCCGTGGTTCCTCATCGCCGTAGGTGTCATCATGGCTATGTATTGTGCTTTTGCATTATACTATCGGGCTAGCGCACAAGAGCTGAAGCGGTTGGATGCTATCCTCCGGTCTTCGTTGTATGCTCATTTCTCGGAGTCGCTCGCTGGTCTGGCTACCATCCGAGCGTATGGTGAAACCGAAAGGTTCCGAAAGGAGAGCGAGAACCGGGTGAACATCGAGAACAGGTTTGTTTGCACCTCTACCAGATCGCGTACGATATGCTGACCCTCCTGCTTCAGGGCGTACTGGCTGACAATCACGAATCAACGTTGGCTGGGTATCCGAGTCGATATGCTCGGTCTCCTCCTCACTTTCGTCGTCGCCATCCTCACTGTCGTCGCTCGGTTCTCCATCTCCCCTTCCCAGACAGGTGTGACGCTCAGTTACATCATCGGCACCCAACAAGGCTTCGGATGGTTGGTTCGTCAAATCGCGGAATTGGAGAATGACATGAACTCCGTCGAGCGTGTCTCCCACTACGCGAAGAACCTCGAGCAGGAGCCTCCACATCAGATTCCAGAGAGGAAGCCCGAGGCGTCCTGGCCTGCTGAGGGGCGCGTCGAAGTCAAGAACGTGTTCTTGAAGTATCGTCCTGAGTTGCCGGATGTTTTGAGGGGGTTGACGATGGATGTGGCTCCGGGGGAGAAAATCGGCATTGTTGGAAGGACGGGAGCCGGAAAGTCGTCGATTATGACGGCTCTGTACCGACTCGTGGAGTTATCTGCCGGGTCCATTCTGATCGACGGCGTAGATATCTCCAAGATCGGCTTGAAGGGCCTCAGGAGCGCGCTGGCCATTATCCCTCAGGATCCGGTATGTGTTACCCCTTCAACCATTTACGACGACCTGGATTGCTGATCGACCTGAATTTGAAGCTGTTGTTCTCCGGTACGTTGCGGTCCAACTTGGATCCCTTCGACCAATTCGACGACGCTACGCTTTGGGATGCTCTCAGACGATCGTATCTTGTGGACAACACGAAACCTCAAGACGCGACGGAAGAGGAAGACGCGGAAGCTGCCGTGTCCGGCCGATTCACCCTCGATACTGTTGTCGAGAACGAGGGGAGCAATTTGTCTGTTGGTCAACGTTCGTTGGTTTCACTGGCTAGGGCTTTGGTGAAAAACTCGAAGGTGTTGATCTTGGACGAAGCCACCGGTACGACCGACCCCGCTATCAGACTGATGTCATAAAAATGCTGACCCCTTCCCCCCCCCCCCCCATCGCAGCCTCCGTCGATTACGAAACGGACAAGAAGGTTCAAGATACCATCGCTGCCGAGTTCGGAGACCGTACCATTTTGTGTATCGCTCGTAAGTCCCCCGATTTCACGTAGGGTGAGAAATTATACCTCTAACGATTTGCTTTGCGTTCACGCCTACAGATCGACTTCAAACAATTATTGGTTACGATAGGATCTGCGTTATGGACGCTGGACGTATTACCGAATTCGATACCCCGACAGGTTTGTTTAACATGGAAGATGGGATCTTCCGTGGTATGTGCGACCGTTCGAAGATTTCGCTTGAGGATATCCGAAGAGCTGCCAAGTTACGGGAGACGTAAATGATCTGTTTTGGGATTATGGACCCTCTGACAGTTGACTAGACTAATGCAAGGTCGAGTGCCTGATTTTATGAGGTTCATGCTTATACGTATCAAGACATCATGTTATTGGTGTTGCCGGGTTTTACGCCCTTTGAACTGTATACTTTTAGAGACGGAGTAGCATTATTTTTGTGAAACGTACACATCCACTAGCCTAATTACTGATAACGAGACTTATGTTTTGTATACCCTCCACGCTCATGCTGGCAGTTCCTCGGTGTTCTCAGGAGTGGGAGAGGTTTCGACATTTCGGGGGTGTTGCGCCCGGAACATCTCCCTCCTAGATCATGCAGGCCGGGTGATACAACGCCGTCGGTAGAATCTACCGTTGAGTTCGGCACCATCCCTGGTAGAGATTCATTTGATGAGTGGGTGTGACCGGAATCCGGAGTGTGGGAACTGCCGTTGCTCCCGCACGCTTCGCCGATTAGAAGGGGGTTATGTATGGGGCAGGCGCGTTGTAAGTGTACGCAGGACCAGGAGGGGGGGTGAGATTGGCGCTCTAGGATTTCGCAGGGCCATTCTGGTCTCCCTTGACGATTCAGGAGATGAAGAATAGATACAAGACAAGTAGTGGTGACATGGTGGACGCAGGGGGGGTTTGATAGAGACTGCGGCGATACATACGAGGGTTTTTTTTCGCGTGGAAAAACCCTGGAAAAACGTCCTAGGGTTCGGTGGAACCCTTTAATCTCGGATGATAAACCGATGTTCTGAAGCGGGGGGTTACACTAGCGTGGGTTTACGACATGCTTCTCCAGACCGCGAGCGGTGAGTGACGTATGGTGAGAATGTTATCACAGTTCCACCGAGAATGAGCCTATTACGGGTTGAAGAGACATGGAGAGCGATGGAGGGGTGGGATTGGCGCGACCGAATATTTCGGACCCACATCAAAATCTGCCTTTGCGAAGAGAGCGAGGCAAGGGTCAAGAGCCTGGGTGAGAGACCCCAGCGGACGGCGTATCGCACACCAAGGGAGAGAGAGAGACGTAAGAGGCAGATAAGGACACGGAGAGAGGAGGAAGACGTGAAGATGGCACACAGATGCAAATATCCGAAGATGCCGAGGAAACGCCAGGCGCCGGAGTGGGAATCGAACTCCGAAGGTGCATCCCTTGACTGACGCGGCTCTTCTCACCTCAAGGGTCACTCAGCTATAAATCATTATCATCTCCTTACTTATCAGCACAACGACCCCAGACGGTTCTCTCATGTCTCAGACGAGATCCTTCAATCCCTACACCGAAAACGGCGGCACCATTCTCGCCATCGCCGGTCAGGACTTTTCAGTCATCGCCGGCGACACACGACAGAGCGAGGGCTACAGCATTCAGACGAGATACGCCCCAAAGGTCTTCAGACTGTACGTCTCCGATCTCCTTCCACTTCCTCCCCGATGTCGTTTTTTAACTCTTCGCGCGGTCTCGAACAGAACCGATCGCGCAGTCTTGGCCGTGAACGGTTTCGCTGCGGACGGTAACATGTTCGTTAAGAAGGTCAAACAACGTCTCGAGGTGCGACCGCTCTCTCCTTTCTTCCCCTCGAAATCAGAAATTGGTGACTGACGTCCTGACGTTCCAGTGGTACCGGCATGCACATTCCAAGGATATGCCTCTGAGGGCAATTGCCCGATTGATCCAAACCATGCTCTATGCCAAACGGTTCTTCCCCTACTATGTCTACAACATTCTAGGTGGAATCGAGGAGGATGGTTCGTCAATTTCCTCCCCTCCCCCCTCATTCCAAATCCATCATCCTCACTCAATCTTTCAGGAACCGGCGCTGTCTACTCTTTTGATCCCGTCGGGTCGTATGAGCGCGAGGCCTGTAGAGCTGCCGGTGCCGCCCAGTCCCTCGTCCAACCCTTCCTCGACAACCAGGCAAGTCTCTTTCTCGCTTCTTTTTTATTTCCAATCCCATTTGCTTCCCACCTCTTCATTCCTTTCGCCTTCGGGATACATGTGCCTGCGAGCTTGACCCGAATTTTAACCATCTGATCGAATTCCCGCTCAAAATGCTCACGCGGCGTATTCCTTTCACAGATATACTTCAAGAATCAGGTCGCGGCAGTCGGAACGACACATCCAGCGCATTTATCGCTGCCCGATGTGTTGTCTATCGTTATAGATTCATTCACGAGTGCCACCGAACGTCACATCGAAGTAAGCTGGTCCCTCCTATCATTGGCGTGCCCCCACAACCTCACTCACCTCCCCCCCCCTCTCTCTAATCAGGTCGGTGATGGTCTCGAGGTTTATATCGTTCTCGCAAAGGGCAGGGACCTTCAAGACTTTGACGCTATCCGAGCAAGAAACGTTCATCTCATCCAGGAGCTTACCGTTACAGACGACGGAGAACGAATCTTTATCCTGCGTCGGGACCTGAAGAAGGACTGAGCACAAGTCCATCCTCCTGGACGTTCGCTTCCTCCGATGAACGGATACCTGTGTTTCCGCGTAACCGCCGTTAGTGTACCCTGTCGTGTAATGTAATTCGACAGCCATTTGTATTGCTTTAGTCTCACCGAGAAGTTGTTTTCTCCCTCGTAGATTTTATATCTATTTCCCCGCTTGAATACCCCGACTCCGGGAACAAGGAGAAA
>Ga0307517_10011431_pt1 | contig 12297 bp, 5 predicted proteins | sample 23_EM_MG_FD_194515 | JGI IMG/M metagenome (GOLD analysis project Ga0307517, IMG submission 194515) | Populus trichocarpa ectomycorrhiza microbial communities from riparian zone in the Pacific Northwest, United States - 23_EM | ecosystem: Host-associated > Plants > Roots > Unclassified | place...
TTTTTTTTTGAAATACAATAAAAAACATACTATAGTAATCATGTTTTTTTATATATAAATCTATATATTAAAAAAATAATTTATAAACTATCATTATTAATAAAATCAAGGAAATAACACAACTTGATGTTGCAACCAAGTTGTGCTAATTCGATTGAAGCCTTTTAAAAATTTTAAGACATCACATCCCTTGACATTTAATTATTATTAATATTATTAATAAATTTGAAAAAAAAATATTATTACTATTGAAAAAAAATTATATATTTGATTTGAAGGGTAAAACTATTATTTCTATTATTATTAAAGAAGAAAAACCATAAATTTCATTTGAAGGAATTAAAAACTATAAGAATCTAAATCAGACAAATTTGATATTATTATTAATATTATAAATATTATTATTTTGATTATTACAAAGGGAGAGAGACACAAGTAAGTTGGGTCTGGTAGGGGTACCAGACCCAACTGTCTTGGGTTTGACATGGTTGCCAGACTCAAGTCTTAGGTTGGGTCTGACAGGCCACTAGACCCAAGGCTTTTGGGTCTAATAGCCCCAAGTCTTTTTTAAAAATATTTTTTTAAAATATAAAATATTTTTTTTACATTTTAAAAATATTGTTATTGACTCATCGCGGAGTACGGGCCAATACACTAGAATTAATATAAATCACGTAGTTGGAGTTAGATTTAATTATTTTTATATTGTTTTTAGTATTTTATTCAAATTTAGATATAAGTAATGTGTTGAGTACAAGTATTAATTAGTAACAGTAAAGTGTCCTCAACTAAAAATTGCTTATTTTTTATATTAGAAAAATATAAGGAGATTTTGATATTATTTTGAAATTAAAAAATGTTTATTTATAGTTTTTTTTTTAATATTTATATATTAATTATATTTGGTTTGCTAGAGTGGACAAGTTAGTGAAAATAGAACTAAACTAGACTAAAGTAAATGAGAATGAACTCTACTACAATGAACAATACATATTATTTTCTTGTGTTTAGTGCACACTATTATGAAATGAATTTTTTATAAAATTTTATTTTTTTATTATAGATTTTTTCAACAATTTATTTTAATTCTTATATTTTATTTTTATGACATTTTGGTTCTTATTAGAGAGTTTTTGGTCTTTTAGTTTTTATAGTATGTATAATTTCATCTCTAAATAAAAAAATGAAATTAAGTCCCTGTTTATAAATATTTATTTTAATAAATTGGTCAAATTTTAGTATATTAAATTTAAAAATAAATAATAAAAATTAAAAAATACTTCACAACTTGTTTCGTGATATTTTGTAATATCTTGCCTAACATATCAAACACAAAATGTATATGAAAGAGATTTTTTTTTTAAAAAAATTGAATTTTAAGAATATAAAAATAAATTATTAATTAAAATATAAAATTAACTAAAGTGTTTCTATTTATGTAATTTAGTTATAAAAAAATAAAATAAATTTGATCCAAGTAATGAATAAAAATGCATTTAACTCTAGATTTTTAGGCCATAAAACAGAAGCAAGCTGCAAAACAAAGGTGCACGTTTTCCATTTCGAATGATGGCATTTGATAGCAGTAGATTTAAAGAAAAAACAATTATCACGGTTTAAAGAATTTTAGCAAAATAAAAAAAATTATTTGTTTTAGTAAAATAGTTAGTTTGATATATGTCACGATAAAAAAATTATAATGTCACAACCTGACACAACCTGTCAAATATTGTCCACTTTGAGCCTTACTGTCCTCACGGATTTGTTCTTGGTGACCATGTATGACCCCAAAATGCGTTTGACAAGTCAACAACCAGCACTACTAACAAGGTCAGCTATCAAATCCTCACCCGCCGATATAGGATATTACATATAATATTTTAAAATATCATAAATAAAAAACATAGTATTTTTAAAAAAATTATTAAATGGGCTCGAACGAATTACAATGAGGAGAGATTAGAGAGAGGGGAAAAAATGATCCTAGAGACACATCGAGACTCCGATTACTACAACACGAGTACATTACAAAGATCTTAACAAGACAAATTAAATGACATCAAGCTCACTCTGATCACTGTTGTTGACATTTTTTTTATGATACGGATTAGTCCATAACACAACCTACAACACTAAAAGATCCATCAAAAGTGTCAATTGGAACAACACTACATCAAGTTACGGAGTACCATCTATGTGCAAGAGGGGCTTGATCCATCTACATCATGGGTCTAATTATTTCAGAATAATGGGTTGTCTAAATAGAGCATGTGAAAGCCTTGATTAATTAAGCGTTTCCATGTATTTTATTGATCTCATATAAGTTTAAGAGTCCTTAGTATATGTGGAAACATTTATGGCAGCAAAGAAGTTCATATTGGATAAGTTTGATAACTTAGCATTTCTTACTAATATGAAAATAAAGTTAACAAAAAGTCCATGTCCTACAAGAAAACTAAGGGGCAACATCAAACTTATTTGGAAAGCTTTCCTTCTCATTCAAAGGCATTAGAGGTGGTTTTGAGTTTATTTTTTCTAATGTATAGTTTTATGTTAAAAAACATAACTTGCAATTTAACTGTTGGATTGAGCTGAAATTTTTCCAGAAGATTTCAGAGGCCTTGTTTTATATATGGTCAAAATTTCATAGTGGTCGGACTCAGAAAAGGCTTTGTGATAAGGTACAAAAGCTATTGTGCAACAATTATATTAGTTTCCTAGTTGATTTATGATTCTTTTTTCTATTTTATTTAGAAATATTTTGTTATTTTTCCAGCATTATTTAAGAAATTTTTACTTAGTATAAATATGATTATTTAGCTTATAATTAGTTTTTTTTATAGACTTTGATGTCAGAATTAAATTTGTGTGTGTGTGAGCAAAACTCGTACTTTTTGATCTTCATTGAATTGTCTTGACTTATCGTAGAATAACTTTCTTTGTGGCATCTTTCTTATATTTCTCATTCATGATTCTCTATAATTATGGGGCGGGGGTTTCATTCTAATAGTTTCACTGTTTTGGCTTAGATAATTGTTATGTTGAGTTTTTATCAACCAAATTTGATTTTAGCTTTCTTAGGTTTGTTCTTTCTTGCATGTGAGTTCTAGGTTCTTACCCTTCAGGTTCCCATCAATTGGTATAAGAGCAAAGCAATAAAATCAAATTATATCAATTTATCTTTAAGTTTCCATGTTATTTTCATTGTTTTTTGTTATTTCTTAAATGTAATCCGTGGCAAATAGTATATAAAAAAAATCCATTGATTTTGTTACTGTCAAGATCATAAGTGTAAAAAAAAAACAAAAAAAAAAGAGATCAAATCACAAATGTTATAAATTATACTGAAAATTGAAATTGTCAAAAGATTAAATTTGAAAACTAAGAGATATACACCTACAATCTGATATTCTTTGGGGGGTTTTTGGTTTCTTAGTGTAAAATCTTGATTTTAGGTTTATTTGGACATATTTTGGTTTGGGCTATTCTAAAATTGCAAAATAAATCATATTTGGTCAGTTTGTGTCAACAAAATTTTGCTTTATTTGCTACTATTATATTCAGTATTCTAAAGATAATTCTGGGTTAATTAAGTCATATTACATTAGTTTTCTTGCTTACGCATTTATTTCCGTGTCTTCATATTATATTCATATATGATTCGTAATCTTTAGTGTTTTATATTTGCAATTCATTTTCTTTATAGTTTTTGGTTATTTTTTGCTTATTGAGTCCAAAATACTAAGGATTTTTTTAGTATGTTATTGCTCTTTGGTTGTTTGAGATTAGTTCTTTAAAGAGATGAAAAGGTAACTACGAGAGGTAAAAGGCGAAAAGATGAGCATATTATCATGAAAAAACATATTTGAGTGAAACATGAGAGAAGTGCATCTATTTGTGTGTAAGCACATGAGGAAGTGAGTGAGAACATATTTTTCTTGCTACTAACATGATTTTTTAGATTTTATCAATGTCTACCAAAAGTGATTCATTACCGCTAAAGGAGAGAGATAATTAGGCTTATGCAACAACAATGGAAGAGAATAAATTTAAAGTTTAGAGATGTTTTGGATATATTAAAAAGACATAAGATCGAAATAACTAGTTTATAAGAAGGGATAGACCATAGGAGTCATGAGGTTAGAAGGTTAAAAAGACGCATTACTCCACCTATTGATTAGTTTACTAATGAGAATGTAGATAAGGGAGTAAAGGGTTATGATCATGTATTGGTTGGTTATAAAAATAGATTTTGACACCCTAACCAAGGGTTGATGGTTTTTTTGTTAGGGTGATCAATTCAGCCATAGGGGTGAGATTCAAGATTTTAGGCATCGTGATGGTTTAGATAGAAACTTGGAAGTATTAAGATGAAAATTCTAGCATTTCAAGGTAGAAATGATCTTGAAACTTATTTAAAGTGAGAGAAGAAGGTTGAGTTGATTTTTTATTGTCATAACTATTTAGATGAGAAAAAAATAAGACTTGTTGTTATCTAATTTACTAACTATGATATAATTTGGTGGGATCATCTTATTTTAGGTAGGAGGAGAAACTATGGACAACCTGTAAATACTTGAGAGGAGATGAAAGCAGTCATGAGAAAGAGATTTATTTCGAGACACTATTGCTATGAGTTATATTAGAGGTTACGGAGTTTGACTCGGGGATAATAAAATGAATGATAGGAAAGTTACAATGACAAGATTTTTAAATGGACTGAATCGAGATATTGCTAATATTATTGAATAACAACATTATGTTGAGATAGAAGATGTGGTTCACATGAAGGTAGAAAGGTAACTAAAATATAAAGGTAGCACACGACAAGTAGGTAATTCAGGTTCTTTTTCATCATAAAGGTCGAATTATAAGAGAGAGAGGATCGCCTAACCACAACCTAGTGTTAACACAAAAGCTAAAAAGGAAGCCACTACTAAATCTAATGGTAGAACTAAAAATTAACCTACTTGTAATCATGATATTAAGTGTTTCAGGTATATAGGAGTTTAATATATAGCTTTACAATGTCCAAACAAGCTAACCATGATTTTACAAGATCATAAAGAGATCAAATCCAAAAGTGATAGAATTGAAAATAACGAGATGCCATCAATTGAAGATTGTAATGATAGGGATGTAGAGTATCTGGTTAAGAGTGAATCATGAGTAACTCAACATGCATTTAATAATAAAATCAAGAAAAATAATGTGGAGCAACAAAGGAAAAATATCTTCCATATGAGATGTCATATCAGTAACAAGATATGTAGTATAATTATAGACAATGAGAGTTGTGCTAATGTTGTTAGTACTATACTTGTTAGAAAATTAAATTGGACTATTAAACTTCATAAACCTTATAGGGTTCAATGGTTAAATGAATATGGTGATGTAAATGTTACAAAAAAGGTATCGGTATCATTTTTAACCGGGAAGTGTTCTGATAAGGTTTTGCGTGATGTGGTTTTTATGCATGTGAGACACTTATTATTAGGGCGTCCGTGGTAGTTCAATATGAAGGCAATACATGATGGTTTGTGAATAGGTATACTTTTGCAAAAGATAGGAAATTCATCATACTTGTACCATTATCACCAAAATAGGTATACAAAGACAAATTAAAGTTAAAAAGAGAAAGTGAGGCCAAGAGAGTGAAAATACAAATAAAGCCAATAAGAAAAAAAAAATATGAGAGCCACAAGTAGAGAAAAATAATTTATTTGACCAAGAAAGTAAAAGAAATAATTTTGGACAAGAGTGAAGGTAAATATGAGAAAAGAAGAAAGAAACGGTTAGAAAGAAGAGAGTGTGGAAAAATAAAAAAAATATCTAAGTTTTTATGCAAATAAGAGTGAGATCAAAAGTGATTTTTATTCTAACAAGCCGATAATTGTACTTTAATACTAATAGACTTATTTTAACACTAACAAACTTGATTATTGTCTTCCTAGTATGATTGTTTCTTTATTGATGTAGTTGGAAAATGTGTTCACTGGTGAGATTCCTAGTGGCTTGTCACCGATAAAGAGAATCGAATATCAGATTGATCTTGAGCCTGATACTGTGATTCCTAACCAACTAGCCTACCGAATTAATCACGAGGAGATAAAGAAATTTTAAAGGCAGACAGAGGAGTTGATGTCAAAGAGATATATAGGAGAAAACATGAATCCATGTGCTGTTCCGGTACTACTTGTGCTTAAAAAAATAGAATTTAAAGAATGTGCGTTGATTATCACGATGTCAACAATATTATAGTAAAGTATAAACATCTCATCCATACACTTGATGATATGTTAGATGAATTGTATGGTTTTTATGCGTTTTTAAAAATTGATTTGAAAAATAAATATCATCATATTAGAATGAAAAAGAATGATGAATGAAAAACTAGTTTTAAGACTAAATATGATTTGTATGAATGAGTTATGGGCCTTTTAGTCTTACTAATGTATTTATTACCTTCAAGAGATTGGTAAATCATGTGTTGCGTATATTTATAGGCAAACTCATAGTTGTTTATTTTAATGATATTCTGATCTATAATAAAAGTTTGGATGAGCATGTTAAACATTTAAGTAATGTGCTTGATGTTTTGAATAAAGAATCATTATATGCTAATCTAAAAAAATATACTTTTTGTATGGAAAAATTATGTTTCTTGGTTATGTTTTTAGGGTAAAAGGTATCGAAATAGATGAGGAAAAAGATAAGGCTATCCAAGAATGACCTACACCTAAATCGATCACTAAGGTAAAAGTTTTTATGGGTTGACTAGTTTTTATAGATGATTTTTTAAAGACTTTAATACTTTAACCGCGCTTTTGACTGAAATTATTAAAAAGTCAGTAGGTATTAAATGGAGCATTGAATAAGATAATGCATTTAAACTTTTTAAAGAAAATCTTTGTTCAACACCTTTATCAGTTTTACCTGACTTTATAAGAACTTCTAAGATTGAATGTGATGCTTTAGAAATATATATTAGAGCTATTTTAATGTAGGAGAAATGACTTATTGTCTATTTTAGCAAAAAGCTCAATGATATAACATTGAATTACACTACTTACGATAAGGAGCTATGCATTATAATGAGAACTTTATAGACTTGACAACATTTTTTGTGGTTGAAAGAATCTATAATTCATTGGAATCATGAATCATTGAAAAATCTAAAAAAGACAATGTAAATTGAATAAATGAAATGCCAAGTAGGTAGAATTCATTGAAATGTTTCCATATGTAATCAAATTCAAGCAAGTTAAGGAAAATATAATGGCTAATACGCTATCAAAAATATATGTTCTTCTTTATGTTATGAATGCAAATTATTAGGATTTGAATATGTAAAAGAATTATATGTCAATGATAGTGATTTTACTGTTGTGCATGTTCCTTGTGAAAAGTCAACGTTTGGAAAGTTTCATAGACTTGATTGTTACTTGTTTAAATATAATAAATTATGTGTGCTTCATAGTTCTATGCGTGAATTACTTGTTTGTAAAGTTCATAAGGACGGTTTAATGAGCATTTTAGTTTCATCAAGACTTTAAATGTGCTGTATGAACATTTTTATTAGTCTAAAATGAAAAAGATGTGCAAATAATCTATAATATATGTATTATATATAAACAAATTAAGTCTAAAGTCTTACCATATGGTTTGTATACTCTTTTGCTTGTATTTGAAGAACCTGAGTTCATATTTTTATGAACTTTATCTTAGATTTACCTAGGTCAAAATGAATTTTTTCAGAAGATTTCAGAGGTCTTGTTTTATTTATGGTCAAAACTTTATAGCGGTCAGATTACGGGAAGGCTTTGTAATAAGGTTCAGAAGCTATTATGTGAGAATTGTATTAGTTTCTTAGTTGATTTATGATTTTTTTTTCATATTGTATATAAAATAAGTTTTTTGTTTTTTTTTTCCAGCATTGTTTAGGACTTTTTTACCTATTATAAATTGAATTATTTGGCTTGTGATTAGTGTTTTTTTTTACAAACTTTAATATTAGAATAATATTTATTTGTGTGTGAGCAAAACTCATACTTTTTAGTTCTTTATTGAACTATCTTGACTTATTAAAGAATGACTATCTTCGTGACGACTTCATTTCTAATGATACTAGTGGTGTCGTAATCGAAGTTTGGTGTGCCTTCGAGCTGTCTTTCTTTCCATCTTTTTTTTATCTTTTCTCGTTATAATTCGTGACAATCAATTTAACAATTTCAATCAAATATTGCGTTTTTAATTAGCAACATCTTAAAATATCATGTTTTCTACTCATGACATGTATCGAATTATGATATTTTATCAAAAAAAATTTATAGTTATTAAATTCGATTCAGGGGTTGACTCAGCTAAGGAGTCGAGTTCCGAGTCATAAGGGTTGACCCAGGTCAACTAGGAAAATAACAAAAAATATGCTTGAGATTTTGATATCCCAAATGGAAAAGTTTTGAAATAATGCATGTGGACATAAGTTGTAAAAAAAATATGAGACATGAAGTGTAATATAGTTATCAATGTGTGTGGATGTAGGCTATATAGAGCTATTCCATATTGAAAAATTAAAAATAATCCATATGGATATAGGCTATATAAATAAAAAGAAATATAAGGCATAAAATGTAGTATAGTTGTCATACATAAAAAAATATTAAGAAATAATTCATGTAAATATAAGTTATATATAGTTATCCTACATCGAAAAATTATAAAATAATCTATATGAATGTAGACTATAAAAAAAAATATAAGACTAATTATTCATAAATTAATTATATATTTTTTAGATATATTAAAAAAATAAAAATATTAAAAAAATTGAATATCACTCTCGTTATTCCGAGTCATCCAAATACCAGGTCAATCCCCACCAAATGAATCCATGTTTCATAACTATTTTTTTCTTACCAGTGTTATTTGATAAGAGAAGATATTAAAACTTCGCTTTCCCCTTACGCCACCCACCTTCGTCTTCCAAAAAAATCCAATTTACACGATTGCTTACGTGTCACCTCCACGCTCCTAAAGCCGACACCCATTTCCTTCCCGTTCGCCACCTTTTAAATTTTGGGAAAATAACATATTTATCCTCTACCAGTCATTCAATTTTCAATTAGGTTCCTAAACAAAAACAATTCTCAATTGGGTCTTCCATCTATTGGATAATCATAACCGAATCAGAACTTTCATTTGGAAATAAGACCTATTTATCCGAGAAAGAACTAAGAAGCCTTTTCGTTTTTTCATGATTCATAATGGCTTTGTAATTTGGGTAATCCTTGTTAGATGAGGGATCTACTTGGATATTTTCTTTACTTGAGGTACCTAGCTGAGAAATAACAGGTAATTGAGCGACAAATGTGTACTTTACCCCTAATTTTTCTATTCTATTTAGAAGCACCAATTCTTCGACTCACTCTCCACTACCATCCTGCTCTCTCCCCCCCTCGTCTCTAATGGAGCTTCTAATCCTCTCAATCTTCACTTTCTTTTTCCTCTCACGTGCTGAGTTGCCCGGCACATGGGATCTCCTAGTCCCTAACGCAGGCATATCCTCCATGCACACAGCAGTTACCCGCTTCAACACTGTGGTCCTTCTAGACCGGACCAACACCGGCCCATCTCGTAAAATGCTACGAAAAGGCCACTGTCGTCTCGACCCCCACGACGCCGTTCTCAAGCGCGATTGCTATGCCCACTCCGTTCTCTTCGATCTCCAAACCAATCAAATCCGTCCACTCATGATCCTCACTGACACCTGGTGCTCATCAGGTCAGTTTCTCCATGATGGAACTCTCTTGCAAACAGGTGGTGATCTGGACGGGTTCAAGAAGATCCGAAAGTTCGACCCGTGTGACATTAACGGTTCTTGCGATTGGGTCGAGCTTGATGACGTTGAATTGAGCGAGGGGAGGTGGTATGCTAGTAACCAGATACTGCCCGACGGGTCGGTGATTATAATTGGTGGTAGAGGAGCTAATACTGTGGAGTACTATCCGCCTCGAAACGGTGCTGTGCTGTTTCCATTTCTTGCTGACGTGGAAGATAAGCAGATGGACAATTTATACCCTTACGTCCATCTCCTCCCCAACAGTAAATTATTTGTGTTTGCTAATAATAAAGCGGTTTTATTTGATCACGAGACTAATAAAGTTGTGAAAGGATTCCCACCGTTGGATGGGGGCCCAAGGAATTACCCATCCGCTGGATCATCAGTTATGTTGGCATTGGAGGGTGACTATTCGACGGCTGTGATTGTTATTTGTGGGGGCGCCCAGTATGGCGCTTTCATTGAGAGGAGCACCGACACCCCGGCGCACGGTAGTTGTGGGCGTATTGTAGCTACATCACCCGACCCGATTTGGGAAATGGAGGACATGCCATTCGGGCGGATCATGGGTGATATGGTAATGTTACCCACCGGTGATGCTCTAGTCATTAACGGAGCTCAAGCTGGGACCCAAGGGTTTGAGATGGCATCGAACCCGTGTTTGTATCCACTTTTATACAGACCGGGCCAACCCGTTGGGTTACGGTTCATGACATTGAATCCGGGAACTGTACCCAGACTGTACCATTCAACAGCTAACCTTTTACCAGATGGGCGTGTGTTGGTAGCAGGGAGTAACCCGCATTTTTTCTACAAATTCGAAGCTGAATTCCCGACTGAATTACGGATTGAGGCGTTTTCACCCGAATATTTGTCACCGGATCGGGCTAACCTTCGACCCGTAATAGAGGAAATACCCGATACAGTGCGTTTTGGGGAGGCTTTTGATGTGTTTGTGTCCGTTACGTTGCCTGTGGTGGGGCTTATAGAAGTAAATTTTGCAAGTGCACCCTTTGCAACACATTCCTTTTCACAAGGACAAAGATTGGTTAAATTGACGATTACACCCTCAGTTCCGGACAGCGGCAATCGGTACAAGATTGGGTGCAATGCGCCCCCTAATGGGGCGGTGGCTCCGCCAGGTTATTACATGGTTTTCGCAGTCAATCAGGGTGTGCCAAGTGTTGCACGGTGGGTGCATTTGGTGGCTTAATTGGCCGTGTGTTTTTATTTTTAATCTTTGCTTATTTTAATTTATTTCTGGGCCAATTAGAATGCTGTGATTGTAGTTGATACACTGAAAAGAGGGTATACCGTGAAGAAATTCCAAGAAAGAACAGGGGAGGTGTAATTATTGTTGGTTGCTAGTGTATTATGCAAAAACCGTCGACACTTCAATAAACGAAGCTTCCTTGTGGGACCCCTTCAATTTGTATTATCCTTTGTGAGGAACCTGGCTAAATTCAGCTGTCAAGACCCAGTGGGATTCCCGTTTATGAACACACAGACAATGCTTTGAAATTGAGAGGGACCTAGCTGGATTCAATTATTTGATTGCCCTCTAGGCCTATCCTTTTGCTTATCTCCTTGCCATTAATAAGGTTCTCAAAAAACACGTATTTTAGACGAGTTTTTGTAAAAATAAAAACGTATATAAAATTCAATATTTATATCACGTGGCCATTCCACATAACTTTTTTTTTCTAAATATAATGTTTGACACGACGAGAAAAATCTAATATTAGCTCGGGCTGTAAGAATAAATCGTAAAATAATAAAGACAAAAGTAAAATGCAATATTTATATCATGTTGCCATTAGACACCAAGCATACTACTAGATGAATTTTTTTTTTCCAAATGCAATGTATTATAATCGTTTCAAACAAGATTTTTAGAACAAAACTATAATTAATTCAAACAAGATTGTTAGGGCATAATCTGCATTGAACTCTCGTACGATTTCACAACAAACAACCATCCATTGCCCCTCTCTTATTTTGGCTCTCTTATTTTGGTGGTGTTTGTGAATGTGGTAATGATTATTTTTCAAAGTGTTTTTTGCTCGGAAATATATTAAAATAATTTTTTATATATTTTTAAAAATTATTTTTGACATCAGCACATCAAAATGATTTGAAAACATCAAAACAATATTAATTTCAAACTAAAAAAAATAATTTCTTTTTAAACACAAAAACAAACAGGTTTTTCAAATGTAAACTAATCAAAACCCCTCTCTCTCTCTCTCTCTCTCTCACACACACACACCCCCACACCAGCCTCCTAGTCTATACAACCCAAAATTACAGCACAAGCATAATGGATCCACTGAAGTTTTACTATCAAACAATATTAATTTCAAATTAAATTTTTTTTTAAACACAAAAACAAATAGGTTTTTCAAATCAAATGTAAACTAACCAAAACTTCTCTCTCTTTCTCTCTCACACACACA
>Ga0307517_10011432_pt1 | contig 12297 bp, 4 predicted proteins | sample 23_EM_MG_FD_194515 | JGI IMG/M metagenome (GOLD analysis project Ga0307517, IMG submission 194515) | Populus trichocarpa ectomycorrhiza microbial communities from riparian zone in the Pacific Northwest, United States - 23_EM | ecosystem: Host-associated > Plants > Roots > Unclassified | place...
AGTAGAAGATAGCACCTTTGTTTATCATAGCAGTGAGAATTAGTGTAACGGTGTGTGTGTGTGTGTAAAAGAGATGATAACTTCAATTACAGGATCCGTATGTTTTCAAAGATGTTCAATTCACAAACCAAAGCTCTTGTTCCTCTGCATGAAGCTTGAATTCTATAGAAAGACAAGCGGATTAAGAATATAGAAGAAGAAGAAGAAAAGAATAAACCAGGGAACAAAGATGATGAAGAAAGGAAAAGATTAAACCACTGGAAAAAGGCAGAAAAGCAACCAGCACTTCAGTTCATGCATGTAAGTTCATGTATTTAAATCTGAAATTAGTAACATAACTCCAAAATTTTCGAATAACAGGGAAAAAAATGGTGGGGCAATTTCTAAATGTCCTCATAGAATCTCCAGGGGACTTCACAAAGTTTCTCATTTTTCACAAAATTCATTGTCAGGCAACAGTTTGTGAAAATTCCCAGAATACCTGTCATTGAAAAATCATTAGTTGCTAGTGATAGAATGGTCAAATCTGCAATACTGTTTAACGTTTGAGCAATTATAACATGCAATCATAGAAACAACTAGAGATGAAGCCAAACAGCTCAAACTGTTGTCGTTTTTTAAAATAAATAAATCAGACATTACAGCAGAGAAGAACCTGCTTGAGAACCATTTGAGAACTCTCTCTCTTACCATAAAGGTATGCAAATTCATGTGGTAGGTACACTGTCCCTCTAGTTTCTATAATACAAATTCGTACGGATCCAACGTGGGAAAAGGAACTTTATTTATCTCTAATCCAAATGTGTTCCTGAAAACATACTTGGAAGATTCTCAAGCATCCTTAATGATCAAATTCATTCCAAGGAATTTAGTTTCTTTTCATATAATTTGGCCCGTCGGAAAGCATCCAAAGCTTCAGCTTGCTTCCCTGCACGTTTCAGATTTACTGCCTTTACCTTCTCTGTCTTGATCCGTTCTTCCATCTGATTTCTTTCCTGGCTATTTTTTTCACTCTTGGTAGGACTAACTTTTGCAGGTCCTGGTCTCTCTGAACTTTGTGATATAATACTGCTATCTTCAATTCCAATTGCTTTCAAGGCAGATAGAAGTTGAGGATCGAGAAAATCTTCAACAACTACATCATCTACTGGTTCTGCTATGTTGACAGAAGACTTTCCAGAATCATTAGAAGACATTTCATCCAACTGGGCTTCCAGAGCCTTGGCCAATTCAAACTCAGCTTCTGCTTCTTCCACCTGGCCTTCTCTTCGCAGCTTTAGGGCCTGACGTTTGTGGCTCAGTGACTCCTGTTGCAACTTAAATCGATCACGCCCAGACAGTGGTTTTGGAGAAAATTTTGGGGCACTGGGATCCTTTTGTTGAAAAGGGGGAGCATTTGACACAGATGTTGACCCATCATGGGTACCACTTACAGGCTCAAGGGTCTCGACCTCAAGACTCTTCTCCAACAGCTTTGCCTGCCGAAGTTCCTCTCGAGCCTCCGCCAATTTCCCTTCTCTCTTTAACGCAACTGCCTTCCTCTTACGAGCCAAAACTTCTTGTTGAAGGGCATTTTTGTTGTTCTGAGAAGCCAATCCCTGAGCAGAATCTGTTCTATCAACATGGGGCTTCTTGCCTGAATTAAATGTTTCTTCTCTCTTTCCAGTTCTAACATTTTCTGTGCTTCCAAGATCCATAGGTGCATGTATCATGGAACCCATATGAACATGGGGATCAGGAAAATGGAAAACATCAGAAATAGAATTGGCTTCTCTGTCCTTGCTTCTGAGATTTTCAAGCCCACTTCTCAAGGAGCCAACATGAACATGAGGCTCAGGCAGGCAGGATATATCAGAACCAAAATCGACTTTATCTTCAAATTTTCTGGCTGGTATTTGAGGACTACTCCAATCATCACCAGTCAGCAAATCCATCGGATTCATAGACTGATGAGGTGGAGGAAAGAACTCGGTGCCTTGATTTATTCTCGAGTTACTTAAGGATCCCATTTCATCCAATAGATCAAGCTCTCCTACAGATGGACGGTTGTCTTCATTGATCTCAAAAGGCACTGGATTGACAATATCAGGACTCCATGAGGGAGGAGCAGTTTTGTCACTTCCCTTTCTTCCTAAACCAGTGAATGACTCGATAACTTTTTCATTAGGATCCACTGCTGCTGCCGCCGCCGCCAATTTTTCAATCATTTCCACTGAGTTGTTCACATTATTCTGCTTTACATGATTATTCAATGATCCAGTACTCTGATATTTTTTGTCTTCAGAAGCATCAGGGAAAAGCTCCTTCTTTGGAGCTTCCAGATCATCTATTTGGGACTCTAGTACCTTGGCCATTTTCAACAATTCCTCAGCTTCCTGATTTTCTCCATTATGCCTAAGGGAAAGGGCCTTTCTTTTCAAACCCAAGAGCTCTCTCTGGATTTCACCTTTGCTTCTTGGTCTGGCAGCTGAAATGCTGGAAGAGAGCAGAATTGTGGATGGATCAGTTGAATGCATCAAATGATCCAAAACTTGTTTAGATGGCTTTGCTTGCACGGTTACAACTTCAACTTCATCATCCTTCCACCCTAAATTCATTAGCAATGAGAGCAGGGATGGGTCATGCATATCTTTCTCTGCAATATCATCTACATCTCCTTCCTCTGCTGCACTGCTAACAGGTCTGACAATTTCATCCTTGGGCTTGTTAGACTCAATCTGAATTTCTTTCTTCCGTGTTTCCATCTCTGCAATCTGGGTCTCCAATGCTTTTGCTGCTATAAGCACTTCCTCTGCCTCGTCAATCTTACCTTCACGTCTTAAAGTAAGAGCCTTTCTTTTCAGGCCTAAAAGCTCTCTCTGTATTTCACCTTTGCTTCTTCTTGGTGTCCTCAATGAGATATTGGATGTAGACCGAGTGACTAAAGGATTGATTGTTTGAGTAGAAAGGTTATCACTTTCCTTAGGAGGGTTAAATGGAGAGTTTGCATGCTCATTGTCATCATCTTTCCAACCTAAGTTCCTTAAGAGTGAAAGGTATGCTGGGTCATGCATATCTTGATCTGTTACATCCTCCTCCCCTTCTCTAATTGGTGGACTTCCAGAAATACTAGGATGTTCATTTTCCAAATCTGGGTTCTTACTCCCAACAGCCACCTGTTTCCCTTTGACATTTGAAGCATTGTCTATCTCTTCAAGCTGCTGTTCAAGAACCTTGCCTTTCTTCAACTCTTCCTCTGCCACATCCAATCTACCTTCCCTTTTCAAAGCAAGAGCCTTCTTTTTTATAGCCAAGAGCTCTTTCTGAATCATCAATCTACTTTTTGGTGCAGGTTTAGAACTCGGATTGCTCTTTGCATTAGTGTTTTGGGAAGGTGAACTTTTCATCATTCGTGTGGTATCATGTGCAATTAAGCTGCCCACTTCACCTCCCAAGCTTTCAAGGTCCCTCTCAAGCAACTTTGCCTTCTTTAGATGAGCCATAGCCTCTACAACATTGCCAGCTCGTTTGTGATTAAGTGCTTCTCTTTTCAGTGAAAGAATTTCACTTCGTAGAGTTTCCCTATCAATTGGGACAGACTGTGTAGCAGTGGTTTCCAAAGTATCAGAATCATCAGTCCAGCCTAATGATTTAAGTGTAGCAGCTAATTCTGGATCCACCAGATCCTCATCTGTCACTTCAAAGTTACCATCAACATGGAGATCATCAGCTGTGCCCACAAGGTGATCAAAATCAAAACCATGACCCTGCTCATCCTCAGCAAATAGCTTGTCTTCTTGATCACTGTCCATGCTAGAGATTAAAGCAGATATCTCATCATCAGAATCTTCATTCACACCCAACAACTCCTGTTCTTCAAGCTGCTGTTCTAAAACTTTTGCTTTCTTCAATTCTTCCTTGGCTTCGGCAAGCTTTCCTTCACGTTTCAAAGCTAGCGCCTTTCTTTTAAGTTCAAAAACCTGGGTTTTGTCAATGCCACTGCTTCCCGTGTTCTTATTAGTTCTACCAGAGATTTCTCCAAGAAGAGAAGACAGTTCACCCTCCAAACTCATTTTCACCAGTTTTTTGTCTTTGTCATGGAGATCCATATCAGACCACCCTAGTTCTCTGAGTTCAGCAGTAAAGCTGTCCTTTTCATTGACTTGAGCAAGGCGTTTACTTTTTCTGACAGATTCTTTGGGGCCATCTTCATTCTGAATCTCAACTGTGTTGCTAGAAGACAAAACCTTCCGACGATTTTTTCTAGTAGACAATTCCAAAGCATCAGCCTGCCTCTCAAGCTCCTTTCCTCTCTTAAAGGCTTTCAAGGCCTCCTCAGACCTCCCCTCAGCTTTCAAAATTTTATACCTCTTCTTTTCATCCAAAGCTTGTTGATGTAATTCCTCAGGAGTGGTTGATCCCACCTCACTATATACATGATTGCGATCATCCACAGAATGACTTCTATGTATTTCTCCTCCATCCAGAGCATCAACTTGTTGAGTATTTGAGTAGGAAGCACAGCTACTTGCCCTTTGAATGCTAGAAAACATGTCAGTGTTCGACTGTCGTCCTGATGAAGAAGATTCCTTTCTATCAGTGCCTAGAATCTCATTCAAAATTTCATCCTCGTTCTTTGGCATCATTCTTGAACTTCCTACACAAAAATCCATCTAGGTTTAGACAAAGGTACCGTTTAAAAAGAAGATGCATTGTATCTCACAGTGCACATATTCATGAACATCAGACAGTGTGCATTTGCATGTCCAAACATCATTTCATGAGCTAGAGAAATGAACTTCAACACAAACTAACAGATTTTCCAAAGTGATTATTAAGCCAGGGAAAGAACGAAGGGGGCTAAAAGTAACCTTTCTATAAACTTGAGTAGCCAAACAACAATCCTTAGATATATTGAATGAATGAAGAACTAGAAGGACAAAGAGAATTTTGCAGTGATGCAATGAGTAAAACAGTACATAAATGAGCTATGTAATGCAAGAAACATCAATGATCATAATCAAAAACTAAAAAATACCTTTCCCAGCTCTATTCTTGTGTCCGTACCGCGTCTCAAAACATGCAGCCTCTTCTAACTTTTTACAAGGATCACAAATACGCACAGAAGAATCACCTTGACCTCGCAAAACCATTCTTTGCTGAGTGCAATTGCCACAAAACAAACCTCCACATCTTCGGCAATAATGCTGCAAATCCAATTACACATGAATCAATATTTCATAAAGTCTAGGCAAGATAAAAACCCATATGGAAATCAACAGTCATCTCATTATAAAATCCGATAAACAAGCTTGCATGATACTAAGAACCAATAATAAACTTATTATAGATTTTTAACATACAAAATTAAATCAAAAGCTAAAACTTATGACAGTTGATATCTACAACAAGCACAAGTCTAATAATTATGAATAACTTCAACTTATGATCCAAATATTCCTAACTAAGCTATAAGTGAGCATCATAACATAGAAATCAAAGAATGAACAAATCATGATCAAGCGATTATACAAAGAGAGAACTGAAAGAAGACATTTGGTGACATGGGTATTGAAGAAAAGATAAAAAAAGATTGAAAAGGTTCAATTTTTACTTTAATAATAATTAAAAAAAAAAAAACACCTTGCGATTGATGAAAGTGAACTGAGAAGAGCATCCCTGACAATGTGAAGCATCAGCTACCCAATCATTCCCTCTCAATGATGGCCTTGCTGGTAATCTAATCTTCTCCAACATCTCTCTTTAAGTATAAATACAAATACAGATCAATCTCCACCTCTTTTCCTCGTTAATGGTCAAGAAAACATCAAGGAAGAAACAGGTCAAAAGGGCTATCTGGGTCTTATTTATGTGCTGTTTTAATGGAGAAGTAAATGAGGCAATGCAAGTTTTCTTGGTCTGTGACTGACTTTTTACGTTAAAGACATGGATGAGTTGATGAAGACGACGGGGAAAGGACTTCGTGTTCGGTCGATTAAAAGCAATTACCAGTACGAACGACTCGTCTTGTACAGGGATTTTTCATTTTACTGCTTATTAATTATTGGGTGAACTTTTTTCTTTTCTTTTTTCTTGAGATAGATGGATAAAATATATATATATTATTTATCCTATGAGTTAAACATTATTGAACCTGGTATTTTATAATTAAATTTACAAAATATAGTATTGTTTCTGTGTTTTAATTAAATTATCACAAAAGAATTTCAATATCATCTTTGATAATTCAATAGCTAATGGACTTAAGAGAATTGTTTTATTTTATTTTATTTTATTTCCTTTATTTTTATTTTATATATTTAAATTAAGAAATTTGAGACATAATAATCAGCAAATCAATATATCAATTGTTATATCAATAAATATACTAATTTAATAATTAATTTGTTAAATTATCCACAACTATGTTAATATATCAGTTGATGTACATTTTCTAGAATTACATTTTAGTATTGGAAAAAAATATAGTTGAACTCTTTAAAGATTTGATAAAATATCTTATATTATAGTATCTTTAAAAAGTACTCAAAAATCTTCTTTTTTTAAAAAAAAAGACTTTGATAAAAATCAAAAAGTGAATTCACTATTGAAATTCGTTTATTATTCACATAGAAAAATTCCCCTGTTTTGAGAATTATAAAGATAATATTGAAAGGTTTAGAATGTTAATATTTTTTTCAATTTATAATGGCAAAGTAAATTATGGGATTGAACATGGTGGCCATTAGCTAGAGGGTTGCTAGTATTGGATTGGTAGTGGTATGGTACCCAAACATGTCCTAATTTAAATTGATATGGATTTAAATTTTCAAACTGAGCTTTTAGGGTTAGTTTTATAGAGTGATTAGAAATAAGTGTAAATTGTATTTTAAAAATTTTAATTTTTTTTTAAAATAATTTTTTATATATGTTTTCAAGTCGTTTTAATGTACTAATATCAAAAATAATTTTTAAAAAATAAAATAATTTTATTTTAATGTAGTTATAAAAAAAAAGTACTTTAAACTGTCATCACCGTCATAATTTCAAACAAGCTCCTAGTAATTTTGATAATGACCGTGGGTTTTTTCTTGGAAACTTAACCATAATAAATAATAAAAGGACAAAATGCTTCTTTTCTTTTTTATAATTTCCTAGAAAAATCAAAGAAATAAAAGAGGATGTTTCTCATTAATATATTAGCTATATATTAGCTATATATATATATATATATATATATATATATATAAACTCACCATGTTCAATTGAGTATCAAGCAATCTTAAATTGTCATCTATACAATATTTGAGTTAAAAAATGTGTTGAAATCTTAAATTTAGAATTTGAATTTTATAATTAATTTGATAATATGAAGTTGAAAACTCAGGTGGATCATATAATTTGACACTATGAATTAAGAACTTCTCCCATAAGCCAAGTGAAAGTGTTTGTTTATGTTAGTGGAACAATTTTAAGTAAGAGTTATATATAAGAAGAGAGTATAGTACTTTTAGGGTGTGTTTAGTAATAGAAAATGGTTATCTTTATTTTTTAAAAGTTTTTTTCCTTTTTTAATAAAAAAATGAAAAACATGTTCATTTGTTGAAAATAAAAATGAGTTTTTTCCACTAAAAAAGCTAAATCCAATACATCAAAATTACAATTATTTTTTATAAAAAATCAAAACCATAATTTATAATAGTAATCTTAATAATTTGTATCTGTTATAATCTCATTATAGAATATTAATTTTATTTCATTCAAATTAAAAATTAATATGAAAATGTTATATTGTTAACTCAATAAAAAAACTTTATATTAGATTTATAATAAAATTTAAATTTATAATACTAATTAAATATGAAAATATAAAAAATAATTTTAATATTTTACATTGCTAAAAAATTGCTTATATATTAAACAAAAATTGTATCATTAATTTTTTTTCTTTATTTGAAAAAAATGAAAAACTATGAACAACCTGCTTTTTAAACTCGATATAAATTTGAAAAATTAAAAAATTATTTTTTAATTTTTGGATGGAGAAATATTATGTTTAAACATAAAGTTTCAATTTTTCAGAAAGTTAAAGTATTACTCTGTTTTTAAACAACTCCTTAATACGTTTATAATATTATTCTTGCATTTCTACATCATAACAATATGTGGGAAACCTTAGTTTTTTTTTGTTTTTTTTTTTAATGAATGATGAGAAGTTTATTAATAGTGGATATAGCCATTAAAAGCAACAAAAGGATGAAACAGGGTTAGAGTTTCAGGCTCCTTACAAGCAAGCTATAATAACAAATCAACTAAAACAGCTTCTCTATTAAGAGCGTGTTTGGCAGTGTGGTTGCGGGTGCTTTTTAAATAACTTTTTGTACCAAAATACATGCCAATGATGTTTTTTCATTTTTTAAAAATTATTTTTGACATTAGCACATCAAAATGATCCAAAACATACAAACCATATTAAATTTTAACAAAAAAAAAAATTCAATTTTTTTGGGAACGCTGCCGCAGCCGCGTTCCCAAACGAGCCCTAAGTCTATTACTATTTAATTTTTGAACCAGTTTTTTTAATAAATTTTTGAAAACATCAAAAATAATAAAAAAACAACAATAACCTAAAAGATATATTTTTAATATTTCCAATATCGTCTTAAAAAATTTAAATTTTAAAAGTTTTTTAAACACATTCACTGTTTAATGTTATTTTTAAAATAATTAATTTTCTTATTGAATTGATGTTAATATTACTTGTTTTTTAAAAATTAAAAATTTTAAAAATCAAAGTTTGGAAAATAAAAAGAAAATTGAGGTATCAAATTTGAAGATCTAGCAACATTTTATCTATAAATATAAAACTACACCCAAAAAAACTAATTGCTCTTTTTATTTTTATATTTTAAAATTAATTTTTTAATTAATTTTTAATTAATATTTTTTTATATTTTTAGATTATTTTGATATAATAATATTAAAAATAATCTTAAAAAATTAAAATATTTTATTTTAATATATTTTCAAATAAAAATTATAATTATATCAAACTAACAGAACCTGCCATGTTTTTTTTTTAAAATCGAGAAGTAGCATATAAAAAGTCCAAGGGTAACCACGAAAAACCTAAAAGACCTCACTCTATCTTCTCCACACAGAAGCCGCCGTCCCCTGCTTTTGCCTTGGAATTTTCGGCTCCCTCTCCCAGCCGCTACTCACCTTTCTTCGTCCCCAGAAGCCAGAGAGCCCCTCACTGTTCTCTTCGAGCCGCCACCTTCACTCTCATTTTCCCTCCGCCTTCTTCCTCCATTTCCCCCGGCCACACCAATCTTCAAACTCCATTTCCCTCACTCTCTCTTCAACTGCAGCCTCCCCACAACCTTCCCCAACCACTGGTCGCCCTTCCTCTTCCCTGATCTCTCCTCCACCTCCCTTCTCTATTTAGCCCCCAATTCCCTTTCTTCTTCCCCAGCCGCCTCTGTCTCTTGGCCAAACCAGGGCCGCCGCTCACTAACACAGGAAACCAACCCCACAGGCAGCCCCTTCACTTTCCTCTCAGCCGAACCATCGGCCTCCCTCTCCTGGCCAACACCAACAGACCACCACCCGATCTGTCTTCCTCTCTCGCCTGCCAAAACCAGCCACTCTCCCCTCTTCCCTCTTCCCTCAGCCGCACACCGTCCCTTTTCCTCTCTCAACCATCCCCCTCACTCTCCTTTTCCCTCGAGTACCAGCCAAGACTTTTCTCTTCCCCATCGCCAGTTCCCTTCATCTCCTTCGACCAGAACCGCAGCCACCTCCCCTCTCTCTGTCATTTTCCATCTTCTGCAACCATCCTCTCCCTCACAGACCCATAGCCTCAGCCACGGGCCACCTCTCCATCTCCATCATTTCCTAGCCGTCCTTCCTCCCCCCCCCCCTCTCAGCCCACAGCTCCTTCCTCCTGAACCAGCCGCCAACTCGCCAAGGCATCACTCCTAGCTAAAACCAGAGCCACCTCCCATCTCCTCTCCCTCTCCGATCTCCACCTTCTTCCCAGGCCAGCCGCCAGCCGCCAGCCCGCCAACGCCTCTTTCCTCAGATCTGCCAGCTGAGAAAGGGAAGAACAACAAACCAAAAAGAAAAAAACAGATCTCAAAAAAATAAGTGAAGAAAAGTTAAAATCATCTGCTGTATGTGTGTTTTTTCTCTTGATGTGGGTTTCGCTTGTTGCAGCTTATGAACCCACGACCCGTGCTGAAAATTTAAAAGTAAAAGCAGGGGCAGCAACTTTCTGGGTATAGAAAATAAATTTAGATTATTTTTAGAGTTTTTTTAGAGTTTTTATTTTTATTTTTTATATGATTTCTCTTTAATTATTTTAAAATTTTTTTATCCTTTTTGTATGTGTTGGAGATGAATATTTATAAATACAGTGATTTTATCTCTAAATATATTAATTTTTATTTTTTTTAATTTTAATTTTTTGATTTTAATTTTTTTTTAAAATGAACAATATCAGTGTGGATCGGATTTAATGAAAAAAATTAATAATTTTAAAAATTAAAATATTAGAATTTGATTTGATAAATTTTAAAAGATAATATTTTTTAAAAAATTAAAGTTAATTTTTAATATATTTATTTTTAAAATCATTAATTTTTTTATTGAGTAAGAAAAATCAAAATTTGCAAAAAAAAAAGTTGAGAAACTAATTTGTTTGGGGATAAAATTATTTTATCTATAAATAGGTGTCTAAAATACACACAAAAGAAAGGGAAATTTTTTAAAAGAATCAGGGTGGAGTCATATGAGAAGTAAAAGAGGAGAAACACAAAAAACTCTAAAAAAAACTTAAATCGATTTTCTCTACACAGAAAGTCTTCATCCTTCTACTTTCGCTTTTGAATTTTCAGCTTCCTCCTAGTGACGGGGTGTGGGTTCATGTGTTGCTGCAAGCAAAATCCACGAGATTGGTGGATCTGGGATATCTTCTCCTCTCCCCTTCTGCACCGGTGGTGACAACCATCGTTACCTGCAAAAGCAACAAAATTGCAACAAGTAGTTTGTTTTAGGTTTTTTTTTTTTGTTTTCTTCCTCAGTTTTAATTCTTTTGCAGATGGCTGGAGAAGATCCAAGGACTGGCGACAATCTGTTGGAGGAGCGTGGAGTGACTCGTATGGTTTGAGACTCGCTGGATCGAGTAGATCGTTGACCCTTTTTTCTTCTTTGGTTGGCAGTGAGGCATACAGAGGAGAGGTTGGTTCGAGCGACAGTGGAGATGGAAAAGCTGGGGAAGACGGAGGAAGAGTGAGGGGAAGAGAGGAAGTGCAATGGTCAGGGCTATTCGAGTGGTTGAGTTAGCAAATGGGGAAGAGGGTGAGGTGGCTGCCGATAGGGAATGGGAAGGATAGATCTGGGGAAGAGAAGGAAATGTAGGGAAGCTTATGTTGATGAGGGAAATAACGGGGCTCTGGTTTGGTTTTGGGAATGATGGGGAAACGGTGAAGGAGGGGAAAATGAGGCTCTGGTCTTGGGAGATGATGATGAGGATGGGGGATCAACTGAGAGAGGGGACCGTGGGTTTGTAACTGGCTGAAAAGGGAAGATGGGTCGGCTAGGAGAGGGAGAGTGACGACTAAGGCAAAAGAAAATGTAGGTTTAGGGTTTTTTATGGTTCCATAATGGCTTCCCCTAAATTCTTTTAAAAAATTTATCTTTTTTTTTTTGTGTATGTTGTAGACACCTAATAAGTAAAGTGACTTCGTCTCCAAATAAATTGCTCTCTCAACTTCTTTTTTTTTTCAAATTTTGATTTTTCTTATTTTTTTGTATTTTGATTTTTTTAAAAACGAGCAATATCAACATCGACTCTATGAAAAAAAATCAATGATTTTAAAAATTAACACGTTAGAAGTTGATTTAATAAATTTCTGAAAAAAACCAAAAATAGCAAAAAACAACGAAAACTAAAAAAAAAATACATTCATAATATATTTGCATTGTTTTTATTATTTTCAACGTCGTCTCAAAATAATTTAATTTTCAAAGGTCCTTTGAACGCGTTCGACTTCTAATGCGTCAATTTTTAAAATCATTAATTTTTCTCATTGAGTCGATGTTGATATTGCTCGTTTTTAAAATACAAAAAAAATCAAAATTTATAAAAAAAAAAACCATAAACCCTAAGAAGTTGAGGACTAATATGTTTGAAGATAAAGTCACTTTATCTATAAATAGGTGTCTACAACACATACAAAATGAGGGAAGATTTTTGGAAAGAATTAAGGGGGAGCAATATGGGAAGTAAAAGAGGGGAACTATAAAAAACCCTAC
>Ga0307517_10011433_pt1 | contig 12297 bp, 15 predicted proteins | sample 23_EM_MG_FD_194515 | JGI IMG/M metagenome (GOLD analysis project Ga0307517, IMG submission 194515) | Populus trichocarpa ectomycorrhiza microbial communities from riparian zone in the Pacific Northwest, United States - 23_EM | ecosystem: Host-associated > Plants > Roots > Unclassified | place...
GTAATCAAAGCGTCTGATTACATCACTACTGCCTACATCTACCGAACGTACCTTTAGGACCCTTCGAGATTAGCGGAGCTAATCTCATTTCTTATCACACAGTTATCTTATCTAAGTTAACATATTTTCGAACTCATAAGACAGCAGTCTTTCATCGGCAAGTTCACGATTTTGGGGACCCATTTTTTGTTTATACCGGCGCCTCCAGGTTTGAATCTTCCCAGCCTCTTATTCACGTCAAATTTAATCATCCCTTTCCCATTTCTCATCATATCCTATCTGAAATACCTAGTGCTCGCATTGCTTATTGCATGGAGTTTGCGCAGCTCAATAACGACGGTACATGGAGTAACTTCCCATCGGTAGTTTTCTACTGCTATCTACTGGGCCATGTGCATGTGTAAAGCTTTTTGTACACTTGTGCCTACATGTCACTGAGGAATATATGCGCTGTGGTGCTAGTTGAGCTCTTGGAACAGGGACGGGAACCAGACGCCCAGAGCAAGTTACATTTCCCAATCAGCTACCACAGATCCATCGTGAAGGGGCGCAACTGCGCCTCTACAAATGGTCTGTGAGGTACGAACTTTGAAGTAGCTTAGGCCGTCAAGTCCACACCTCGTAGAGAGTACAAAAATACTAATGGGAAAACAGAGAGGCGCCATATATACAAGAAAGCTGGCAACGGTGAAGGAGAATGTACAACCTGAACCTATCGAGGAAACATGAATCGTCATGGGGAGCATCCAAACCACATCCGCGCCCACGAAACAAACCGGAGATTACGCGAAAATTTTGGCCCATTAAGAGGAATGGTAGGCACATAAAAGGATATACAGCGAAAGCCAAGATAGAGCGTCGAGCGATGCATAAATAGTGGGTACCATGTTGCGGGAAACGAGTTGGAAACGGGATGAATTCGCTCAGTGCCCATTAGTCACGAACCTAACAGCAAAAAGGAGACTTCGAGCACAAGGAAACCAAATTCCTTAAACAGGGCGAAGGGATTGCATAAAACAGATTGGCACAGGTTCCCCAATGGTTCGATAAGCGCCATCGCATCGCGGATAAGCGATATCCATACCACAGAATCCCAAATTGCTTTCCAATGAGACTGTTGAAACAGGAAGAGAGGAGATAAGCGCAAAAAAAAAGGTGGTTTGTTTGTGTGGTCAACAACATCCCCAACTCGACGAATCTCAGACAGCGAAGTAATCCCCATATTCCAGTACAAGCTCATTCGAGGACAGCGCATACCGAGCTTCCACGAATGCACGTGTAAGACGATCAAATCAACCACGCTGTCAGTCCGATGGATGGTTCGAGAAAATGAAGGTCGGAACTACAAACCAATACGGGCGAAAGGGGAAAACGAGAAGAATGCCGAGAAGAATGATGATGTAACGCACCCTCAAGAACCTTCAAGGGGACTTTAAATGCAAAATTGGCATGATGTAGCGGCGTACAGGCACCCTCTTGACTCTATTTCCCATGATGCGTTGATAAATGGTGTCTGTAAGGATGAGTTGTTGGGAGAGGAAAGGGATATTAAAAAGGAAACCGTGTCAAGGGACAAACAGATGGTCAACGGTACAGCAGCAAGAATAACGAAGATGCAATCGGTTGGGATGAATAAAAGATGGCATGGAATACAGTGTAACGAACATATGAATATCATTTCAACATGTAAAATGGGAAAAAAAAAAAAAAAGTAAGAATGAAGCCTACATCAGTCGGACCATCCCTCCCGTTATTATCTCTACCAAAGGAGGAGACTGGAATGCTCTCAGACGGGTTGATATCACCGTCATAGAGAAAATATGAGACACGGTGAAGAGGTCTGGCCGTCCATGACATCATATTCCTATCCAATATTCAATATTAGAGGCGGATGATGGACTGAAAAATAAAAGTAAAAGTGGAAGGCAAGAAAAAAAAGGAAGAGGAAACGAAACTGAAGATAAATGGACTCACATGTGATAAGATGGACGTACGATGTAAAACTGCGGACACAAATGCACATCCAATGAGAAACATGAAAGTCAAGCACGAGAAGGACACAATACAATTCCGCAGTTCCACAAGGGCAGTATGGCCAGGTGGTCTGCTTAACTGGCCAAGAGATTACGACCTTATGGGAACATTTTAACCATCACCACAGACCTGACACCTCCACAATTGTGGTCGTCTATGCCGGGTAAGCGATGAGATGAGGTCCACGATCACGGCCACAAGGTCGTCATTCTACACCAGACACAAGGGAAAGTTGGTGTGGTACAAACCAGATAATAAAAGAGGTTAAAACAGGGAAGGTCGGGGGAGATGGGGATGTGTCTCGTGAAATGCCTCATAACACGAGCGTCACGCAGATGCACCCTTGCCAGTAAAGCAGGAATATCGGTCATCCCACGGCGAGCTGGTAGATTATTTGAAGGCAAGGATGACAAAAGAACACCCGCGTTCTGAACTTGAAATACCCTCGACAAGAAAAACGACCAAAAGAACAAAAACTCGGTCATCCTTGAGTATATGCGCCTCCAAAACGGGAGTTGAGGAGTAGGGTGGATCGAGAGAAAACCCGAAAAACGTACCAGGACAGACTCCAACAAGAAAAAACGTACGAAGAATAATTGCGAGACCCCCAACGAGACTCGAAATCCTGGAGACCTTCGGTATGTTCAAGATCAGTCAGCCTATCCAATATATGTAATATGCCCAACGGGTAAATGACACTGTACTTTGTTACGAAGGTATTCCTCGAGCTCGAGTCCCTTTGAGGCCAGGAATCCCTCGAGAAAATCTGCCTCATTAGATGAAGATACATTAGCTCGAGACGTACCTCAAGGTAGTGATGTCGGTATGAAATCGCAGAAGAGCAGCCACTGCGAGTGACTGAGATTGGATGGCGGGAGGGAAGAAAGCAGGAAGAAAGGAAACAACAAAGCACCCATACAGCGCACGGACCACAGAAGCTCCCTTTCTTTGGTATTATCAAAAATAGAGAGGCGAATTACTTAGTGAGAACGGCAGCCGGCTAGCACAACGCAGCATCCTTCTTCCACTGGACAACCGATACATACCGTGATATGCCTGCATCAGCACGCTACAGATAATATACGCAGAATAAAACATACCGTGTTGTCTGCTTATGCTCGTCCATAGCATCCGCGGTATTAGGTTGGCACCTCAATTTATTATATTGCTTCTAGACCGAAGCGAGATAAGGTTTTCGAAAGAGCTATGATGCCACACTTCACTTCACAAATAATATGGACCTTGCGGAAACGCAGGGACTCAGACCTGACCACGTAGGCCATCGAACCAGGCACTCTGGAGTAGTAATTCGGGAGGGGGACGCGAGTCTGGGTCTATCTTCAACATGGACCCCAAAAGCATGTGAAAACCCTCCTCGGCCCGCAATGGAGTAGCGTCATCCATCTCGCCATTAAATATTTTGCGCTGGTGCACTGCTGCGGCCGTTCGAAGGGAAGCCTCTAACGACGGAATTATTCAGGAAATTTTTGATAATGTATTAAAAAATAGAATACCATCGTTTTCGAGGTGTGCCTTCGGCTGTTCTTCAAGGAGATTCAGCCATCCCTGCGGTAATGGGCCGGCGAGATGTACCATTTCATCAAGTAGGGATCTTTTTGGCCCATCGAAAAGACAATAACCGGCGACCATTTCGTAGATCTGTGTTTAATTTTAGAGTTTACTGCTGGCGAGCCATGAGCTTGACGTACCGAACAGCCCAGTGACCAGATGTCACCTTTAAGTACCCATCCAGAATTATAAAACCCTTGTCTGGGGTGCATAGTTCCTATCAATATTTCTGGCGCGCAGATGTACGGCGGTGTACGAGGTTTTGGTATCGTATCCGATACATGAAATGCTGTGAAAATGGCGTACTCAACATATTTTCTGCATTCATGAAATTGAGGCTCACCACTGCTGAAATCAATTAAAACTGCATAGATGCCTTCCGATCCATGTTCTTTAATAACGGACTTCACGACGGTTGTTATGTCGGCAGACTCGACCAGGTACTTGGGTAGTGAATCGCTTTGATCATCGAATCTCTGAGGAATGACAGGTATTACATCAGGATCATCTAGACCCTCCAGCCAGGCTTGCGCGCCCAGCCCAGTTAGTCCTGGAAGAACAAACGCTATATTGTCCGTGTGTAGATCTTGGGAACAAGCAATCAAAGGATCACCGAGGGAAGGGAGGACAAGAAACGTACCGCCATGGATTATTCCGCACTGGTTTAAGTATGCTAGGGCGAGTATAGACTCGTAGGAGGCCCGTTTGGCATCAAAAATGCGAAGGTCGCGAAGGTACTGCATGGGGACGAGTATATCTGTCACAAGAGCTTCGTGGGTTCCATTCGGCCCATGTATCTGAAAGTGATCAAGGAGCTGAAGAACGTGCTTGCGCCCATGATGTGAGGTGCCTGCGGAGAGTCGTTGGAAAATTTCGGCTTCGTGGACGTCCGCCCTGGCGATTTTCATTGCAACTCCGCGGCTGGAAATTTATTCAGTTAAACGTAAGAGCCACGGAACGTCAACGTACTCGCGGTCAGCCATGTCTTGAGCCAGCCACACTGTCGAGAATTTCCCCTGCCCAAGTTTCTGCAGGACTCTATACCGGGGTTGATCGCTGCCTGGACATGTTGAAAATATATCGCCGAGGTGCACAGGGTGGAACCCTCCAGGTCTGTAGGATCCCATATCTTCAACCAGGTTTCCATTGAAATAGAAGTCAGCCAGCGCAGGGTTCACCATCCTGTTGTTTTGCGCTCTTCGTCGTCGAGAAGTGGCTTTAATCAAGGTAATTTGAATTAGTAATTGTGTAGAATTGTGTCTCACCTAATATCACGTGATTTCTTTACTTGTACCGCCGTTTGAGGTTCCCACAGGAGAGCGTGGGACGACAAAAATTCACTGTAAGCTCAAAAAAAGTTCACATAATTTCTTCAGAAGTCCAACATATAAATTTTCATAATGTGATTGTTTACCCCAGTTTTCTTTATTGAAGACTGGTAAACGTAGGCTAAACCACGCATAAAAGAGTGCGCCTTGAGTGCGCCGACGGTCGCTTGATTAGGTGGGAGAGTGGTGTGTATACGCTTGGGTTAGATCCGTGTGACAGGCTAAGAGTAATATGGAATAGGAGAGAGAGGGAGGTTGTAAATGGAAAATGGGCAGAAGAACTCGAAGGCACCATTATTGGGGATTAGGGATCGACGAAACGACCACCTCTAGGCTCTCATCTGGTTTAGTAATCTTCATGACTATGACCAGCCACCATCTCTACCATTGAGGAATGGTTGAACCCCCTTTAAATTACACCAGCGCGCATTCAAGGTGAAGAAAGAAAAGAAGAAAATGGAACAGAAAGGGAAAGGCAGGTGAGTACCGTAGGAAGAGAGAGGGTACATAGCGGAGAATTACGACCAGATGCGCTGGACAACGAAGCTTACGCGGCTGGCATCTTGTAAAAATTAGGTATATAGAGCACGTTAGTGTTAGGTGCCAGAATCGTGCAAGCGCATTCGAAAAATTCGAGGTTAACTGGTGGAGGAGATGCTCTATTGAGTGGGGAAGGAAGGAGAACAGCCATAAGGATTATGCTCACATGATAGCGCACCCCTTCCTACGAAGTTATCTTGTTTCCTCTGCGAAAGATAGTATCTCTGATGTTAGTGATGTTTGGAAACAAGATAGTCTGGGATGATGGATGCACAAAGTGATAGAGGGATCATTGGATTCTCGGCAGAGACTATCGAATCATCCAATGAGACCTGAGGCCTGGGGCTAATATGGGAGAAGAGACATGTCACAGACCCAACAGCGAAAAGGAGAGTTCGAGCACAAGGAAACTAAATTCCTAAAACGGGGCAAATGTATTGCAAAAAACAGATTGGGTTGAGAAGGCCAGGTCCCCCAAAGGTTCGATAGGCGCCAGCGCATCGCGGAACAGCAATATCCACATCACAGAGTCCCAAATTTCTTTCCGAGAAGACGGTTGAAACAGGAAAAAGGGAGAGAAGCGCAACAAAAAAGAGGTGGTTTGTGTGTGTGAGGTCAACAAGAACCCCAGCTCGACGAATCTCAGACAGCGAAGTTATCTCTATTCTGGTTTATCACAAGCTCATTCGAGGACAGCGCATACCGAGCCTCCACGAATGCGCGTGTAAGACGATCAAATTAACCACGCTGTCAGTCCAATGGATGATTCGAGAAAAGGGAGGTCTGAACTACAAACCAGTTCAGGTGAAAGAGGAAAACGACGAGAATGACGAGAAAAATGACGATGTAACGCACCCTCAAGAACCCTCAAGGGCATTTTACATGCGAAATTGGCATGATATAGCGGCATACAGGCACCCTCTTGACTCTATTTTCCAGGATAGGTTGATAAATGGTGCGTGTGACGATGTGGAGCGGAAAGGGATATTAGGCAAAATATACTTGGGCGACAAGAGGGGAGACACGGAGACGGTGTCCAGGGATGAACAGATGGTCAACGGTACAGCAGCAAGAATAAGAAAGATGCAATCGGTGGGGATGAATAAAAGGTGACATGACATGCAGTGTAACGAACATAAGGACTGAAAGAATATCATTTCAACACGTAAAATGGAAAACAATATGAAATGAAGCCCACATTAGCCAGACCGTCTCCGTTTGTACCATCAATATCTCTATGAATGATGGGACTGGAACGCTGACTAGTTGATATCACCGTCATAGAGAAAATATGAGACACGCTGAAGAGGTCTGGCCGTCCATGACACCATATTCCTACCCAACATTCAATGTTGGCAGCGGATGGACTGAAAAATAAAAGTAAAAGTGTAAGGCAAGAAAAAAAGGAAGAGGAAACGGAACCGAAGATAAATGGAATTTTCACAAGTGATAAGATGGACGTACGATGTAAAACTGCGGACACAAATGCACATCCAATGAGAAACATGAATGTCAAGCACGAGAAAGACAGAATACAAATCCATAGTTGCGCAAGGACAGTACAACTGTGTGGTACATCACTGGGAGCATAAAAAGACGAAGTAGTGAGTGGACAACAAAGTGGGCACCAAAACTGCTTAACTGGCAAAGAGATTACGACCTCATGACAATTTGCTACAGATGTTCATCTTCACAGAGCCGACCACAAATGTGGTCGTCTGTGCCGGGTAGGCTATAAGATGAGGTCCACGATCATAGCCACAAGGTCGTCGTTCCATACCAGACCCAACGGAAAGTTGGCGTGGTACAAACCAGACGATAAAATAGGTTTGAATAGGGAAGGTTGAGAGGGGGGTTGGAGATGCGTCTCGTAAAACGCCATATAACACGAGCGTCACGCAGATGGACCCTTCCCAGTAAAGCAGGGGTATCGGTTATCACACCGCGAGCTGATAGATTATTTGAAGGCAGGTATGGCAAAACAACATCCGCGTTCCGAACTTGAAATACCCTCGACAAGAAAGACGAACAAGAGAACAAGAACTCAGTAATCCCGAGACGCCCAACGAAACTCGCGAAATCCTGGTCGAGACCTTTCGTAGGTTTGAGATCAGTAAGCCTATCCAATATATATATGATATGCCCAACGGTAAATCACACCATACTTGGTTACGAAGGTATTTCTCGAGCTCGAGTCGTTTTGAGGCCAGAATTCCATAAGGTAGAGTGGAAGAAAATCTGCCTCGTTAGATAAAAATACAGCGAGAGGCGTACCTCAAGGTAGGTAACTGAGATTGGATGGTGGGAGGGAAGAAAGCAGGAAGAAAGGATCGACGAAGCATCCATACAGCGCACGGACCACAGAAGCTCCCTTTCTGACAACCGATACATGCTGGGATATACCCGCATCAGTGCGCTAAAGATAATATATGCAAGTAAGGAAGAACAAACACCAAGGTCTGTATGGTATGGAGTGACACAACTCATATTTAGTTATTGAGCACCTGCAGTATCTTCCTCGCCAGAGAAGGCGAGCGCAATTTGTGAGGTCGTCAGTCTATCGAGGCAGGAATAAAAAGATCGATCTGCGTTATGTTGCATTCAGCGTCTGCAATCGAGTCTAAGTATACCGGAGATGTTCACCCGAGAAGTATACAACTTCTGGAACATCGATCCGACTCCGATATCCCAACACATTCCACGAACAAATTATCGATCCTGGCAAGGATCTCACCAGGGTAGCATACCGAGTAAAAAGCAGGACAAGAAACAGTGCGACGCCATCATTCTCAAATCCATGAATAATGCGATATCCACGCCCATATAGAAAACTCGAGGCTAGTCGCTAGTAACGTCAAACCTATGAACAACATGATCATCCCCCAACAAACTCGGAAAGCGACCTGCACAAACCCCTCCTCCATGTCAGAAGAAAATGATCTGTGAGGCTCACTTTATGATCTGTTTGGAACAGACCAAAGAGGAGAACTACCGCGAGCTCGTCGGCATTGGCGGGTAGTCACAGAAACATCATGTAGGAAGGAGGGGTTCAAGGAACACTCGCTGAGCTCTTAACACTTTCGATGGAAGCCACGACATCGCATAAAATGAGAGACATAAAAAAGATTTACGCACCTCACTGGCTTGGCAGCTGCAATCCACAGAGCGTGAACCGTTACAGTAGCCTTGCCAAAACCAATGTAGGAGCCAGGGTAACGGTCGACATGACCTGTAGGGAAGAGAGCTGAGAGGTATCGGTGCAGTCGTGCGGGATCGCTATATGAAATAGAACATACCGCGTTGTCTGCTTATGCTCGCCCATAGAATCCGCCCAATAAAATCATCTATAAAAACCTTCTAGCCCATATCGCTCCATCCACCTCTTTTCCTGGAGCCGTCTTTTTTCCGTGATCCATGCGCAAGGCAAGGGGTTTGATGAACGAAGAGGAAGGATGAAGTTTCGGACAAATCAGGGTGTGGCGTTGGCTAACTGAGTGGAATTGTCCTACCAGCTTAGTCGTAACCGATTTGCATAGGAAGGAATGATCAACGTGCTGAGAATTCCTGTACTGTGTCATGAGAGTAGGGTGACTGGCTCAAGTTAGGTAAGTAGGCCGAAGCAAGACAAATGACAAGAAACACGCAGCTCAAAATCCGTGAGTACCTGCAACTGTTTGCCACGTCACCATCCACGTACAATGGACCCAACATTCCAAACTCCATTCATCTTGAATGGCGTCAGAGAGAAAGATGCTTGCCGGATCGCGCCAAGGGAGTCGCGGGTGTAAGAACATGCAGAGTGTTGGGCCGAGTTCTGGGATCTCAGTCCAAGCTTGAAAGTCTGACAATTAGAACTGGATGTTAAGAATCAGTCAGCAAAGGGGACATAGGCTGAAATTAAGGCAAATAACCTTACGAAGATGAAGGTCGAAAACAATCCACGACGTGTGGGACACTTATCGGAGTGGTGGGGAAGGAGAGAAAGTCGAAATGCGAGCCACACTGATCGGAGTAGGACACCACCATGGATAAGGAAGAAGTAGGGCATCGGACCACCCTAGCGTATTCGGATGGGATGATGTCGTGGCGATGCGAATGAAGGCTGAGACGACGGGGAATGCTGAGGTAGACGATAAGCGGTCTTGTTGGGCCACAAGTAAGAATAAGAAATAGGGTCGAGTAACCAAGAGTCTCAGAATGATAACGAGTCTGGATTTAGATATACGTCTCTGCAAGTGGTGCTGGTTTCAAGTTCAATCGGTGAATACGGACCTGTTGTGCGTTTATCCTTAACGTGAAGGCGATGGTTCCCCACTGTTTTTCTTCAAATTATTTCGGTCATCCGAAAGTAGAGTTTCAAGGATGGATCTGTGGTTGGTACGGGATGTCGCAGTTGAAAGCAAAGGAGGCATCGCGAAGCCAACATTTGATGCCATCACCTAAATCTTCCCACTACGCCAACGAAAAGAGTCTAGCGTATTCTTATTTGCAGACGCCACAAAGTAATCTTACTGGGGACTCTTGACCTTGTTTAGAGGCTCCATTAAATAGCGCATACGGTGTTTCTCATCCCTTGTCAGATGATCCTCACATGAGCTCGGGGTTCGTAAAATGCCTATGCTTGAACGTAGAAATTGTTATTATCCGGCGAGCAGAATTGGAGATAGATAAAATGACCAGACCCAATGAACGTACTCTTCATGAAGTGACGCGGCGGATATAATAATTGACCGCTCTCGCTATCATTAAGGGTGGTATGAGAAAAGGCCTGGTCGCATGGAGTGCAACTGCGAAATTGGCCCGAACAAACAAAGCCAAATTTTACTTGCACTCCGCTCGAAGGAAAAGTTCCGTTGTTGTATCCCTCCTTCCTCGGTCAATTCTGGCCTATTGCCTTTAAAAATGCACATATGGGTAGACAATAGGGTACTTTATGTTTCTGTGCACCAAAAAATGGAAAGATTTCACGTTGAACTTAGCTTTTGGCCTTATAATATACTCAATTCCTTTCCCGGAAAGGTGTGTGTTTTGTCGGGTAATCATCCTCGTTTCGCATTTTTCTGCCTTTTTATACTTGGTAGATGATATTATCATAAAATTGGAGGCAAAAATGGTCTGCAGATGGGAGAATTGTAGTTCTGGGGGAGCGGTTGAACAGACGCGGCGCATCAGATGTACAAATCGGGTCATCGGCGATCGCGCCGCCGTATGCTTCTCAACTCTGCTGCAATCCTATCACTCATTTCCCTTCCGTCATGCCTCCTGTGAGGAGGATCTCTTTTGGGCCTGTGAGGAGGCTCTCTTTTGGAAGCCGTAGCAGGAGCAGCGCGATATGTGTCGTTTGCATCAAAGTCTTTCCTCGTACTGCTCATCAATGGGACTCCAATCTTGATATGTGTCGTCTGTGCGCTATGGTTCAAGCGGAAGAAGCTGGTCATCGACGAGCACGTCTTGTGGCAGTAGAAGAGGAACAACGTGTACAGCAAGGGTTTACTATCCGAATTCCTCCTCGGATCCATCGTATATGCGCCCTTTGCCATGTCGACTACATTGTCCCTCTTGTCGGTGACGCATCAGACCGCTGTCGACCTTGTCAGAAGTCCGAAAAATGTTCACGCTGCAGAAAAATCAAAAAGAAAAAACGTTTCCGCAAAGAGAATGGGACCGACACCCTATACAAGACTTGCTGTGATTGTCGCGAGAAGGTTACTACCCGTAACTTCCAAAAACGTCTCCAGGCTGAGTCACAGGGTGCGTATATGCACCTTTGCTGTCGAAAAAATTGCCATCTGGGTTGTGTTGATTCGTATTGTGATCTAAGGCCTGCGTTGGTGTGTGAGCGGAAGCCACCAGGTTACTGTAAACGACTGTCAGGCTGATGATGGACAAATTCGAGCTACATGCCGGGCATGCCTCAGTGACCGTGCGCGACGTCGTGAGGAGGCCGCTGCTGCTGCCCAAGAGCAACATTCTGCGTTGGAAGGTGACTACGAAACCGCAGCAGGAGATGATGACACAGAGGGTATTGAGGGCGCTGCCATTGATGAGTTTGATGCTGAATTTGGTGACGGTAATGACCTTATGGATATTGATCTGCCCGACGACAGTGCTGTATCCGCAAGGGAGAAGGCGCTGTTGAAGAAACTTGATAAGAAGTTTTTGGAGATCAAATTTGAAACTTGCGACTACTGTTTAGAGGAGGGTTTTGATATGCAAGTCGACAACGGGATGTGCGCCGCTTGTAAACGAGATAAAGAAGACCCTGTTCGGAAGTGGTCTGCTGAAAATGGCGTACATCCTGGCATATATCCTTCCTTTGCATTTTATCACAATTTTCTAATTGCATATCAGCGGTCCATATTCCTCCGTGCTTACATTAAAAGGACTCACCGACATGGAAGAAATGCTGATTTCGCGTGTCAAAGCTTGTATGCAGGTTCGATGGACAAAAGGGCGTCAACTCTGTTATCAAGATCATATCGTCAATTTTCGTCAGGATATCACTGAAATGGCCAGAAAGTTACCGCGCTTACCTGAGGACACGGATGTTGTGATCATTCGGAGAGAAAATGTCGACATGAGCCACCATGTTGACTTCACAGTCCGGCGATCGAAAGTCAGAGCCGCCCTTGAATACAAGATTGCGCATGACCCGGAATATGCAAACTTGACCATTGACGAAGAAGCTATTGCACAGCTCCCAGAAAGTGGGTCGGTAGCTCATCGGCTTCCCAATTGCCGGGAAGGTCGTCAGGATGGTGGGGCCACAATGCCTGTAGGACCAGATGCTGCTGCCCATGTGGATGGCGAAAACGACGAAGAGGAT
>Ga0307517_10011434_pt1 | contig 12296 bp, 3 predicted proteins | sample 23_EM_MG_FD_194515 | JGI IMG/M metagenome (GOLD analysis project Ga0307517, IMG submission 194515) | Populus trichocarpa ectomycorrhiza microbial communities from riparian zone in the Pacific Northwest, United States - 23_EM | ecosystem: Host-associated > Plants > Roots > Unclassified | place...
AATCTAAAAAAAAAAAACTTGAGTAATTCAAGTTAATTTACTTGCGGAGTTGTATATATCAATTTGCGGATTTTAATTAGGATAAAGAGCTTTGTTTTTCATTTTTAAGTTAATATGCTTCTTGTGATAATTTTGGGTTTAATGAAATATGAAGGAATATGTTAATTATTTACCGCCCATGAGAGATAAATACAAGATAAAGAGAAAAAATCATATCAGATTCGCCAAAAGTGATAAAAATTAATATTTATTCTCCAAAAAAACTCTTATATTTCTCTCTTTCCTTGTATCTTTTTCTCTTAATTATTAGCAGTTCCAACTTAAGCACTTTCAAATTTCTCTTTACAAATCAACAATGCGTGTTTTGGGTTTGTTTTTTTGTGCTTTTTTAATTAAAAAAACTTTAAACTTCAAAGTTAAATATTAAATCTGATATTAACGATCTAAAATCTAGGCTTAGAATCTAAACTATTCTTATAATTCTAGATTTATAGTTCCAGACTTGTAATGATATCTTTAAAATTTTATTTATATATGTCAAAAGCAAATTTAAACTTGAGGAGTAATTAAACAAGTTGAATGCCTTGAATACAAAAAATAACTTAATAGTATAGGATCAAAGAACTTACATTCATTAGATGATTCTTGATTTGATTACAGTTATGCATGAGAATTCCTTGACAAGATAACATGAATAGATATATTTTTTGGTATTTTCTAAGTTTTTTGGTAATAAAAACTTCAAGCTTATTGGATTAAAATAAAAACTAAAAGTCTACTAGTTTACAAGCTTACAATTATAAGTATACTAATTATCACCTATTACTAATTATCACCTATAAATTATCAGCATATAAGCAATTTGACTATTGATTATCGATCTGCCTACAGAATTAAGATAAAAGGTAATTAAGAGTTTTGAACTTCCTGTAAACTTGATTTAATTACAAAGCAACTGTATGTATTGAGTTGTTGTTGTTGTTGATTCTTGCTTCTCTTTCAGCCTTGAATTATATAAAAAAAATTGTGGATAATCATATGTTAACCGTCCATTTTCTTTATTATTTTCTTATTTCAATGATGCGCCACCGAAACCAGTACTCATCTTCAACCGCTCATCTTCATTACCTTGTGTGCTTAAAGTTGTCAGCAAGCATGTAATCTGCAGATCTATAACAATATTGTGAGGAGTTGACTCCTTGCATGGAGCAAGTTTTCTTCACCAGTGCTGAACACGATTGGTGCTAGTGGCTATCAATATTGGTCGGTGATAATATTTTCAAAGTTTGGTGAGTCATAATTGAGTTTGTGGGTGGCTGTGACGGTGCCAGTAGCTATCATACCATTTAATAAAAATAAATAAAAGAAAAAAAATGGTAATTTTCACTTCGTATCAAGTGGTTTAGGAACACGCTTGTTTCTAAAAGACGTTTGTTTCTCTTGCTTGATGGGTGATTATTTTTCATGCTTCAAGCTATTTTTCAACTCAATATGATCCACAAAACAGGGAAAATCATACCAGGAGGCACCCTGTAGCATTAGCATTAATGGATTCCGTATTCGTGTATGCTAGGGCATTGTCTGCATGCAATTTCCAAAACCTTTGAAAATATAAATTAGAATATATTCTTTTCAAATGAAGCTTTTTTTCTAATCAGATAGTTAAATCCCCAAGCATATATATTACATAGATAAATGGATTATGATAACAATAAGGGGTTGGATATGAGTATTTTATTACATTTAATATTGTTTGGATGATGAATTTCAAGTGATAATTAATAGTTCATTTTGTGCACAATTATTTAGATATGTAAATTAAATTCGTGAATAATCTTACTTGTAATGTTTCATATTTTATCAAGATTTATATCAACAAGATGACAATTACTCAATTTATTATTTAGTCTCTCCAGTACATCACAAAAGTTATAAATATGATTTTTCTTTTTGAAATTATAGTAAATATTTCTTTTACTTTAAAATATTTTAAAATAATATTTTTTTTATTTTTTTAAATTTAGTTTTGATATCAGTACATCCAAAAACACCAACAAAAATTTAATTTAAAATAAAATAAATCAAAATTTTAAATACATGGTTAGAAAACAAAAACAAAAATAAAGATTGTCTTAAAATCAAACATGGGTGACGTTTATGAGATTTGTTTTTCCCGCAATAGCGACTAAAGACTCCTAATTCACAGCCATAAGTCAAGTTGAAAAGATATGGCCATCAATAATATTTGAATGCGTGTATATGGATGCAATAATGTGACATTTCTGAAGCTACAAATCCATGTGGGATGCAAAGTGTCTTCGAACCCAACTTTTGTGGCTGCCAATCCCTGGCATGGCTATACCTACCCATGCAATTGTTCATGAGTTTATGTAGTACGTAATTCCAATTTTCTTGCTTGCCACAAAATTTCTTCTTCTTCCTCAACTACTGCAACAAAATTTCTTCTTCTTCTTCAACTTCTATAATTAAGAGGAAGAAAGAAAAGTCTTAAGCAGACTTACTGTATATAATATAAGAAAGGGTTAAGGTCATATGAACATTGACCTAGCTACCATAAATGAGAAACGAGCATCCCGCTGTAATTGCTACTTTGACAATCTGCAGATTCCGCGTGCATGCTACACACCGAAGCAAGGAAAAACATGACTCCATGCATGAAGCAAGTTGGTGATCACCAATGTGAGACCTCATTAACGCTATATGCTTGTCATTTCAGATCTCTTAATTGACTGTGCGTCGACGGTGCCTTGATCTTGAAAGCAACGAAGTGATAAAAGTTTTCACAGCTAATAAGTTGAAACTCAACTGTTATTAATTAATATCCCTGTTCTGTCAAGAGATTTTAACTTTAAATTTCTTATTTGTAGCGAAAAAAAAAAAACAATTTTCACACTATATTAAAAACTACGAGTTTGTGTAAGTTTTAAATTATACAGGGGGGAACACCTACACCATAACTGGAAGGGAAAACACCCCATCATATTGAACCTTCCATAATTTCAGATTCCATGTACTCTATATTCAAAACAGAGAGAGGTGTTGACTCCAAGAACCAAGTTTTGCTCGTCAATGGAGGACAGAAATCAATGCCTGTGGGCAATCATCTTACTGTGTCAGATCTTGATGCCTTGTTTTTATCAGCGCTTCTCGCACCCCTCTCTTTCAAAATATAATCTAAACATATTTGAATTAATTTTTCTTTAAATGAAGTATAAGAGAGATCCATAACAAAATAAGAGAAGAAGAGAGATCCAAACAAACAGAAAACTCAATTTTTATTTTGAAAAATAGAAGTTTATGAGATATTCAAGCAAATAGAAGAGATGGGAAACATGTTAAAATTGTTATCCCTTTTCTTTTTCTTGCTTCTGTTTCAAGTACTGCTCGTCTTCTTTTTGTTTTTTTCTTTCTTTCTTTCATTTTCAGGTATTGCCTCTTTTTCAAGTATTGCCTCTCCCCCCTTTCTCTCTACTCTGACTTTTTTTTGGATAATTTCTCTCTACTCTGACTTAATTACATTATAAAGTGATGCATTAATGTTTGATTTTCAGGTTTTAAATTCCATTTTCTTCTTATTATAATGAATATTTATTTTCAATGATCAAGAGCATGAACATGAATGGGCAATTAGCCACATTACCATAATTTAATTATATAGTGTGATACATCAATGATTGGTATTTTAAGGGTTTTTAAAATTTTTTATTTTATTAATTCCAACAGTTATTTTGTTTTTGTTTTTCTATTTTGATTTGTTTCATGTAATTATTGGTTTTGTTTTTTATTTTGATAGTAAAAACTGTTAAAAATAATATAAATCATATCTTGAGACCTTACATAACAACTTAAATTATTGGGTTAAGATGGTTCTTTAATATTATATCAAAGTCTTAATGATCAAGCGGTCACGAGCTTGAATATCATCATTCCTATTTATTTGATAAAAATTAAACATAAGATAATGTGCGTCTGTGCAAGCTTTAAGCTCAAAAAGCTTTCACTTGAGTGGGTGTGTTAGGGAATAATATAAATTATATCTTGAAATCTCACCTAATAGCTTAAGCTATTGGATTGAAATGTTTCTTTGATAAAAACCTTTAGTTGCCATCTAGTTTATTTCACCTTATTATTTTTTTATTTTAAGTGATTATAAGTATGATTGATTACTGCTCAACCATGCTATTAATGTCTTTTTATATCATTAATTCCAAGGGTTGGAATGAATTATTTTATAGTCCCTTTCTATTTTGATTTGATTCAATTAATTGTTAGTTTTTATAATTGATGTTTTAATTATTTTTTTATTTTATTATTGGTTTCAGTTAGTGTGAATGATTTTTTTTTTTCATTTCTAATTTGTATTAATTAAACACTAATTACCATTTTCATATTAAAAAAATTAAATAGTAATTTCTATAGAATCTCTAGTCATTGTTACTATTCTTTGAATTAATTAATTTATATCTGGCCATTAAACTTTTCTTCTTTTAAAAATGATTATTAATATGTATAATATATTAATAATAAGTTATTTTCAATCCTTTTAATTTATCTTCATTTTATCATCTTAAGTTTTTGTTTAGGTTTAGAAAGTAGCTTTTGCGATTAATAATAAGTTTTTGTTTAGAAAGTAGCTTTTGCGATTTACAATCTCACCCCTGTTATGTTATGTGTTATGGGTTTTTTTTTCAACAAAAAAAAAAACTAAATTTACACAATCTATTATAGTTTAATAATTTTTTTTATTAACATAAGTGTTCGGGCCAGCTTGCGTACACCTCGTCGACTAATCCTACGGGCCTCTAGTGGCCCTGAGATTTGTGGAACTTGAACAAGTGACCTCTAGAAAACAAACCCAGAGTCTGACTAGTTGAGCTACACCCTCTCAGAGTTAATAGTTTAATTATTAATATCAAAACTTGAGGCTGATAACCTAATTTAAAGTATTAATATGATTAAACTCAATTAATACAATAGAATTTTTAAAGATCTAATTAATCCAATCCAAACTTCAAAGAATTGATATCTCATAAAAAATATTATTATTTTATTAAAAATAATCAACCCAGTAACTAATAAATTAAACCCATGCATGATCCAACAATCTAGATTTTTTTCCGGTCCAACCAGCCATATTTATAAAATGATTAGTGTATCCACAAAGAATTGACATTATTTATGCCACTACAAGCAATCATGCTAAAAAAATATCCAGATTCCTATGTATAAATAAAATAATCCCCTTCTCGATGGAATAATTTTCTTAATAAATACGAGTAGTGGTGGTTGACTATCGATATTCACTGCATCTCTTTTATCAAGGAGCCATCGCATCTCCTGTTCACTTTTTTACTATACTTTCTACATGTTTGGAGAATGGTGGACTGACTTGTAGGCCAGTTCCATCACCACAGAATTTTCTAACAAGATGGCTTTGGTGCTCAGACAACCCTTAGTTTCTTCCTGCACTGTATAGCAATGGTGAATCCTTTCAACCACCGCTCAAAGTGGACGTATGGGCTCCATACCAATACCATTCCTTGAGTCAAGAATTCAAAAGTTCTAGATTGGAAGAAAACATGAAAAGCCACTGCCTGGTGGAGCAAATGAAGGCTGGATTTGGTCCACGCCAGGTCTAATCAGCTCTCATTTTCAAACCATGCATCGACAAACTAGCTTGGTTGGTCAAACCAACAAGCACTTTCAGGAAGCAAACCTCAGCCAAAAATTACAAAGAAGTAAGCACACAGCTGGGAGGTAGATTTTATTCACAATTCAGAAAAAGAAAAGGACTTGGAAACATAATAAAAAGTTGAATTCTTTCAAAGGAATTCTGTTACCAGCTTCCTCTATAAGAATTTCTTAATATTGGAAATTAGTGTGGTTTTGGGCACGGCACCAATGATTGCATCTTTCTTCTCCCCTTTTTTGAAGATGATGATTGTTGGAATGCTTCGAATTCCATACTTGGTTACAGTAGAAGGACTTTCATCGGTATTCAACATGAAGCACTTGAGCTTCCCACCATATTCTGTCGATAGTTCAGCTATCACTGGATGGATTATTCGGCAGGGTCCACACCATGGAGCCCAAAACTCGATCATCACGGGGCCATCAGCCTCTATGACAAGTGACTGCCATGTTTCATCAGTCACTGTAGGAACTGAGATTTGAGAATCCAGGAAAGAGGTCAATTGAACTGTGATATAGAGAACTCATTGGAGGGCGTTATAGAAACAGAATAACAGCAACAACATGAATGGAAGTGGTGTGGGGTAACTAGAAACAGAGATCATTAGTGGTGTAATTCAACGTATTTCGCAGCCAAGTGAGAACATGTATGGTAATTAAAGTTCTAATCTGGAAGCTATTCCTGCATAGAGGTCCTCAAGGATTTTTCATATATATATAAGATACAACTAAAACAGGAGCATAGAATAAATAAGATAATGTTTTTGTGAAGTTATTTTGTGTGTTTTTGTGAAGTATAAAAATTATTATTTGTTTTGTCCAAAACTGTTTCAAAATACTATCAGGTCGTCAATGTAAGAATAAAAATAATTATTAATATAGTTTTAAAATTCAACTTGGAGGTCGATATCCAGGACAAGGACTGGGTTACGGGTTGGGAGGGTCAACCCGGGTTAATTAACCCAAGTCAACGTATGAATAAAAATGATTATTATCATAGTTATAAAACCTAACACTCGGGGGTCGACCCGAGGCAAGGTCCAGGTCACGGGTCGGGACGGTCAATCCAAGTTAACGTATGAATAAAAATGATTATTATCATAGTTATAAAACCTAATTTGGGGGTCGACCTGAGACAAGATCCAGGTCACAGGTCAGGACGGTCAACCCAAGTTGATCCAAATTAAAAAAAAAAAAAGAATCAAAGCAACCCTGATTTGACAAAAAAAAATTAAAAAAAAAAGTCATTGGATTTTTTACTAGTGTTTTATCTCAAGTCGACCCGAGTTTTTTATTGGATCAATTATTTTTTTATTTTTTTAAACTCGGACCAGTCTAAACCCTAGATTGACTAGGTCTCATTTAGTGTCTAATAAACATAAAATAAGATAAATTATTCAGTTTAGTTCAAAATACCACAAACACAAGACAAGAGAGTTATTTTTCCAACTTTATGCAGCATTCAGTCCAGTTATTTGAATGCAAGAGCAGAATAATATGTCTGACCAATTATTGGTAATTACATTTTAACAGGAAAGCTGGAGGATATTCAGAATGTTTTAATATGTCAGAAGTTAAGGAATGTGGTAGCAACAGGCCATTTTTTTAGGTACACATCAAAACCAAATTCAGAAAACCAGATGTTGAGGCTTTAAGGAGTGTTTATGATAATAATAAAAGTTATTTTTGAAAGTATTTTTTATTTGAAAATATATTAAAATAATATTTTTATTTTTAAAATTTTATTTTTAAAATCAATGCATTAAAATAAATCAAAAAAAATCAAAATTTTTCAATAGACGAGCCATTATGCAAATGAAAAAAGAAACCAAAGAAGGAGCTAAACAAGCCTAATTAAATTACTAGTTTGAAAAAACCACTACATCTAGGAAGAGTTTCAAGCGGGCTGGGTCGAAGCGGTACTAGATTAGACACGAACAATACAGTCCAATTTCAACAATATTTTATCAGCAGATAAAGAGATTGGGAAATCATAAACCAAAGAACCATAGGTAGGATGGTTTGGAAAGAACAAGCTTAATGTGCGGCCATTTCAAGAATCGAGGACACCAGTTAACGAGGAGGAAGTTAGGTCATTTTGCGACTTAAAATAGTATCAGAAATGCAGAGGTTCAAATCCAGTATTTCCTAAGCTTTCCGTGAAGTTGCAGACCATGCCAAGCCTTTAAGACGTATGGGAAAGCCTGGTCCCAGAGAACTAGTTCGAAATTTTCTTCTCATGTTGGCTACAAATTCCTAGCAAACCAGTGTTATGGGAGGGTAAATGTAGGTCTGACAAGTTAGTGAAATACATTAAGAAAAAAAAAGTTCAGTGTACTCAGAATAGAACCAATGAGAACAGCTTAAAAAAGAGTGAACTTCAAGAAAAATATTGTTGCATTTCAGTCATTAGAAAAATGCTGCTAGGATAGTGAGTAAGCTAGCATGGCTTTGTGAAGCTAAAAAAAAACTTCAATGCAGCTGCCAAGTTTAGCTAATATCAACCAGCAAAAACAAAATGCCGAATATCAGGTCACAGTTCACACTGCTGTTTTTCTAGATTTGAATGTATAACTAGTTAGGTGACTTAAATTTTACAGAAAAATAGCGCAATTGCACCAGAGCTCCAGCAATCGTATTTCATGAAGAGGGAAAAAAAATTAATAGAAGATTCCATCCGATTTTAAGGAAAACATTTGAAATTAAAGGTACCACGAAAACAGTTTTGTTTCAAGAGAACCTTGATATTCTATGAACAAAGGAAATGTCAAGAGCATATAAAGCAAAGAAGACGCAACAATTTCTTGAAAAGTGTACAAGGTTTGCAGTTGCCCACATTGGCCTAAGCATCTAAACTTGAAACATTTGGACACCCAATGTCATCCAAAATGGAGACATAATTACAGGAAAACCTTCCTGGATGTGATGAAATCACAAAATAACAAGAGAAAATGCCTCCAACAGCTTTTAATGTATCTGTGTGTACACAAAGGAAATGGCACAAGCTCATTGTCAGACCTCACAGACTTCTCTCTACTACGCAAACTCCACCACCCCTGCCCTCTCCCAACTCCAAATTTCCCTGGAAAAAAAATCCTTTCTTCAGACCTGAAACTCTGATACTCGCAAAAAGCGGCAAGATTGCAAACCATCCATAATTGACAATCCAATCTTTAGCATTGTAGTTGCAATCTCCGTCCACCATCAATTATAACCAACGGTTCCTCATCAGATTTTTGTCACACTAAACATTAGATTTAATCTCCTATTTTACTGATCATGAAGGTGTCTTTAACATTCTCTGATGCAATTTTTGGTTCTAGAATTTCATATCTCTGATCCAGTTCTTCCTTAAACCCCATTTGCGAATATGGCTCCCTGTTCCATCCTGCCTTATCAAGTTCGTTTCTTGAAAATAAAGAGCATCTAGTACATGCCCTGATACGCACTAAAAAGAAAGATTCAATCTCCTATTTTAATCATAATAGAGATCTCTTTTAACTTTCTTGAATTCATTTCTTACTTAAACCCTCCATTGGGCAACATTGCCCCTCCTCCCCAATCAAAGGTCATTTCTCGGGTATCGAGACATACTCTGATTTACTTAAACCCCATTTACAATAAATTTGATCTTTGAAAAGTTAATGTTGTTTATCACTGATTTAATCTTGTTTATAATCAAGGGTGATCAAATAAAACTCAAAATCTTGAGCTGAAAAGACCCCCTTAACTTGGTGCAGTAATCGGAATCAAGATAGCACAAAATCATAAACAATGAATCAAACAAAAGCACTAGAAGTAAAATAACAAGACCAAATAATAAGACCCAAAATTAAAATAAATAAATAAAAATTAAAAACTTACTATCAACAACAGTCTCTTGAGCTTCAGACACAATACGACAAAAAACCTTAGGATTCCTCCTCGTATTAATGGAAACCAACGAAGGTGACAACTTTGAACCCATTTGGATCCTCAACCCTCCGAACTCGGCAAAGGAAGCTGCCCCACCAAGGCGGACGGGGAAAAGAAGCGCCACTGTAGGCTGAGGTGATGACATCATAATCACAGACTGAGGATTTGAGAGGGAGCATTTTAGGCGTGAAGAAGGGTAAGAAGATAGAACCATCGATGAGACCATTTTGAGAGCTTTTAGTTGAAAGTGAGTTTTCTGTGTCTTTGGTTTCTTTATAGAAAGTTAGTTTGGAGAGGAAGCATGGAGGAGTTGTAGAGAGAGGGATAAAGAGAAGTAGAAGAAGGCGGCAGGACAAAGCTTTGAAATGCTAAATTCTCTCTGTTATTAACGACTAATGTCAGTTTGTACTTTGGAGTTTTGAAGGTTTGTTTTTTGGATGGAGAAAACGGTATTCGCAGTCAGCTTGCTTGTCAATAAAAATTAATTCCTTTTTTTAAATGATTTTAAAGGTATTTTTTAAATGATTTTAAGGGTATTTGCAGTCAGCTTTGAGGGTTTTTTTAAATAAAAAAAATCGTAGGACCAGTATTAAGAGTAGCATTACCAAAATAAAAGACAGATTATATTATAATCACGAGTGATTTCATGTGTTTGATGATGAGGGTATCAATGCTTGAACCCTAGTCATGTGGGTTGAAGACAACAACCAAATCACCGGACCTAGGAGTTATCATTTTAAACTACATATATTATACTTTATTGAAAATTATATCTATGATGATTCAGAATGTTTTACTCAATATTTTTTGTATTTTGAAATACTTCAATTCGAGAATAATGTTATATATATCTAGTAAAATATCAGATTCAATATACTTGGATTCAGCCGTGAGTTAAACTCAAAACACTGTGTGTCTAGAAAAATTACTAAGCTCAATATATTTGAGTTTAGTCGTGAGCTGAGACCAAGACACCGTGAGTTTGGTAAATCACATTAATTATTTTAGATATATATTGAGATAAATTTACAAGTATTATAAATTATAAATATTCATGTATGAAGGTCTGCTGAGTTGATTTGATGGGTTGACCTAGAAAAACTAGAATCAAAACTTGACTCGATTTGGGTTTCAATTTTAATTGGAAAAAACATTGATCTGACTAAACTAGATTAACTGGATAGGTTGATTGGTGACCTAGTCAAACCCGATTCAAAACAGACTAAATCAGCACTAAAGAACTTTAAAAAACAAAAGCAAAGTGAAACAACATCGTATTAATAATAAAAAAATATTTATTTGGTTTGACCTAGTAACCTAATAACTTGAATTCTTTTAAACATTAGATTTTGTATCGAGTTTGACAACCATGCATAAATACATCTATTACTATTCTAATAACTATGCTACACCCATCAATACATCTAGTATTTTTACTAGATAGGTAGCCCGCAGGCTAGTTCAAATTTCTCATTACACAAAAATAAGATGTTCAAACAACACTAGCATTTTAATAAAGTAAGAAAAATATGAAACTCAAGCCATTGATTTGACTAAATTTAATAAGTTCGGTTAATTTAATAATATGATTAGAAAAAAAAATATTGACATTAAATAAAGCGATAAGGAAAATTGGCAATGATTAACTATAAAAAGTATATTGTCACTACCATACTCAAGAGGAAAATAAAAAAAAGTTTGTTATGGACTTTTTATTGCTTCTCTATGGACAGCACCTCCACCACCAAAAAAGATCTCACTGAGACGAATTCAATACTAGTGCAAAAAGTTGCACGACAATAGTGACAAAGGTCACACACATCATTAGAGCAATAACCCAGAAACCAAACCAAAGAAAATATCATAAAGAAAGCATTCCATGCTTATATTTAATTCATTAATTTAATTTAATTAAAAAATAAAATTTCTTTAAGAAAAAGATAAATTTAACAAAAAATGATAAATAAAAAGACTCCAGATAACTTGGGTTATTTTTAAAATTAGTATAAAATCCTATAGAAACAGATACAAAAAAGCATGGAGCCCAATATCCAATTTAATATATGCTAAAGGATAAAATGATAAAAAAAAAAAAAAACATGAGTTTAAAAAGGGGGGGAAACCAAGCTAACCTATGCAAATCTCTTGAAGCTAGATTAATTTCTCAAACTCACCATCCTTGAAATCCTAGACTTTAGTTTAATTAAAAAACTTAATTCACAATCAATTTAATATTGAAGTATGCAATCCGAAAAGGATATTAATTTTTAAAAAATCAAGTAAAAAATAGTAAAAAAAATATAAGGATCAAATGTGATAAAAAAAAATGAAGGATAACGTTGTGAAAAAAACCTAATCTAAAAAACTATCTCCAATAAAACAAGTATAAATTAAAAGAATAGGGGCAAATCTAGTAGATGAAAAAAAATTAAAGAATGGATTTTTTTTTTAAAAAAAATCTAATTTTATAAATTATTTAAAATAAAAAAAAATAAAAAAATTCATCATTAGACATTTACTATCCATAATGTAATGAGTTTTGTGTATGTTTTTTAAATTAACAATAATAATTTAGTTTAATTTAATGCTTCTCAATCTCTCCCTTTATGTTGGAACTAGACCAAATTTCCATCTCTATTTCAATTGAATGCAAGCCCAAGACCAAGACC
>Ga0307517_10011435_pt1 | contig 12295 bp, 5 predicted proteins | sample 23_EM_MG_FD_194515 | JGI IMG/M metagenome (GOLD analysis project Ga0307517, IMG submission 194515) | Populus trichocarpa ectomycorrhiza microbial communities from riparian zone in the Pacific Northwest, United States - 23_EM | ecosystem: Host-associated > Plants > Roots > Unclassified | place...
ATTTTCACAAATGTGATCTCTTACACGGAACAGCCCAGCCCACCAGAGCAAGTGCCCACCCAGAACCCAGGGAGTTATCCGTAATTACACCACACTCTCCCTTATATATACACGGACCTTTCCTTGCCCTAAGCCTTAAGCTCTCAATCTTTCCCGCCATTTCCATCATCTTACTGTACCTTTTTTTCTCAATTTGCTACAAAATAAATCCCAAAATGGGAATCGAAAATCTAGCCGAGAAAGCACAAATTCTGATAAGGAGCAGACTCTGTAACCCTAATTTCATCTTCAAGCCTCTCTCTGATTCCCCTGACAGCAACTACAGGTGCGTTTGATTGTCTTGGCTTTTAGGAATTCCCAATAATTTTTGTTAAAATAATGTGGAATAAATTTCCAGCAAGTTGAAGTTTATAATATCGAGTTCAATCATGGAGGCTTGCAACAATTCTATTCTGCTTCTTGGACCCCGTGGCTCTGGCAAAGTCGCGGTATGCATTACCCTTTTCTTTTCCTTTTTTTTGTTATAGATTTGCTATCGAGAACATAGTGTTAAAAAATGATTTAATCAGGTATTGGAGCTTGTTCTCAGCGACTTACTGGAGGAATATCCCGACACAATCACTGTCGTATGCATTTATAACTGAATTTGTTTATTTTTTCTTTATTCTCTTCAATTATCTCTTTTTTTTTTTTCTTTTTTTTAGATTCGCAATGACCTTTTTGTGATGCAGATCAGATTGAATGGGCTATTGCATAGTGAGGACAACTCTGCCTTCAAGGTCATATATCCTTTTTCTCTCCTACATCTTAACACCGTTCAGATCTTGCAATATGATGGTGTCATGATGTATTTATTTGATTTACATTGATTAGGTATTGTTGTGGACATTGAAGTAGCCATTTTTTTTTATGATGATTGGTAATTTTGCAAGCAAATCAATTAAAATATGTAAATACTTAGACCATGGATTTTCTGGAGATTAAGTGGGGCTGTAGGATATGCTAATTCTAAAATATGTAAATATTAATATGTTTGTAATGGTTATTGATCATTCAGGAAATTGCCAGACAACTATGTATGGAGCATCATTTGTTGTTCTCAAAAATGGTAATACAAAAATCTGTTTTTGTTGAGAATAGTGATTTATGATGAAAGGATTCGGGTTTCCTGATCTTGGGATGATTTTTACAGGCTTCTTTTGACGATAACTCCCAGTTTATGATAGCCATGTTAAGGTGAGTTTTAATATTTTGTTTTCGCAGGCCATTTAAGGCTATCGGACTATCTCAAACTTGGACTAAATGTGTTGTCTCTTGCTGCCAGGGAGTGTGGATTAGCACATAAAACAGTTATTTTTGCACTTGATGAGTTTGACCTATTTGCCCAGGTATCCTTTATCTTTTCTAGTTTCTCAAGTTGACCTCTCAAGTTTAATGTGGCTAAGTATTATAGTTTTATGATAGTCCATGCAGGAAATTTTTTTCTTGGAAATTTTTAATAGGGACTGTATGGGATAAGGATTTTTTTCTTACACAAAAGATAGCAAGCTTTCTTCAGTTGAAATCTCAAATTAATATATATTTTTTTGGTTTTCAGTTGAAATCTCAAATTAATATATATTTTTTTGGTTTTCCTCTTTTCAGGGGAAACAACGACTACTTTATAGCTTGTTGGATGCGATGCAATCCGTAACATCTCAGGCTGTTGTTGTTGGTGTTAGTTGCCGGTTGGTATGTTAAATTATTTTTCCTTACATTGTTTTCTTCATCTTTTTTTTCCAGTATATAGCATTAGCAAAGAGATGCTTATCATAATTATTTTTGAGATCTTATGTGTGAAAAATTGTAATTCTGTTGGAGAAAGCGGAAGCTCTTCTCCCTGTAGTAATCTTTAAACGTAGCACTTAACCAATTGGCAGTAAACTAAGCAGAAAAGCATAGATGAGTGGAAAATTAATGTCAATTCCAATCGTAGCACATTGATTATGCATGATCATGTTAGTTTTAACTTGTTAAGAGCCTTAAAAGTCAAGCTGTATGTGCAGGATGCGGATCAGCTTTTGGAAAAAAGAGTGAGATCTCGGTTTTCTCATAGGAAGTTACTGTTTCTTCCTCCATCTAAGGAAGATGTACAAAGGTACTTTCCCATTGCATGAGTTAGAAGTGCCATGATAAAATCCCAGTTTATCACTTTCTGGCTATGCAGATTGCTGGAGCACATCCTATCTTTGCCAATGGACTCAAGTCTTGCCCATGACTACGCTGCTGAGTTCAATGAAAAGCTTCAAGTATATGTTATCTGATGCATACTTTTTATTAGATAGTAGTATCATGGTCCTTTCAGATATGTAAATTCATATTCAAACATGTATCGTCTTGATGTTTGACAGAGTATTTTAGCAGACGAGAGATTCAAAGAAATCATCAGCAATTATCTGAACTCCAATTCTACCACCAATCATTTATTGAGATTTCTGTAAGTTTAGTTCTTGCACCTGGAAAAATTGAATGTTGTGAATTAATAGTTTTTGAGGTTATAATACTTACCCTCTTCAACTTACCATTTGATGCTAGATTTATTGCCATCTCAAATATGGAATTGAAATCGGGGTTCTTGTCACTTGAGAACTTCAAAGCTGCACTTTCGAGCATCCAAAGGCAACCAAAGCAGGAATGCATAAAAGGTCTGCCAATTTGAAATTTCTTTGGTACTTATTTCTTGCTCAGATGTACCTTATCTGGTGGCTTATGAATGGATAGTTTCATAATTATTAGATGCTCTTGGAACTCATCTCCTATCTCCTATCTTGTCTCTTGGTTGCTGACATTACCTAATCATCATCCCCACATATTATATCCTGCAATGCATCACGTGTGATATGCATCAATTCCTTTTATGAGATACTGATCCACTTTTAGATTTTGGAATTTATTCAAGTTTACTTAGGTGTACATGTCAGGTAGCACCGAATAAAAAAGTGCAGAGAACCGTGAATAATACTGCTGCATGAATTTTTGAAACAATACTTTCACATGAAAGCATGGGAAGTATAATTTTATGTCTTGTTGATGCAAGCACTGGTCTTTTTTATTTTTTTCTTTAGGTGCAGAGTTTGATACCATAACATTTTTTGGCAGATTGCTCCATCTTGGAACTCTACATCCTTGTATGCATGAAAAGGTTGGAAATTAGAGAGCAAAATTCTTACAACTTCAGTTCAGTAATGAAAGGTCAACTTCACACATTTCTTGCATTTTATTACACCGTATTATCATTTTAATGTACTAAAACGGTTTTCATATTTGGCAGAGTACAAAAGCATACATGATTCGTTCCCGACATCTGATTATTATGCGCAAAATGTTTGCTTACGGGTCTGTATAAATCTCAGTGAAACTTCTGTTATGGTGTTCAACCACGTCTGCTCCGTCACATTTTGACAATGTTTCACCCTAACTTCTGCAGGCATTTGAACACCTCCTTCAACGTGAGTTAATTTGTTTCACAGACAACAGAGGTCACAGTCAATCTATTGAATTCCGTCAAGTGAAGCTTGTAGTCTCGTATGCTGAACTACAAGAGGGGCTGAAATCGTATCGATCCTGTCCTGTAAGTTACTCCCAGAATAGTACCTGTTTCTGGAACTGCATATGTCATGTCATAATATTTCGTGTGGTTTAGGTACCGCAATGTATTTGTTTAAAAATTGAACCAGTCAACCCTGTTATAGATTTATGTAATTATTTGGAGCTTGCTGGGGTGTCCTCGCATCCAGTTTTACTCTTGCCATGAAATCATTGATTTCTACCACTTTCCTCCCTTTTGTTATCCGTTGAAATCTGCAATGATTGATGAGTGTGTTATTTTGATTTTCTGGCAGGCCATTCTTCTAAAATTAATTGATCGCTGAAGGTGGAGCAGCTGTGCAGAGACAATGTTGATGGCTGATTAGCTTCCACAAGGAATTCTCATCTGCTGTTTTCTTTCAAGGCAATTCCACCAAATTTGCCGAAAATAAGAAATTCATTGCTAGTTCTGCTGCTGATAATGTTAGCTTAGATATTTGTTATTTATCCCCTGATACTTTGCTCATTGTATTGACTGCTAACTGCCATGTAGCTTTTTCTTGATGATCAGGAATTCCTTAATTCCAGAATTTTAAAAAGGTCAAGCTCCAAATTTCTTCCCAAGTTGTATCTGTTTGATTTCAAGATTGTCACTGCTGCTGGAAATCTGGGAGAAAAGAAAGAATGATATACTTTTTAATGCTAGACTACATGACATTATGACTGCTGCAAAGCTTCAATGGGTATGAGGTTGATGTTGGTACATAATACTGCAAATATATAAACGTCCAGAGATCCAAGAGTAGTATGCAATTCTTGTGCAAGACTTTTTCCATTTTCACACCAAAATCAGCTATGTGATTTTGTTTTATTTAATTATCCTATCTTTACCCCTTGATGTGATCATCCTATCCTAGGTCGAGATGTCCTGGGATCTGTCTCTTTCTTTGTTCTCCCTATTCTCGCCCTTCTACGTTGATCTCCTAGATGATGGAAAGTGGAAACAAAGCAAGAAGAGTCTGGAAATAATTTGTAAATGACTTTTGCTCTCGTTCTCATCCTTCTATTCGTCTCATACCAGATGGACACAAATAAAAAGAATCTCTCTGGGTGGCATGCGCATGCACACATCTGGAACAGCAGGACGAGTTCTAGCAGACCTGGCTGCACGCGGACGGATGCGTTGGCTTATTCTAGTATTTCATTTGTTCTCAAGCATTTTGAAAAGGAGGTGGAAAGAGTACCGCTGCAGGTATCATCTTCCCCTGAGCATATCATCAAGAAAATTCAGACTTTTTTTTACCGAAATGAGACTATAGTATCCAAGCTACTCTTTAACTATCAAATCAAACCCAATGTTACCTCATAATTCTCATGATGAGGTAAAAAAAATGTTTGGTTTTCTGAAAAAAAAAGGTTATAGAGTGACATTCTCTACACTTCCTATCCTCAAAACAAGGAAAAGAAACTAAATAGAGAATATCCTCTGATTTCTATCCTCCCAATACAAGGTCGAGTGCTAACACTTCTACTTCCTAGCTTGCAGGCTCGTGGAATACAAAGCCAGTGATGATTGTTAAGATAAAAAGAGTCTTTCATAACGAGAAATTCTGAGCAGAAAAGGAGACTTCTCTTCTACATCATAGTCGAAGGTTCCAATTATTTGTTTTCTACGTATTCACTGGGGAAGAGGAAGAAATGGAATCTGTCTGTCTATTCCCACCGTATCCTTTGTCCTGCTCGAAACTTAACCAACTAAGAGACCCAACTTCTAGGGACAGTATAACTCCCGAACTTTACAGAAATTAGGCAAAAAAATTTACAACACGGACATAAAATTATAAAATAATCAATGCCAAACTACCCTCTTTTGTCTGCTTCACGGGTCGATCACTACTAAAAATACCCCAGATCAAATTTCTTTCAGCAGAAACAAGGTTCTCTTTGACATGTTCACTAGTTCTGTAACAAGGCTCCATAAATTCATCCTAAAAGGTTGAAAAATTTCCCTTGACAACTCCTCTACATTGATTCTATAAATGCATTTCAATACCCATTTCATTCCAAACTTTCCACGTTTACATAGAGAAAAAAACAAATGGCTTCTTTCTCCTATGCAATCCCCTTGCCTATCAGGTGCTCAACCGGCAGTAACAACCAAGATCCTAATAAGCAAAGTCTGAACAAAATCAAAATTACTGGATCTCCAACGAGGTCCCTTAAGGTTGATATACTTAGCCAAACTGCTGGGGTGGCAAAAAACCTTTGTTGCTTCTGTCCAAAATGACCATATCTCCAAAGAGCAGATACGTCAAAACATACCGACAAAGAAGCAGCTTGTTGATTATCATCGGCAAGGCCTCATCATCAAAGAAGGTGTCGGGTACAGACAGACTGTTGTTATTAGATCTTATGAAGTTGGTTCTGATAAACTGCTACGCTCGAGAGCATCCGTAATCTTCTCCAGGTAATAATAAACTCAACTTGTTACACGTTAATTTATCCATCTCATGCATAAATTCAGCGATGCCTTGGCGCGTCGCTTATCTATAGCCAGGGAATTCGTATGTAATGTCAATAGTATTCTTAGAATTGTTCCCAAGTATGTAGGAAACAGCATTGAATCATGTATGGGTGTCGGGACTTCTCAGCAATGGATTTGGTGCCACGCATGAAATGATGAAGAACGATCTCATACGGGTTGTCTCAAGAATGCAAGTCCAAGTGGATCGATACCCAATCTGGTAGTTCCTTCCACCATTAACTACACAGTGAACATTAGGAATACCTGTTTAGAGAAACTTATAGATTAACAATAAATGGAAAGTCTCTGTATGCTAAATTTCCCTTTTCCCGATAGTTAACAAGTGTTTTCATGGTTTCCTGTTCATCAAATCAGCAGTTTGTATAGCATGGCTCAGGCCTAATAGGGTATACTCACAACAACAGAGAAACTGTGCAGAGGATTTCTGCCGTAGGCATTTATCATGTACCCGCGAAAAGTAGAGATTGTTTGGTTTTTTTTTTTTTATTCTTGAAAAAAAGAAGACCCATTCCCCGCTTCCCATATGGTCATGAAAACTGCTTGAGACATTTCCAGCTACTTGAATCATTTAAGGTTTAGAGTTCTTTAATTAAACAAGTTACCAAGGACGGAAACTTCCTATTTATGTTTCTGTTCCTTTCTGAAATAAGCTACAGGTTTTTCACCACTAAAACTGACTTAAAACTTCACTATATGGGATGTTGACTATGAATCTCTTTCTAATACAGAAGCTACAAGCGACTAGTCATGACTAATGAATAGATGAACAAGTCTTTCAGGGGAGAGATTATGGAAATCGGCACATGGGTAGGAGCGCCAGGGAAGAATGGAATGCGGCGAGACTGGCTCATTCGAAGCCAAGCAAAAGGTCACGTCTTTGCACGTGCAACAAGGTTGATTTCATAACTCAAATCATAATTTCTCTGTATCATCCTCTAATTTGATCATCCTGTACTGACGACTTCAACTTGAAACAGCACTTGGGTGATGATGAACCAAAAGACAAGGCGCCTCTCAAAGATGCCAGAGGAGGTCATGGCTGAGATTTCACCTTGGTTTATAGAGAAACAAGCTATCCAAGAAGATGTCCCAGAGAAAATCTCTAAGTTGGACAGCAAAGCAAAATATGTGAACTCAAACTTGAAGGTGAACTTCACAAAACCGAACATCGAACGCAAATGCTACAACTAAAGCAGCACCATATACATAAACTAACATTAAGAACGTAAGATGGAAGAAACCAGGGATTTGGACATGAACCAGCTTGTCAACAACATGAAGTACGTAAGATGGATGTTGGAGGTAAACATTAAACACTACCATCTCTCTGATCAAGGAATATCGAAAACGCTTCTTGAAATGTTTATTCTTCCTCTAACACTTTCATCTACAGACTATCCCTGACCAGTTTTTGGTGTCTCATCAACTTCCCAGTATCATCTTAGAGTACAGAAAGGAATTTGGGGGTTCAAATATAGTTCAATCACTCTGCAAACCTGACGAGGACGGCATCCTTAATAGTGGTTTGAAACAAAATAATGACATGAGTCCTCTCAATAGGTTCTCTTTGGCCTCAGAAATCATGGAAGGCAATGGACTACTAGGATCATTGGATAATGTCCCTCTAAGATATACACATCTCCTTCAAACCCAAGGAGAGACTAAAAATGAAGAGATTGTTAGAGGAAAAGACCATATGGAAGAAAAAGCAATCTAATATTGAGGTGTCTAATATGCCATTTTCCATTTAAGAAGAAGCATTTCCTGAGGGATTTTGCAAGCTGATCCTTGTGCAACATCGCTGGGTGAGAGAGACATCCTCAATACAACAAGGCATGCCTAATAATTATCAAGTGAAATGCATATGGACATACAAAAACAGAAAAAGAAAAAAGAGCGCGCCTACATTCCCAATCTTTTGACATTCCGATCCTGTTTTTAATAAGAGCTGAATGGAGATCTCAATAAAGGTGCCAATAGCATGAAGTGAGGCTTTGGGAAGGCAGCAAGAAGGCAACAAAAATCAAGGATTGTTTTGTTGCCTATAGCATGAAGTGGGGCTTTGGGAAGGCAGCAAGAAGGCAACAAAAATCAAGGATTGTTTAATTGGAATAACCTATGTACATGGCTGTGACTATCAAAAATACCTTTAGGCTGTGTCGAAAGACTAATCCAAAGTTCCATCTCTGCCTGTATAATGCAAGATATTATCATCAAGTAAAGAGAGTGATGTGATTATTAAAGATTTAAAAATACCAAAAAAGAAAAAAAGATTTGTGCATCCTTCCCCTCGTGGTGGAGAAAAGAGGAGTCTTCAAGTACTTGTTTTCGAAGAAGATTGGCATTTTATGTCAAGGGCTTACTGATTGCAAAAACCAACATTGAGAATGACTGAGAAGTGATTGAGGGGCAAGAGAAAGAGCTCTTTTCTATTTCCAGAAACAGATATACATTTGATGCAAACAATACACTGGCACGAACTCGGAAGAAGAAAGGAGACCTAAATGTTGTAAATGAACAGCAAAAATTGTTCCATCTTCAACTGATTAAGCTCCAATTATTTGCATCATAGGCTTCATTACAGTCAACAGGTGTGAACATAGATCGTAAAGAAACTGACTCATTGCCAGGCCACTTGTGGCAAACTAACTACACAACAACAAACCACAATAATCCCTTTAACCACAGAAACAGCGAAATATCTGCTGCTAATACTTCAGTTGAATCACAGTCCACTGCTTATATGCATGCTATAGATCCGATGCAAAAATACATCGTTTATTTTAAACATTCTGATAAAATGCCCCCATTAGCATCAACCATTGCATTGCATAATGAAAATTGCGAGGTACATGGAGAACTTAGGTGTTAAAAATTTGCTCAAATCTCAGGTAAGCAGGAAAGTTTTTGCCAATTTGGTGTTTGCTGCAATTAGAAACTCATGAGCCTGCCATTATAAGCATTTTCCAACTACCTATCATAAAATAATTGAATACTCTATTGAGAACTGAGATCCACTAACCTAAGAGAATAAGCATTTACAATTCCATGAAGTGATAGGGTATTCACAAGATGGATATACCGATAAGAACATGAAGGAATAAAAGAATAGTGTAACATGCTAGCGAAATCATCGTCTCTTCCTTCCCAAACTTTTCCATGACCACGTAATCAGGAATATTACGAGGCCAACTCCAACAGATGTCCAGAAGATGGCCAACCACACAGGCATTGGTTTAGGATAAAGACCTGGCCGAAATAAAAAACAATAAGTAATTGCAGCAGGACCAAGCTTAAAAGAAAATCATTTTGGATGTTTCACCAATACTGCATAATTTAGCTAAGTGGAAACATAGAGATAACAAGATATAAATAGAGAACATACCATGTCCAAACTTGATGCAAATGAGAAGTTCCACGATGCAAATAGCAAGGGAAAGCCAGCAAAAAGCCCCAACCTTTTTCACGGGTTTTCTGATGAATTGACATAGATTCAACAAGGACAAGCATAAAAGTAATTTAGCCATCGACAACCCTCCATAGAACCAGCAGAACAACATTGGATGGGGGGAGAAAGTACCGGTCTTGGAGATATGAATTGTATTCACGTGTTGTAGGTATCGCAATTAGCCACCACAAGATCAACCTGTACACTATCATCGGGTTTCGAGGAGGAACCCAAAGACAAAACTTCAAAAAGAATGTGTTAAGCTCTACCATCAGGAAGACAATACAGAGAGTAAGAACTTGGATAAATCGCCATGGACCAAGCAAGGGATGCCATTCATCTTTGTCCCATTGTGCTGGTGTAAATTGTCCCAATGTTCGTTTGACCTGATAAACAAGCAATCACGGTTGCATGGTTACAAATCATGCAACAGTCTTCATTAACACTGTAAAAATATCTTCAAAGCATGGAATTATTTGAACTCAGATCAAGCAGACGTCACAGTAACAAATAAGGAAGCAAAGAGCGATAGTGAGAAACAATGAGGATGGCCAAATTGCGGGGGTGTTTGAAATTCAAATAGCATTTACTAATCTCTGGTTTGTATAGGGAAATAAAAAAGTCAAAAAGTCAATTGAACTTGGTTGTTAAGTCAATAGTTCACTGATAAAAAAAAAAAAAAGTGACAACAAATCTTCTTCAGACAGATTAAGGATGATACAGTCACGTAAAAGAGTTTTTTCTTCCAGTGCAAGGATACAAATGTTTCTCATAATAATTTTCATTGATCTACTTTTCTATCCTCAAAAGGATGGCAATTTTGGCCTACCATGAGTAACATTTTCAATGTTGTCTGTAAAAAATTCCTTGGCACCAGCATATATAAACATTGTGAAGAGTTTCAATGACGGATAAATTGTTCTTAACCCAAATGGCATGCCTGATATTGCCATAGTGCTACTACTAGCAAGTAGAAGTGTGCTTATAGATGACACTGAACCATAATGAAATTTCAAAACATACCCTGCCCATAATATTAGGTTGGCGACTTATACCAACCCACTCATATGTTTTTCCATCAAAATACCTGACTGTATGCATTCCGGCCCAAATGCCTACAAAACAACCAAAAAATTCCACAATAAGCTACAATGAAATAATTAGAGTCAACCTTGATATTAGTTTTAATTTGAAAGGCAGAAAATTTCACCACTGCTCCATCAATATTCTGAATGTATTCTACATCAATTATATGGTCCTTCAGTTACACAAATGGAAGCAACCGCCATACAATCATGTTTCACAGGAGATGAGTGAGTTGATGCCTAACCTTATAGAGCATATATCAAGCTACTTCAATATATCCTCAACTAAAGTTATTAGAAATTTCAACCAAGCCATTCAATCAAGAAGTACTTTGCAGATAAAATCGAGTTTTTTAGTCATTTATATTAACTAGCAAAGTTAGAACTGCATCATTGAACTGCTCAACGGCCTAGCTTATTCGGGCTCCATGCGCACCTGACTGATCATATACTAAAATTTTACTAAATAGATTGTGCTATCAAGATACCATGATTAACAACAATCCCTGAAGAAAAAAATTAATAATTAAATAGCCTGATACAGTGCTCCAGTTATGAAGAGTGGATGTGGATTTGACATGTTATGACAGGGGTAAGGTCAAGGTTGATGGTTTCCAACCCGTGCATCTAAATGGTCATATGCTGCATAAGGACATGCATGCCAAGAAAAGAACTTCAACCCCACCTGACCTTTTGTCAATTCTCAATCAGTGAGATATTTAAATGAAGGTTAAATGTTTTGCAAAGACAAATTTGGATCACCACCAAGCAAACTACCATTCCGTTTGACAGATATTAATGTTTTTTATTTTGGTTCATTCAGGGGCCAACTAACCTTAGGCTAAACAATGGAGGGGTAACCCTCCTCAAATCCTTAGATTCCCATATCACCCCTCCCAAGATTTGGATGCGTGACTTCTAAGTGGAAGTCCAAATTTTAGTCACTTCAGTAATCTAGAATTCCTCTCCAATCAAAACAAACTTCATCAAAACTTCTTCAAACACCTGAAACCTCCTCTCACCAGACTTTATAGCCACAAACAATTAGCATTTCAACAAAATGACAGTTTAAAATGGTACAGCTTGACAAAGCAAATAAGAAGAAAAGGAGCAGCAGATCAAGAATTCTCACCAAACCAATTGCATATCAAAATATCGAGAACGATACTGTCCCACCAGCACTCATTGAAGTTTGGTAGCATGTGGCGGAAGGTAAACTGAAAATACCAGTAATGAATTAGTGGGGAGCAGAGCAGATTGAACATATGGTTAAAAAGAAAATGTTGGTATGAGCTAGCTACTAACCTCCATCAGCTCAAATCCAATTGACAATACCCACAGAAGTGGCTGATTACGGATTAAAATAGCCTTGCCCCACCATCCAAAGATATGCGCTACAACAAATTCATCAAAAAGAGTGTCCTAGAAAGAACTAGAGAAATCAGAAATCGGTTACATCCAGATAATGTAAATACAGAGAGAGAGAGAGAGATCAATCAGAGAGGGGGGGGGGGGGGGCATGGGTTTCTAACAAAGGAGATCATACCCAAACATTCTTAAACCTGCTTGTAGGATTTTCAGGCACATAAAAGCGGCAATCAGCACCATATGATCTTTCAGGTAGTTCTGCATAAAAAAGTGCAAACAATA
>Ga0307517_10011436_pt1 | contig 12294 bp, 13 predicted proteins | sample 23_EM_MG_FD_194515 | JGI IMG/M metagenome (GOLD analysis project Ga0307517, IMG submission 194515) | Populus trichocarpa ectomycorrhiza microbial communities from riparian zone in the Pacific Northwest, United States - 23_EM | ecosystem: Host-associated > Plants > Roots > Unclassified | place...
AATACAGAAGTGCCTCGAGCGATCCAGGGAGTGGTTTGGACGTATATTCTCCCGAAAGAAGGAACGGCCGATACCAAACCCCGACGAACCCTATGGTTTGGGCACTATCAACACGTTGAGCCCCACGATATCATGCCTGCCCACATCACCTAACGTGGTACCTCCGCTCTTTAACAATCGTACGAGGTTGTACATGACCGGTCCACCCGACCAGCCACCCCTGTTCCTCAATCAGGAGATCGACCGGGATGATGACGCGTTAGACTCGAACTGTCTCGCTTATATGTTCGAGACGCCAATGGACATGGATGTTACCACGGCCATTGCAAGGTTCATCCCCGAGATCACCTGGCATGCTGGCATTCGGGTGACCCCGCTGGAACGGCTCTACAACAAGTTCCTCGAATGCTTCGATTGTTCATCTGGACGCCTCATAGTGAAACCGGCCTTCAGGGACATGACCTACCTCAGTGCCAAAGCTCTCCTCCACATAGTTATCCAGCGCAAGTGCATTAGTTACGAATCCGATGTGGCCACGTTCAAGTCCCTATCAAGCCGACATCAAATCCTGGGATCTGGGCATTATAAGGGTGACTCGGACCTTGAATCCACTTTCGGCATTATCGATCGTATCTTCAGCGATGATTTCGAACCCATGCACTGGCAGGACTTCTCCTTTACCATTCCGCATCACGTTTGGATGGGCCGTATCCTCCTTTACCGTGCCTGGGATGTCATTAGGAAAGGCGAGCCTTTACCCGATGACATCAAGGAATTCGTCATTCACTCTCTTCAATTGGAGCCTCCCCCTCCTGCGTCGATCGTGGCGAAATGTCTGCTCATCGTTGGTTTGGTACTCGGGATCGAGTTGCACATTGATGACCTGTTGGTCGTTGGCAAGAAGTGGGTTGGATTTATATGCGTTCCCTTTGGCGTGAAGCTAAACTGCCCCTTTACAGTCGCGGGGTTGACCCCCAAATCAGCAGGATCTACGATAAACTCACTGAGACGTTCAGGAACCCCACCCCCGACGAGATCGACCGTGCTCTGGAGGCCACAGAGCTCATCGCTTCCTTCCCTAGGAACGACGTCGCTCAAAAGAGTTACCACTTGTTTCACATCGTCATGCAGTCTCCCGTCTTTCTCGCCTACTCTCAGGAGAAGGTGCGGGAAGCTTGTCGTTACACCGTGCATGGTGCCTACAAGTGGGACAAATTTTTGCCATGGGTCGAGAATCCTCAGGACATTCTCACCTTCTTGGGTCATCACTTCGACTTGGCTACCCGAGGCGATCAAAATCAGGACGAACCAATCCACGATGCTTTGCGCGCGTTGGCTTATGCCTCCGGACCTGTCACCATTGAGGCTCTCAAGCGCTTCGACCCGACGGGACCCTCATTCGTTCGCGGTATCTGCTACGTTTTCCAGGATGACAAGCCGTTCCAGCTTCGCAAGGCTGCTCTCTTCTTCCTTCCTCTCATCGGCGACAGGTGGTTCAACACTCGTTATCCAATCATGGAGCCTGATCAAACGAGGAGTTTATGTGTGGATTGGGCTTCCGCCGTCGACTCTATCGAGCCCACGCCCGATGTCCGGGGGGCTGCTCTCGCGGTTCTATTCGGAATGATCAATTCCCCTCACTGGCGTCCTCACATCGTCGCGGAGAAGTGGGAATTGTTGGAATACTTCACTTCGGTTCCAGACGACTCTGTGCCTTTGAGGAGGTGTATCGACAATCCGGAATTGATGGACGCGATCAGGAATGTGGGGTACCCAGGTGCTATGGTCAATTGGCTGGCGATTTTGTGGTTGAAGTATAAGGAGTTGATTCCCGAGGTTCAAGAACAGTTGGAGACGGTCACGAAGGACGTCGCTCAGGGTAGGAGGAGGACGGACGTTGATATGTATCTGACAGTGATGGATTCCGAGTTGAGGAAGGCTGAGGGCGCGTTGACGCAGTACAATACGTGGTCTACCGACCCGGCTGCCATTGCTCTCAGGGCGAAGATTGACAAACTTCAACAGGCCAGGGTTGCCTTGGTCGCTATCAAGGGAGGTTAACTTTGAGCTCTTTTTGACCGTGTTGGTGGCTTGTCTCGTTCGTTGCTTTGTGTTGTCCGAAGAAGTACTTATATATATCTGCACGTTTCGCGCGTACTCGTAGGGATGATAGTCGCTTATTGGGGGTCTGGAGTGCACCTTTCAAACCACTGAAGAGGCTCTCCCCGCCCCCAGGAAGCAACATTTCCAACGACTCCCAGATATTTTCTTATAATAAATTCTTTTGCAGAGTTTCAAATTTCAAAGGCGGCCACATAGCGGGAGCCTGCCCTAAAGCGGCAGGTGTCGAATGCGAGACGAGCCTGCGAAGGTTTTTCTCTTCATCTTTTAACAACTACGCAGGCGTAACTTCCACATGAGGGCTGGTCGTCTCTGCAAGGAGTGATGGTCGATTTCTCATCGTTTATGCCTCAGAAGGATAGCTCGCCTTTGGCTGTTTTTCCTAATCCGTTGGACTGTGCAGTCACCTAGCGGGCTTACACGTATTTCTACTACATATGAGCCTCCTTCATTCCCGCAGAATCGTAGTTTGACACCTCGAATGTATGTATTGTGGACAGCCACGACCTACTGGATCTGTGTGTGAGAGCCAAACCTGCATCTTCAACGAGGAACACGGAGTCGCAACCTTTCCAAATTCCCAGCTAACCAAGTTTTCTCGTCTGTCCCAAGCATTCCGACTTTCTTCAGAACCGTCGTGCATCCTGCCGAGTTTTTGCCCACCTCGCCTCCGTTGTCTGCCAGCGGTGTGACCAACTCCGATGCTCCGTGACTTTGCGATCGAGTTCCTTGGCGGCCACTCAGTCTCACGACCACAACCTGCCCACTGTCCCATTTCCACTCATGTCCGCCGGCATCAAGTATACGTACCTTCACTCCCTACCGGCATATAACACCTCCTCTACATCGCGACTCAAGTCCCTCTACTCAGATGTTTCTCGCCAGAAACACTCGAATCCTGCTTCGTACCGATCAACAGTCCAATGGTGGCACGAGGTCCTGCATGCAGTTGTATTGAAGCATTGGTTACCTCAAACTTCCGACACTTTGGTTCTCCATGCGCTTCCTACTTTGGCTGACTCGTTCCGGTATGAAGGAGTGGGGAAACCGTTGTGTCTGGCCACCGTGATCGTGAGTTCCGTGGAGACCCAATTATCGGGCGCGAACGCTAATATGGACCCAGTAAAGTCCGAACTACAAGAGGAGAAAGTCTACATCCCACTCAGCCAGTTCTTGACCGCGACACAGTCAATATACGATCCTGGATGGCTACCCTACCGAATCGTTAGCTATGTCATTGGAAAGCCACTTTGGTGGGCTCTTCAACATGCTGGTGTGGTGGAATCAAGCGAAGTTATTGAGAGCGACACACAGAGGTGGAAAAGGGTCAAGGGTGACTACGTCATGTGCGACTTGGTCGAATCCGCAGCCCAAGGTGTTTTGGCTCACCAACGGACGAAAGATACTGGAGCGCTTGCGGACAGGCTCTATACCGTCGAATCCTTCAAGAGGGAGTTTGCAGGTGTCGCTCTGCCTGATGTTGTTCTTTCCGACCTAGATATAAAGGTCTTGATGAAACACCTGGAGCGTGATAGGAAGGTCGTTGTAGTTGATGGGAAGGTGGCTATCAGAGTTCATACCAGGTCACCACATGCTAATATCGAACCTTGTAGGTTGTCAAGTTCGTGGACGCGGATTCTGAATCCCAGGCGATCAATGCTGTTGACAGCGGCCTGCTCGAGCTTAAGACTGCCGTGCAGAACCTAAATATCCAGATCGAGTCGGTACAAAGTCGGATCAAAGAGTACGGTGGATATATTTTTAGTCCTTCGTATCCGTCTCTGAACCCCTCCTTTCGTGTAGGCGGACAGAGAAGGCAGCCGCCGCGTTAAAGCAGAACCGTAAAGAGATCGCGTTGGGTCATCTCAGGGCGAGGAGACAACTCGAAGACATCCTCGTCAAACGTTCCAAGGCTCTAGAAAATCTGGAGTCTACGCTATGGACTGTTGAGCACTCTGCAGGGGACGTTGAGGTAAGTCCATCTCATCCGGGTCCCATCGATATCCGGATTCTAAGCGCTTGCCTGCAGATCATGAAACTTTACGAATCCTCCACTGTCACCCTTCGCACTATCCTTTCGCACCCATCTCTCCAACGCGGCAAGATCGACGAGACGATGGACGCGCTGCACAGCGCGACTGAAGACGCAAAGGATGTGGACTTGACGATTCGCCTGGCTGGCGAGGCGGAACAGGCGACGATTATCGATGACGATGAGATTGAACGCGAGTTACGCGCGTTGGTGCAAGACGCTGAGGCAGAGAAACTCGCGGCCGAGGAACGGGCAGCGTTGGAAGATTTGGGGCGGCTTGAGGAGAGGCTCGCGGAGGCGAAGACTCCGACCGATGTTCCTGATGCGCTTGGTGAACCGGAAGGGGCTGCACCGGTGAAGGAAGGCGTTCATGCTTAGACTTCTGCATTTTTAGGTACGATAGCAGCCCTGGGAATCGACCTGAGTCATGCTATCTATTGTCTTTTCACGCATACAATACACTCCTGGGTCCTGGTGTCAATTCACGGCCAGTCCGAGCACCAGTGGGCAAGGTATCGTAAATCATCTCCGGAAAGTAAGCACCGCAACAGGTGAATATTTTGCATCTCGAAAACATTTACTTAAGGTGATCCTTATTACCACGTCCATACGCGAAGCAACCAGGCGAGGTGAGATAGGGGGGGAAGTAGGAGAAAGGTGGAGACAACACGGTGGACGGGACATTAATAAAAAGCATGCACAGAGAAGAGGTGGCGACCAGCAATGCAAGGCGGAAAACACAGTTGGAACGTGATACTATGTCCTACTGGGGAGGAAACATAGAGGAAAAATAAAGAATCTTAAATTGCGGATTATGATTACGAGGTGGAGAGGGCTACGCGTGACGGGGTTGTGAGCAGTGCGATGGGGGGCTGATAGGAAAACACTACGAGAAGGAGAGCAAGGTCGATGGTCGGGATGCAGGTGGGCTTGTGAGGTCTCGCAGGGATGTCCGAAGAAGCGATCAAGAGTCGTTACTTCCTACGTTGCCTCTTACTGGTCGTTGGCGGTTCAGCGGGTTGTTCCTGGGCATATTCCCGGAGTTCCTGCGCCTTTTCATGGGTGAAAACGAACGGGCTGTCGTTGAACCACATGAACGATTGACCTGGGTACGGCATTCGGGAAGAAGTGCCAACGAGGGGGATATCCAGTTCACTGCTTTCATTGGCGTTCGAAACACTCTGACGATCACCGTCGGTGTCAGCGGGCGCATCGGACGTTGAAAGGTAAATCATTCACTTACAACTTCGCGTCTTGCACGTTTCTTACCACGGTCACTTGGAGTAGGAGCCGTGGAAGTTGTGTTCGCCGGAGTGCTGACGTTCGAGAGCTCCGGTGTTGGAGGGATTGCCGGGGTCTGGACCGGGGTCGGAATTACCGGTGCATCGGGAGTAGGGATGATACCCTCCGAAGTCAGCCACTCTGGATCATCAAGGGAAATCGTGAGGCATGGGATACACAGAAGGGGCTAAGGAGGGTGGTTACGCACCGACAGGTCGATACCGGAATACAAAGGTGACAAAGGAATGAGGGTTGGATGTATCCCATGGAAGTATCTTCCAAGTTGCTTTGTGCTGTGAGGCAACTCGTCGCTCAGTTCCGTAGCTGTGTCGCCGATTAGGTGCTATGGCAAACGAGGGGGGTAATACAAGTACGAACCCGATACAATCATCTCCCGCCCGGCGCTTACCGCGCACTTGGTGTGGGACAAGCAATGGAGAGTTTGCGGCTCTGCCTGCGATTCTTCGCACCAACTTAACCTTGAGTATGATAGACCCAATACTGCTCTCCTTTCCGACGAGAGGTATGTCGTCGATATCTACAAGTCGGGTGAGCAAGCGCTCATGACGGCGAACTCAACCGAGGAGTGAGAAAAGACGCACTACGATCAATACGACTAAAGACGAACGGTTTTTCGGTTTGGTCGCCAGTCCTGACTCCAGTCCTTCTTGCTTGACCGTGTCCGTAGATGTACTTACCGGGGAGGACGATACCATCCAGTTCGATGAAGGATTGCGAATCAATGCCAGAACCGGCGTCACACCAATTAATTGTGAAGTTTCTGTCTGGTTGGCTGGGAAGCCAACAGGTGACCTTGCTTCCAGAGACAGACACATCGTATTCAGGTAACAATTTGGCGTCACACTCGATCCAGGCTTACGCGGGATGTTAACAACCAAAGTAATTGGCGTGTTGAGGGAAGGAAAAGTAAAATTACCGTAAAATTTTCCATAATTCAACATCTTTCCTCGATAGTAGGGAGTGGAATTTGCCTTGAGCGTCGAGACCGTTGAAATGAGCGATGGTGTTAGACCGTGGCGACCTTCTGTTTGTTGCTGTTATCCGTAGCGCAGTGTGGTGAGTGCGTAGGGGTTCAGCAAGATGGACGCGAAGTCGCCGAGGTGGCTGACCTCCAAGGACTGTGTCCCGGAAGGAGGAGAAGGAGATAAGAGGAAGGTGCGGGCGGCGGTAATGTTGGGGAGAACTCGATCAACCTGACTTCAACTCCCGCGATCTCCCCCATCACGTGGCTGTGACGCGTGCTGTTACTCTTGTCACATGCTCTTTCTCACGCGATCGTCGTGTCTCCGTTCTGCTTTGACAACCAGACGCGTCTCATTGCCTTCCACTTACCCGAGATTCCTCACTGCTATGCCTCCGAAGATTAAGCGTAAGCCAACCGAGGAGAGTCTGCCACCCAACAAGCGCGTCAAGAAGACGGATACCACGAACTCGCAGGTATCCGTCGCTTCAAAGGCAGCGTCAGAAATCGATCTGTCTGGTCAACCCACGAATTCGCGACTGCCGGATGAGATCTCATTTCCGGAACGCACTCCTGGCATAAGGCGTATCTCTGCCTGGAACATATGCGGCTGGGCTGCCTCTAACAAGAAGGTCTGCCTCCGATAATAATTCGGTGTCTACGGTGGTTTATTGATGAATAATTCAGGGGTTTGGCCGGTATGTCGAGGCGGAGGATGCTGACATCTTGGTGCTTACGGAGACCAAGGTTTGTGTTTCCTCACCACCTACTATCGTCCTAGCTCACGCATTGTTCAGGTCAACGATGTACCCATGAATGCAACAATCGCGAAACGGTATCCGTTTTGTTACTGGGCTATTGCAGAGAAGAAAGGATACTGTATGACCATCATTTTTTATTCCTTCCCTGCATACTCACAGGACGTAGCTGGCACGGCGATATTTTCGAAACATGAACCTCTACACGTTGAAAAGACGCTACCAGGTCACCCAAATGCAACGATTTGGAAGGGCCGTATCATCACCCTCGAGTACCCTACCTTCTATCTTGTCGGCACGTATGTCGTCAACGCTGGAGAGGGTCTGAAGGTGCACCCGATGATTCCACGCGGAGACTTGTACACTGACAGCGCTCTCAGACCCTTGGCGAAAAGAAGAAATGGAATACATATCTGGAAGCTCACCTAAGGGATCTCGACAAGAAGAAGCCAGTAATTTGGACTGGCGACCTCAATGTGGCACCAACTGAGAAAGGTTTGGCGGTCGTCATACTGGTTTGGGTGATGACTGATTTTCATCTTTAGACCTCTCGAATGCAAAGAGGAACTGGAACAAGGCCGCTGGGTATACTGAAGCAGAAACTTCGTGGTACCGCAACCTCCTCGATCCACCCACTCCCGAAGATGAGGGTGTTGAGAAACCCAACAAATTTGTCGACGTTTGGAGGCACAGAAATCCTGAACTCCGTCATTTCACGTATTTCTCTTACCGATTTGGCTGTCGTGGGAAAGGGATCGGATGGAGATTGGATCACTGTACGTTGGACTTGTTCCTCGTTCCACACAACATGCTCACTCCGCTCTAGTTGTCATCAGTGAGAGAATATTGGAGAAGGTTAAGATGTGCGAGATAAGGAGCGAGATCTATGGGGCTTCGGATCATTGTCCGATTGTCTTGGAGATTGATGATACATTTGAGCCTGCAGATAGTGTGAAGACTGCAGATACCGTGAGTACTACAGAAGCTACAGACCCAAGTGCTACTTAGACTTGGTTATTCCTCTTGATTTATCCGTGCAACTTGGTAGACGACGCAACCGTCGCATTCCCGAGTAGTGTTCAGTACTCTCCAAACTTCACGTGACCTGTTTCTGCGGCATGCGCACGGGCTTCCTTCTCCCCGGTCAAGCCTTTCCCGCAATCCTACAATGAGGGTAAGGTCCGGATGGACGAACGCAAGTGGATATGTACCAACCTCGCACTTCAAGGTGAACGTTGACGTGTTTGTGAACGCCTTCTTTACCCTGAGCTTACCCGCGAGGCCCTTCGCCGCATTCAAGATCGGATCGCTCTCCGGCGTAGACCCTTGGACCGGCATCATCGTCTGGTGGAAATCTTCGGGAGCATCCTTGATTGGTGCCAATGTCGCTGCATCGTAGTGAATTCCCGAGTAGATCAAGATGGACCTGTTTCCGGAATCTGCCTCTGGAGGAGGCGTGAAGTGATCTATCCGACCAGTCTCTACGTCGACGGAGGAAATTTCGGTGTTGTAGTGTTTCGCCAGAATAGCAAGTTCGATGGCTCCGCCCCAAGTCGACGGTTTCAGTATTGTCGAAATGTAGTCGTCTCTTGGTCGTCTGTGACATTCGTGTCACCCCATACGGTCTCTAGGATCGTAGAGCGCTTACCCGAGTATCGCCTCGGACCACGTCACCAGGTCCTTCCGAATCTCGTCCGCCACGACTGCGAATTGTTAGAGGCAACTTTATCTGACAACAATTCGGCGCACTTTTCCGAATTTCTTGAGCCTTCCCCATGTTTTGCTCGAACACGATAGCAATGGAAGAAAACAAACATGAGTTATCATCCGGTACGATCTATCCAGTCCGCTCAGTAACTCGACGTCGGGAGGCTACACGAGACCGTACCCTGTGTACCAGATAACCCCCTTCGGTCTCTACGGAGTCGGGTTCGTTCGTTGTCGGCTGGGCTACGGTCGACGGACGAGCACCGGGTTGTGGCACCACGACAGGGCCAGAAGGATCGGTGGCGGATCGGGTTGGAGTGAGTCCAGTGCTTTGCCCTCTACCGTTCTGATTGACTATCAGCTGTTCACTCTTGGAAAGTCCAAGGCTTGAAACAGGCAACTCGGGTATCAACGTCAAGCTCTTGGGAGGGTACCCGACCTTGACTGAAAACGCGTCAATGAGAGCTCCGATGAGTTGAATGTGGCCGACGCACCATCCTGTTGTGAGGGCAGTATTTCCGTGATTTTGTAAATCTCTTGCAAGAGATCCTGAACGGTTGCAGACTCGAGATCGATCTGGATCGTAGAGACACCTTTGGGATGCCTTAGTCGCAATGGCACCATTACGGTTCTGATTGAAATCAGGGAGCGGGGATGTTTTGTTCGATAGAGAGGCGAAGAAACATGAATTCCGTAAGCTGCCCTTTGAGATGATGACGTCACGTGCGAGCCTCATCTTTCCGATCGGGAAACGCATAGCCTCCCCAAGCGGACCGCGTATTATAATAAACGTGGATGGAAAACGACAGGAAAGGGTTCCTCGGATGTGTCCTCAAACCCGAGCTACGCGTAGTTAGCGGACAAGGTCGGTCACCCCCAACAGCGGGCTGCGCGCTCATGGCATCGGCATTCCATCTGTTGACCAGCCAGCCCAGGTGGTAGATTTGAAGGGAAGTCTCAACGTTTAGTCAAAACCCACTCCAGAAACCAGCCCACCGCACTTTGCCGGGTAACTCCAGTGATACTGTGCTCGCGATTTCATCACGATTTTTGATGGCGCCGAATTGCATAAAAGTCGAGCTGGGCCGGCTCATTCCATTTACCGAGACTTATTCCTGTGACAATGTCCCACTTGACTGTCACGCTCAACGACGGTAACAAGACCCCTTTCCTTGCCTTTGGAACAGGAACAAACTTCGGTGGGCAGGATGTGACTGAGCCAGTGAGCCTGGCCATCGAAAAAGGTTTCACCCACCTGGATTGTGCCCAGGTATGTGAATGCAATCAGAGATTAGTTTGTCTCAGTGTTCAAGATTGGAATCCAGTCTTATCAGAACGAAGACACCCTCGGTGCTGCGATCAAGGCATCTGGGAAGCCCAGAGAATCGTTCTTTGTAACAACCAAGCTTAGTTCAGCCCTAGAACCCGGCGACACCGTTTCCGATGCCTTGCGCAAGTCATTGGCTAGGCTGAGACTTGGTGTGCTCCAATGAGTCTCTTTGTACACCAAGGCGGTTGACACTCCATGCCAGATTACATCGACCTCTACTTGATCCATGGTCCACGCTCGACATTTAAGGATAACCTTAAGGATACATGGAGGGGCATGGAGGAAGCCAAACGGGCCGGTCTCACCAAGTCAATTGGTATCTCTAACTCTGGTACCCCAGAGATCGAAGAGATATTATCAATCGCGGAAATCGTTCCCGCCGTTAACCAGGTCGGGATTATCCTCCAAATCCAAATGTGGTTGTTCAATTGACATTGAGACCGACATAGATCGAGTTCCACCCGTACTTCCTATCAGTTCACGGCCCAACCTACGAGCTAAACAAGAAACATGGAATTATCACCGCTGCGTACAGCGGACTGGCACCTCTGCATAAGGCGAAGGGTGGTCCACTTGACCCCACCATTCACCAACTCGTTGAGACGTTATCGAAAAGGGCCGGGAAACCAGTATCTCCTGCCCAAGTTCTCGGAAAGTGGCATCAGGCCAAGGGCAACATCTTCGTCTCGTGAGTCTGTTGTCTACGCCGGTCCTTCACGGTATACCCTAACAGTTAATTGCAGGACATCGTCCAAGGCTGAGCGTTTAGAGGAGTACCTCGCTATCCCCAGCTTGCCGGATCTCACCGAAGATGAGGTCAAGCTGATCGATGATATAGGAAAAACCCATTTCTTCCACCTTTATGTGAGCTCTTTACTCGCCTGACCGGTTTCTTGTGCCAACGATAGCATTTTCAGCCCCGTGTATACCCGCTTTTGGATGGCGAGAAGCCAGCAGGTAAGTAGAAAATGGATGTTACGGGATGAAATATCGACCGGGAGCAAACACTTCTTAAATTGCCGCAGTACTGATAGCACGGCGCACACCGTGCGCCCAGTACTGCAAGGTCACCAACGTTGCGATCTCGTCATTCATGTACACCCGGGTTATCACGATGCTCGTCTACCCACTCAAACGAGTGAATTCCGGGAACCCTCACAACGATCGCCTCCTGCACTTGACCGTTCGCCAGCTTCTTCCGGTGTCAGCTTGGCTCCCACCCCGGATTCCCAGATGGGATTAGGTCCCCCCGAACGCTAGTTGTCAACTATTCAGTGGAGGCTTTTGTTCCAGAGTTTCAGAAAGTCGCCGTCGCTATATCTCTAGCGCCGCACGCAAACTCCAGGCGCTACACTATGAGTATAGAGCGCGCCTCCCGGCGTTGCGTGACCACATCTGAGGGACCTGGTTATTGCCCTCACCAGTCCCCGTTCAGTGTTTCCGTCTGGCCTTACAGGCGTTGAGTTCTTCAAGAACCACTTCGCTCTCTTCCCATGCAGTTTACCTACTCCTGAGTTGGCAGCTTATTGAAGGTGTTCTCAGGGGAGAGTTCAGCCATGAAATATCTGAACATCTTTTACCGCTTTTATCGGAGAGAAAAAACGAAAAGAAGAAATGAGCACGTCGCGAAGGCCATGTCTTCCGTTGTTAACGCTCGCGAGACTCGAGACGAATGTATTCGTCCGTGGCCTCAACCGGTTTCCAAGAACCTCGCGTTCAAATACATTAACATACTATACCATGAGGCTACTCAACTGAAAACTCCACCCACTTGTTGTGTGCGCGCAAGGCAAAAACTCGATGTCGAGGTATACCATATGTATTTCACTGAGCGCGGGTGATCGGCTTCCAGATCACTTCTCGATCCTCAGCTTTGAAGATAATCCACCCCGCTCGGATGAATTCCAGTTCACAGACTCACGCTTAAATGGACTGATACTTGGCTCAAATGGGGTACAGACTGACACGACCACTGGGGACACGAGAATCTTTAGTGTTTAACCATAGTTCCTCCAGGTTGATGCATGATGAATTGTGATGTAAATTAGCATGGGAACACGATAATTACGCAAGAAATACTTTG
>Ga0307517_10011437_pt1 | contig 12294 bp, 14 predicted proteins | sample 23_EM_MG_FD_194515 | JGI IMG/M metagenome (GOLD analysis project Ga0307517, IMG submission 194515) | Populus trichocarpa ectomycorrhiza microbial communities from riparian zone in the Pacific Northwest, United States - 23_EM | ecosystem: Host-associated > Plants > Roots > Unclassified | place...
TTGGAATTCTATGGGGAATCAAGATGGGAGGTTGGCTTTCTTCGCTCCTTAAATCGAAGTCGCTATTCGTTAGCATGACGAAAGGTTCGCTGGGTTTTGATTAAATGAAATATTTACATTAGCGCCGGAGATATCACAGTTACCTTAAACGAGATTTGAACGAGATATGCTTAGTTAATTTTGGACCTTATCCAACTTAATATGATTTACGTGTAATGGTTTCCAAGTTTCCCGCATTCGATACACGTACTTAAATGCCGACAGGGACAGGCGTTGACGCATTGACGCGTCTGATGTTGACCCCGTGATGGGAATTCTTTGTGAAATTTCTTTCTGTATAAAGTTATAAACGACCTTATAGAGTTACATCGACACCCCCACATCCGTGGATTGACTCCCTTTATTCTTGGACAGTTTTATGCTGTGCTGCTGCAAAGGTTTGCGCTGAGACTGTCTGGTTGACCATAACAAGAGATTGAACAGGAACTGCACTGGCATGATAAGCCCGATTTTGTTGTCCAACATCTAAATGGCGTAGGTATCACAAACACGGAGAACACCCAAAGACTGGCGGATGAGGTACTTCAAGACTTGCTCCATCCCTAGAACTTCTGCGAAGAAAATTCAGCGACTTTGAGTACTTCTAGTGAATGAAGGTGGCACTGGCAATTCTAATGAAGTGAGTCCAGTGTGGAACGTGCTTTTCATAGGAGTAATGGGTTCGCTAGGGAAATGGAGATTTCAATCAAAAAGTGCAATGAACTCATTCCACCACGTGTGGAGAAGGTGATAGGAAGGCTCAAAGTGGCGGTCTATGCTTGGCACCATTGCAACGAAATCGAGGTTACCCTTTTGAAGTTGCGGGACCATATTCGAGCGTGTTACCGACGATTTATGGTTAGCTTTAGACCGAGGCATCACACACTAACCGTTTCACTTATTCGATTTTTATAGACGATATCCCTTGCGAGGATGGAGAGTCGATCAGCCGGAATTAGCACCATGCTTGAAACCCCCTTAAGCCAACCGGTAATACGACACGCAACACCAAACCTGCCCCCACCAAAATTTCGCCAAAGGTCCCACATAAATCCTCTAACGGGACAGTTTCGACGGAACAAGTCGCTGCCTTCATAGGACCGACCTTGATGACCAAGCTCCCAAAATCGCGTTCGTTGGTGGATTTAACAGCGGATATCGTCGCGAATTTGTATCTTAGCCTTCAGGTCAAAGCCATCGACGACTCTTTGTTTGATTTATCATCAGGAGAAGGTTCCTATTATATGGCTCCATTGGATCCATTAGACCTTTATCAGCAGCCATTTCAAATCGAACCCTTTGGGTTATATTTGACAACGGATCGTTTGGTTATACATCAACAAGCTGTCCATGAAACGCTCCAAATACAATCAGTCCCCAGATTCAAATGCGTCCATCCAAGCCGGTGTATGGAAAATGGAAGATCTCTCACTCTTACTTGGGGCGCCGGGTATGTTCAAAGAGGCTTCCAGGATATGCTTGATCACAAAAAACATGATAAAGCGGCTTCCTGTGGCTCATGAGGTAATTGTGGGGGAAGCACCTTTTCCAGTTCGCTGATGTGTTCAAGAAGGGCTGCTGTCCCTTCCCACCAGAGACCCTCGGGATAAAAGGAAGAGACAAGATGGAAGGTTTCCAAACGTTGATGGCTGCAGTTGGGAACTCCACCGCCCCCAGGATGAAAAAAGTGCTGCCAACCCTTCTGCGTATTCGAAAATGGTACCATGCTCGATGATTTCAAGCAGCTCGTCCCATTTGAATTCCTGTAAAATAAACCCAGACTCCGTGGGAATCTCGTGGGACAACTCCTCAAGCTGCTTGCATTCACGAGCACTCGAATATCTTCACCCATGCCAGCCTGAATTTCCGCCGAGCCCCTCAATGATCTTGAAAGTTGGACTCTGGAACGTTCCCTGACGAGCGAAGTTGACATGTGTAGGCTCCAGCCTATGCCCACGCTCTCTGTGATTGCCTCGTGTGCAGCCTCCAAACTGTGATCGTCGTGGTATAGCTATGAAGGATTGAAAAGGCCGAGGACAAGGTGTGGTGTGTATTCCCTGTCAATCTTGACCAGCGTCCTGTAAATCCTAACAACCTGGCCCAGGTTCTCAGTAACCTCAAGAGCGCAGAGGAGACATTCCACTTGTCTTCATGTTCTATGGCTGGTAAATGGGATTTCGTTAGGTGTCGCTTCTTGTTCTCCCAATGTCCCACGGTTCCTCTCACTCGACCTCCATGTTCACAACTGTCACCCAATCGCCTCAATGTCCACAATGGCCTCCTGCTCTAACAGCGCGGACTTCTCCGTACCTTAAAGAATGAACCTTTTTTGAGGCGACGACACGGTGAGGGTTTGGTACACATGCACATCTGAACTTTAGACCCTTCGAAATTTGGAATGCACTCGAGTCTCGCCGAGGATTCGTCTGGTGTGAATCTCATTTCTGCTTGTGGCCCTGCCAGTGTCTATATCCTTTCCGTGGTCAATGTGATTCTGTATGCTTCAGGCTCCTTCTGGTTTGTTGGTTTTTTGCAAGATGGCATGGAGATACGAGGAATGGTGTGCTCTCGTGAGGGCCCAACAACTAGAATCATCTTGGCTGACATTCCATTTAATCAACCACCTCCCAATTTCTGGCTTCACCTTGGCAACGAATCTCGATGTCATTTGGTTAAGGGTGCAGCGCTTATCGAGCAGAACATGCTTTTCATTTTCATTTTCGTGGCGACGTGGATCCAGAGCAGGAGTATGCTGAAAACAAACTTCATATCTGCCGATCTTTCATTATCCACAAATTCAGATATTTGCGACTGCATCACCAACATCTACACCCCCACATCGTATATTTCCCCCCGGGACCGTTTTATGTTGCGTTGATGCAGATTGTATAAAGATTTGCGGTCCTTTAAATTGTATGAGCCTATATTCTGTACGACGCAAGTGTTACGAACGTCCATAGGAATTGAAGATTGCAAGTCCTCAACAACTGATTCGCATAATACGCTGAAGTCTGAGACCTAGTCCCCTTTCTCTTGGCTGGCCAAAAAAGGGGATGGGCGTCCTCAACACGAGGTAATGCGATCCATATGACATATCTCACGCTGTCTCGAACCCTTTTCACCTCCGTTATCCAGCTTGGCCGTGCACGACCAAGTCATCGCCTCCACCACCTCTAAGAAGTGTTCTGCAGTTTTGATTCAGACTCCCACATTTCGCTCCCAAATCGAAGTCAAACCGCCCGTCGGGATGGATCCGCTCTCAATCACACTTGCGCTGGTCACTTTTGCCACAGCGCTGAAAGATATCATCGAGCTTTCCCAAAAGATCGAACAATCTTTTTCGAAAGTAAGCCCGATTTCGTTTGTTATCTTGGATGGACTGACCCCAGATCTTCATGATGTAGGTATCGCAAAACACGGAGAGCGCCCAGAGGCTGGCGGATGAGGTACTTCAAGACTTGCTCCATCTCCAGGACTTCTGTGAGGGAAATTCAGCGACTTTAAATACTTCCAGTGAAATGAAGGTAGCGCTGTCAATTCTGATGAAGTAAGTTCAACGAGGAGTGCACTTTTCATGAGGTTCATGGGTTCGCTAGGGAAATGGAGATTTCAATCAAGAAATGCAATAACCTAATACCACCACCTGCAGAGAAGATGGTAGGACGGCTCAAAGTGGCGGTCTATGCTTGGTACCATTGCAACGAAATCGAGGGTACCCTTTTGGAGTTGCGGGACCGTATTCGAGCATGTCACCAACGATTTATGGTCAGCTCTAGACCAAGGCATCACACATTGACCAGTTGGCTTACCCGATCTCTTCTAGACGATATCCCTTGCCAGGGTGGAGAGTCGATTAATCGGAATTAGCACCATGCTTGAGACCCACGTTAGCTCGAGCGATAATGCCATATGCAACGCCAAACCTACTCCCATCGAATTTCCGACGGAGGTCCCACATAAATCATCTAACGGAACAGTTTCGACGAAACAAATTGCTGCCTTCATAGGATCTTCCTCGACCTTAATATCCAAGCTCCCAAAATCACGTCCGTTGGTGGATTTAACAGCGGATATCGTTTCGAGTTTGTATCTGGGTCTTCAGATCAACGCCATCGACGAGTCTTTGCTTGATCTATCGTCGGGGGCAGATTCCTATTATGTGGCTCCATTGGACCTCTATCGCCGCCCATTTAAATTGAAATATGTCCAGCTAAATTTGACAACGGATCGTTTGGTTGTGCATCAACAAGTTGTCCGTGACACGTTCCAAATCCAATCGGTATTGCGGTCTCCGAATTCCAATATATCCATCCAAGTCGGCGCATGGAAACTGGGCGAACTCTCACTTCTCCTTGGGACGCTGGGAATGTATGAAGAAGCTGCCAAGATATGCAGCTGGGGCGTTAGAATTTTCAAGACATTGGTCGGGATTGATAGAGAAGTTTACACACCGTACCTCGTCAATGGCCTTTTCAATCTTTCGATATTCATGGAAGACCACGATTTGGAGGCGGCGCACGAGGCAATCGCAGAGAGTGTGGGGATCGCCTGGACCCTACACATGCCAACTATGCTCGTCAGGGAACGTTCCAGAGTTCAACTCTCGAGATCGTTGAGGCGTTTGGCGGAAATCCTGTCTGTCATGGGAAAAGATACTCTAGCGCTCCTGAACGCAGGTGAGGCTGTGAGAGTTCTTGAGGAGTTGTTTGGCGATCATCTGTCCAAAGAGATCCCCACAGAGTGTGGGTTTATCCTACGGGAATTCAGATGGGACTACCTGCTGAAAATCATGGAGTATGGCACCATTTTCGAATACGCACAAGCATTGACTACACTTTCGTCCATCCTTCATGCACTGGCGTTCCCAACTGCTGCCATCGAAGTAGCGACCAAATCCTTGGAAACCTTTCACCTTATCTCTCCCCATTGTCCCAGGGGTCTCTGTCAGGAGGAGATAACTTACCTTCTTGAATACATCAGTAATTTGAAAAAAGTCCCTCTCAGGCTCCCGTGAATCACAGGAAGCCACTTTATCATATTGTTTGTGATCAAGCCAGGTTCTCAGTGACCTGGAAAAGGCACTCCGTTTGGTAAGAATTGAATCGCCTGCGAAGGTAGTACTTAGATCTTCGCCCTTTATTTTATCGCCAAGTGTTCTGCTAATTAATTCCATGTGGAACCGAGGATCGTGGCAAAGAAGCGGGGTGTGGCTGTGCCATGGGTCACTTTCGGAGCAGTGTCGTCAATCTTGGTGTCAACCACCACCTCCGACTCCGCCGACAATCCCACACTGCGTTCGTGTTGCCACGTTCGAACGTATAAAACTTGGAAAACTCGGGAGTCCTGGCACGCCTGACAAGTTCACCACCAAGACCTCTTTTCATACCCAAAACAACAAACCTCGAGCCGCTCTTTCTTGCAACACAATGCCTTCCCTTACACCCGACTCAGAGTTGGAACTCCTTTTCTCGCCCCACGTTATCCCAGCTGAAGTCAAGGCGCAACTTGGTTCGGACTTCCACGTACGTTTCTACAGGATATCGTTGTGTTTCGACTGACTGGCTAGGTTCTCTTGCCGATGCAGATGCGACCACTGTCCAAGACAGACCTCTCTCGTTCACATCTCTCTGTGCTCCGCGTTCTTACTTCGGCACCGGATCTGACAGAGCAGCAGTACGCGCAAGCATTCGACACCATGCGCTCATGTCCCAACACCTACTACACGCTGGTCATCATTTTGCGCGAGACAGACACCATTGTTGGCGTTGGCTCGGTCTTCTTGGAGCAAAAGTTCATTCGCAACCTTGGACGTGTTGGTCATATCGAGGACATTGCAGTTGATAACAGCATGCAGGGTCACAAGCTTGGTTTGAGGATTATCCAGGCGCTCACTGGAATCAGTGAGAGTATGGGGTGCTATAAGACCATTTTGGACTGCAACGATGACAACATCCGTGAGACACATCTGTTCTTTGTCTTTGGAATGTTTAATTGACGTCCCATTTAGCATTTTACCAGAAGTGCGGCTTCGAAAAGAAGGAAAACGAAATGGTTAAATACGTCGCGGCTCCCTCATCGACTCCGCCAAACGTCCCCGAGCCCCATACCCCTAGGCTTTAGACTGAAGGCTTTCTCGCGGCCTAACCATTTGGACTTTTCCTTTGCCCTTTACGCGTAGACATTACACAAATTCCTAATAGGAGACGGACGGTAATAATTTTTTGTGCAATGTGGACGCTTCCAATATTGTTTGCAATTTAGCTTACTTTCCATCGACATACACATTTGATACCTCGAGCGGACTCGAAGCCTTTCCAATGACGATATCCAGTACCTAATTATACTCCAGCGCAAACCAATATTCAATGGCTGAGTCAAATGTCCCACAGACGGTTTCCAATCCACATCGTATTCAAATGGTCGTGACGATCTGCATGACGATCTGCATAACGCGAAACCCTGCCACCTTTGGTGGGGGTATTCATGCTTGATGCAAATTCATTCAAGAGACACATAAGCTTTGAGGGAATTTTTCTTGATATCTTCGGTTGAACTGCATTCAACAAGTTCAGATTACCTTGCTTAAATAAATTCAACCTAAATAAACCATCAGTCGAAAGCTGTCAGAAAACTGCACGGCTGACCCAATCAGCTTGAAAATCACCTCCAGATAGTATCGCGGAAGCTCCAGCCGTCCCAGAGGTGCGAAATGGGGATAAGGATAGCTAATGAATATCTCTTAAGCGGCCAAACCAACACCTTTAATCTCACCGTGAAGTCCCCTCGCACTTGGGCCCAGGACGAGCTTTCCAGCTGAAAAACACAAGAGATAGGCAAACGGAAAAGCAAGGCTTGCTTTCCCTCAATGTCGACCCAAGTGAAAAGGAATCCTTCCTGGAGTATTCTTCCAAAGGCAGCCTCCAGACGGTATTTTACTATATAAATTTGTCTGGCCTCATCTGCTTTTGATGGGCCCTCAAAGCGCTCGCTGCTAACCCTCCTTCAATGCGGAGTTGATGAAAGACTATTTTGGATATTGTTTCTATAATAAATTTAAGATTGAAGCGGAGCTTAAATATGAGATTATCAATTATCTTCCAATATTTTTTCTCACGATATTTCTATGACCTTCAAGCAACCTTCAAGTTAAGTATCCAGCGCGCACATTTGGCCCTTCGGACAATTGACGTTGCCCGAGTTGTTTTATGTTCACAAACTCGCGCAACGTCGTTATAACTGGTGGTTCGTTCCATCTGAACGTTCGGCAATCGAGCCTTGATCTTGGTGCCGGCACTGGGGTAGGGGGGGTAGGGCCGGTAGGTAGTGATACAGCCTACGCTGGTGGGTCAATTTGATGACTGGAGCATACTTAATTTCACTAAATTTAAAAAGGATTGAACATTTTGCACCAGCACATCGCCGCTGGGGCATTGCACGACGCAGCCGGTCGATCCAATCCACCAAAATGCCACCCAGACACCAGGATCGCGGTTTTAAATGATATCATTAGTTGGGTCCAGATGGAAGATCGTGAAACAGGCGTCTTATGGCTCCATGGATCTGCAGGTGTAGGGAAAACTGCAATCGCCCAAACGATCGCGGAAATATGCCAGGAAAATGGGGAACTCGCAGCTACCTTCTTTTTTTCCCGAGGGGAAATTGACCGCAACAATGACAGGCTCCTCATCTCCACTCTCGCTTATCAGATCTCCCAATCTCTTGAACTTTTCAGACCATATTTGTCTGCCGCAATACTGCAAGATTCACGCCTTATCTTTGGGAAGTCTCTTGCCACGCAAATGCGTCAACTCCTCCTCCAACCCTTGAAACAAGCGATGGCCAATCGTCGAGTTGGGGAAGGGAATGTTCCATGGCCTAAATTGATTATTATTGATGGACTTGACGAATGTCAGTCTGAGGCCGCTCAAGAAAACATACTTCGGGCACTCTACATGGCCATAAAACAGGGTTCATTCCCATTTCGCGTCCTTGTCGCCAGTCGGGCGGAACCCCAGATTCACGACATCTTTGAAGGGGAATTCATCCGATATAATTCTATTGCATTGGACGACACACATGATGTAGATAGAGATATCGCAATATATCTCCGAAGCTCTTTTGCATCGATCTTTCGAAAGCACCGAAACAATCGCTCAATGGCAGCATTACCACATCCTTGGCCATCGGAATCAACCATTCAGACGCTTGTATCCAAAGCGTCCGGACAATTCATTTATGCCGCTACTGTGGTTCGATACGTAGATGTACGACACCAGCTTCCAAGCCACCGACTAGACATAGCTCTAGGTCTCCGGGTTCCCCAAGGCGTCGTGGCCCCCGCACCGTTCGCGGAATTGGACAAGTTATACCTGGAAATATTTAGCGCATTGATTGATCCCCCATTCACCCTGCGGGTGCTCGGTGCCCTTCTGTTGCTCAAATCACCTCTTTCGGTTGACGCACTCGAAGACCTTCTAGGACTCCAACCAGGGGATGCCTTCCTCGCGTTGTGTAATCTACATTCAGTACTTCGCGTTCCATCCTCTACTGGCGCTTCAGCGGAAGATAGGCAAATCCATCGATTCCATGCGTCGCTAGGAGAGTTCCTTTTTGATGCCCAGAGGTCCCGTGAGTACCACATTGAATTAAATACTGTCCAATCCGATCTCGCTCGATGCTGTGTTCGGCACCTTACGCAGACACCTCTGCCGCTGCCGTCGAGTAGTATATACGGAGGCTCAAACCGTGATTTTAGTGAGTATTCAAATTATTCTTGAGATTTCAATATATTCATTGCATATTCCATACCATAGATCGGTGGCCGTGGAGCAACCCCACCCATCAGTACGTTCGGAAATATGGGATGGAACATATCTCCTCCATCCACCATTTTGACGACGAAACCCTGGTTTCCCTCTGCAAAATATCAGCCCCTATCCTCCAGCATTGGCTGGAAATGCAAGTGGACATGGCGAAACAAGGCCCGTTTAGCACCCAAGTTATCGATCGATTCACTGCGCTTGCAAACCGATTCCGGAATTCGAAGCGCCCACTGTCCCAATTAATCGGAAAATCTTTTGCTCGAGTCATCGACCACTTCTTCAAACGTAGTTGGAGTCCTCGTTTTGAAATTGTCACTGATCTCCAAACAATTGTCCTCGCTACACTTTGCATTATGATGTGCGCCCAAACCCCACAGATGCCTGGTAGCATAGCGCGACTTCTGAATCAGGATTTCGTCGGATTCGGTGCGGCGACCTTGGTGCTTCGTCCTTATATCTCAACTATTCCTGTGGTTAAGTTCCAATCTGAAGCTTTAGTCGAATACGTCAAGGATCCCAAACTCTGCGGCGACTACAATCCTATGACTCCTGATATCCACGCCGACTTGGTTATATATTGTTTGGAGTTCATCAAAAAGTATCGATGTCCACAGAAATTTTCTCAGCATCGAGCAAAGCAGGAGTTACCATCTCCACCTGTCGACGGGGAAGAGGAGTCACCATCTCCGCCTGTCGACGGGGAGGTGGAGTTACCGTCTCTGCCTGTCGACGGGAAAGAGGAGTAAGTCCGCCTTTTCTTCAGCAAGAATGTTTCCGCTGAATATATCCATATAGGGCTTACCAGTACGCGTTACAACATTGGAGAGTTCATCTCAGACAAGCGAGTCCTCGACGACTTCTGAACTATGTTTATTTTGTGAATGTCCGGCGCGGCCATCACCCGATTTGTACCCACCAAGTTCGCTGTCACATCCGCTGCGAAGTCATTGGACTTCATCGTTGTACCGAGGTATGGCTAGGTCCATGTAATAATCCGACAAATCTTTTATAATGACTAACAATCAATGATAGAGCAGGATAATTGACGGCGCGATTGTCCCCGAGTCGATTTCGGCCGCCGATTCAGAGCTCCTTCCATTGCTTAAAGAGATTATCGACGTCAAGTATCTTGGAACGCCATTATTTTCAAGGTCAGTTTCACCGTTATTGACTCAAGTATCTGTTCTGATATCATTTCTTTGAAACGCAGGGTTAAATCAGAGATGGAACAGTGGGGTTCCGACTACAGCACCGCGACTTCATCGCAGCTGCCGAAACATTTTCGCCATCAAACGTATTGGCATCTCGTGGATACCGAGGAGTATGATGTCCATGAGGCTATCCGTGCGTCGAGATTGGGATACAAGAAGGAACCGGCATCAACCAGCACGAGGAAGCCTACTCAGGACCGAGTGGTTCCTGCCACGGCGCAGTTCGGCCATGTCGAACGCAAGTAAATTAATGATGATATACAACGGATCTCTGGAGTCAATTTCGCGCTCGAAACAGAAGAGCTGCGATCTGCGACGAGCAGGGTCGTCGCACGGATTTGAATTTTTGATATAAATTGGTTAGTCAATGATTCAAAATAATCAGGTGAAAAGCTCATGACTAGTTAGTGGATAGGTGTAGCGTTAGAGCGCCAAGATAGTAGTTGAGTGAACGAGCTATAACAAGTCAAAGTCAAATGCCCAAATGGAAAGCGGGGTAGCGGCCTTTGACCGTTGGTTCACATGCATGTATACGTGTTGAAATATATGTGTGTGGTAAGTACCTACCAGCTAACTGTACTAGTATTGATTCCTGATTTCCCAAGTGAATTTTCAGTCCCTCTGGCACTCAAGAGCATTAACTTGTTCTTCCTCGATTCATTACGCCGCACTGCATCCTCGGTTACGGTCCTGTATCGATATAATTTTGTGCGATGAATAAATCTCGATCACGTCACCATGTTCTAGTTTACCGTCTGCAACAGCGCCCCCGCGACACTGATTGTCAGCTGCCAAAATAAGACCGGGTCCATGGGTGCTGGGGAATTGGCATCGGGTTCTTGAACTGGGATGGATGGAATACTAATAGTTGGATCCACCCATTGGTTGCCAAATTTTGTGTCACGAAATACCCGGCAAGCCATGACATTCATCAGAGCATGGTGTTCGACACGGTGAACATTGCACAGTACACGATGGGGAGAGTTGGTGTAGAACATCACCAATGTGAGGAGGTTGCATCCGACTGTAGCACTTTACCTATATTGCCTTTATGACACCTTATTGCCAAATAGCAGTGTATATCATAAAAACACTCGGGCTTCGTCGAGACTGGAGTGTTGCGTATGCACAATACAATTTGATGGAATGCCGGAGCCACAGGAGCTGATGATGACGTCAGACGAATGTACTTAGGGCGGAAATTTGCCGCCAGTACATTTAGCTCACGACGAGCATCATGTTCAAGCTGACCTCGCCCAGGCGTTGCTGAGGGTGTTCACCTCAAAGTCGAGTACGTATTTATCTTTGAGTTCTCTACCAATGCCTGACAGCACTCCAGGAATGACGCGACCATGATGTACAAAACTTCGGGCGAACGGTTCGCTCACTACCGCCGTTATGGAGGGTTGAAGGACCAGGATCGTATTTTTACCAACGTTTATCTGTCATGACCACGGCATCAAAGGTACCATGGTGAATTCTGGTTTCTGTAAACACTTATTAAAATTAGGCCAGAGGTGACTGGCACCGCACAAAAGCATCATGTTAGGGCAACTCCTCGATCATCCAAAACATCAAGGACACTGGGCTGCGTGGACGCGGAGGTTCTGGTTTCCCAAGCGGGTTAAAATGAACAAACCTGGTTGGGAGAAGGACCCACGGTGTGTTGGAATCCATTTTTTCGCATCATTTACCCAGACTAGCCCTCAGACCTCGCTATCTCATTATCAGGGATCCTTGGTCGTTGGACAAGGCATGAAGCCTACATCTACATCCGTGGAGAGTTCTACCAAGAGGCGTCTCACGTTCAGCAAGCCATCAATGAGGCGTATGCTACCGGTTCCTCGGCAAAGACGCTTGTGGTTCAGGTTATCCCTTCGACGTCTACATTCACCGCGGTGCTGGAGCATACATCTGCGAAGAGGAGACTACCCTCATCGAGAGTACAGAAGGAAAGCAAGGAAAGCCCCGTCTCAAACCACGTTTCCCCGCCGACGTCGGCCTTTTTGGTTGCCCAACAACAGTCACCAACGTTTAAACTGTCGCTGTCGCCCCTCACCATCTGTAGACGTGGCGCTAGTTGGTCCGCCGGCTTCGGACGCGAGAGAAACCAGGGAACGAAACTTTACAGCATCAGTGGTCACGTCAACATCCCTTGCGTTGTTGAGGAAGAGATGAGCACTCCTTTAAAGGATCTTATCGAAAAACACTGCGGAGGTGTT
>Ga0307517_10011438_pt1 | contig 12293 bp, 13 predicted proteins | sample 23_EM_MG_FD_194515 | JGI IMG/M metagenome (GOLD analysis project Ga0307517, IMG submission 194515) | Populus trichocarpa ectomycorrhiza microbial communities from riparian zone in the Pacific Northwest, United States - 23_EM | ecosystem: Host-associated > Plants > Roots > Unclassified | place...
TGGTAATGGTTGGAGCAGCAAACTCGGATTCGGCAAGAATCTCATTTTTTGGTAGTACAAAAAGGGAATTAGCCCAAAAATGGGATAGGGGTTAAGACGCAGTCGGGCGCCAGTGTTATGGCTCGAATCCATAATCAATCCTATTTTCGATAGGAGTAGTTGACAATTGAATCTGAGTAAAGCAACGAGAGCCATCGGCTCTCCATTGAATGCTATAAAGCGCGCCTTGTCACCATAATAAAAAACCCGGTCTTGATTTTGATGAGACCTTTAGCCTGGTTGTGAAAGTCTGCACTATCCGTTTGGTCCTTTCCATAGCCATTAATAATGATTGGCCTGTGCGCCAACTTGATGTCAAAATGCCTTCCATCGTTTGCATCAAGAAGAGCTTACTATCCCATGTGTTATTGGTAATGCTAGTTTTAAAAGGGCCTTCTACGATTTAGGTGCATCCATTAGTGTTATGCCTAAACATGTTTATGATTCTTTTAGTCTTGAGCCTTTGATTAAAACTAGCATTATAATACAACTTATTGATCGTATCCACTTGGTGTGATTGAAGATGTCATAGTTAAGATTGATAGTTTGGTTATTCCATGTGACTTTTATATTCTTGATATGGAATGTGATGCTTGTGATTCATCAAACAACACTCCTATATTATTTGGGAGACCATTCTTGAAAACTGCCAATATGAAAATTGATTATGGTAAGGATACTTTATCCATGGAGGTAGGAGATGAAAAAATTGAATTTAATTTTCATGATGCAATGAACTATCCTCACATCAATGTTTATTCTATCACATGCTATGACCAAGTTGATAAGTGTATGTAACACGTTTATTATTTTAATTGTGAGGATGGATTAAACATGGCTTTGAGCTACGACTATGATTTTACCGAGATAGAAGAGATGGAGAGGCATATATGTGTTCCCCAAAACATGCATGAATTAGCATTGGCTTTGCAAACCATACCTCATGGTAATGTCTTTGTTGATTTAGCACTTTCACATAAAAAGCTTTTACCATCTTTTTTTATAGGCCCCCGAGTTAGAATTGAAACCTTTGCCCAATTTAAAGTATGTATTAATTGATGACAACAATACACTTCTCGTTATCATAGCAAAAAGTTTAACAAGTGCGCAAGAGGAAAAACTTGTGAAGTTGTTGTGCGATCACAAAACAACCATTGGATGGACTTTAGCCGACATCAAGGGCATTAGTCCCTTGATGTGTATACATCACATACTATTGGAGGATAATACAAAACCAACAAGGAAAACACAAAGGAGGTTGAATCTACCTATAATGGAGGTAGTGAAAGTTGAAATTTTGAAACTATTAGATACAGGAGTCATTTACCCCTTCACGAATAGTAAATGGGTGGCGTCTATCCATGTGGTGCCCAAAATGACCGGAATCACGTTGGTAAAGAACAAAAGGGATTAACTTATTCCTACTCGCATCTCGTGTGGTTGGAGAATGTGTGTTGATTATAGAAAGCTTAACCTTTCTACATGCAAAGATCATTTCCTATTACCATTTATAGACCAAATGCTTGAACGCCTAACATGTAAGTCTTTTTATTGCTTTCTTGATAGTGGATATAATCAGATTTTTATTAATCCCGAAGATCAAGAAAAGACTACATTTACATGTCCATTTGGTACATATGCATATAGAAAAATGCATTTTGGTCTCTGTAATGCACCTTTAACTTTTCGAAGATGCATGATGAGAATTTTTTCTGACTTTGTTGAAAGAATAATTGAGGTTTTCATGGATGATTTCACGGTGTATGGTGATTCTTTTGATAAGTGTTTAGAAAATTTATCTTTGGTCTTGAAAAGATGCATTGAAACTAACCTTGTATTGAACTATGAAAAGTGTTATTTTTATGGTAGAACAAGAAATAGTTATTGGGCATGTTGTGTCTTCGCATGGATTAGAGATTAATAAAGCTACATAGATGTTATTTCATCATTGCCTTACCCCTCATGCGTAAGGGAAGTTCGTTCTTTTCTTGGCCCTGCAGGTTTTTATTGACCTTTTATCAAAGATTTCTCAAAGATTATAGCACCCTTGTGCAAATTATTAGCCAAAGAAGTGGATTTTGCGTTTGATAAAACATGTAAAGATGCTTATGATGAGTTTAAGAGGCGTGTCACATCTGCCCCTATCATACAACCACCAAATTGGGATGAACCTTTTGAGATAATATGCGATGCTAGTGACTACGTGATAGGGGGTTGTACTTGGGCAAAGAATAGGAAAGAATTTGCATGTTATCGCCTATGCTTCCCCATGTTGGACGGAGCACAATGCAATTATCATACAACTGAAAAAGAACTTTTTGCAGTGGTATTTGCTCTAGAAAAATTCAAGTAATTTATTTGGTATAAAAGTCGTTGTTTTTACTGATCATGCAACTTTATGGCATCTTTTGAAGAGAAAGGAGTCCAAACCAAGATTAATTAGGTTGGTCTTGCTTTTACAAGAATTTGATCTTGAGATCAAAGATAAAAAAAAAAGGTGTCGAAAACCATGTGGCTGATCGCTTGAGTTGACTGAGGACTGAGGATATACAAACCAAAATAATAAGAGAGACATTTCCTGGCGAGCAGTTGTATGTGTTATATTCCTCTACAAGACCATGATATGCTGATTTGGTGAACTATTTAGTCACCAAAGAATTCCATCCAGGTTTGTCTATATCCCAAAAAGACAAGTTATGAGCTGATGCTAAATATTATTTTTGGGACACTGCTTATCTGTGAAAATTTTATGTAGATCAAGTAGTTAGGAGATGTGTACCACAAGATGAATTTTATTCCATTCTCACTTTTTGTCATTTTCATTCTTATGGTGGCCATTTTGGAGCAAAAAGAATGGTCCACAAGGTACTTGAAAGTAGTCTTTATTGGCCTTCTATTTTTAAGGATGCATATCATTTTTGCAAATCATGTGAAAAATACCAAAGAACATGTAATATCACTTATAAGAATCAAATGCCTTTAATGAATATTCTTGTAAGTGAAATTTTTTATATTTAGGGTATTGATTTTATGGGTCCATTTCCTTTTTTTTTTTTGGTAATCTTTATATCCTTCTTGTTGTTGATTATGTGTCCAAATAGATTGAGACGAAAGCCACACGAACTAACGATGCTAAGGTTGTTTTAGATTTTGTCAGGACTCACACATTTGACAGGTTTGGAACCCGTAAAGCTATCATTAGTGATCATAACACTTATTTTTGCAATCGTTCCATGAAAGCATTACTCTGCAAATACAATGTGACTCATCAGACTTCCACAGCCTACCACCCTCAAATGAATGGCCAAGCTGAAATTTCAAATCGAGAAATCAAGTTCATTTTGGAGAAGACAATGCAACTTAACCGGCAAGATTGGAGTCTACAACTTAGTGATGCACTTTGGGCTTATCAAACTGCTTATAAATCACCTATAAAAATGTCACCTTATAGGATGATTTACGAGAAAGCATGTCATCTACTGGTGGAGCTTGAACACAAAGCGTTTTGGGCCATTAAACAATGTAACATGGATTATGATGCTGCTGGGATTGCAAGGAAGTTGTAATTGCAAGAGTTGAAAGATATATGAAATGATGCCTATGAGAATGCAAGGACATATAAAGAAAAGACCAAGAGTTTTCATGACCGAATGATTACAAGAAATGAGTTTTATGTTGAAGACAAAGTCCTTCTTTATCATTCATGTTTAAAACCTTTTCTTGCAAAGTTGCACTCTCGTTGGATTGGACCATTTGTTGTTTCTAATGTTTTTTTCTTATGGTGCAGTTGAAATTATAAATTTAGAAACAAACAAAGTGCTTAAGGTCAATGAGCATCGCTTGAAACCTTTCTATGAAGGTTGGACGACAGAACTCACCGCTTCCGTGGAGTTAGCTGAACTAATCTATGAAGCATGAGCATGTGATGTGTCGAGCTAATGACATAAAACAAAAGTGCTTACTAGGAGGCAACCCAACACAAAAAAATATCAGATTTGCTCTCTTTTTTTCCCTTATCTTTTATTTTCGCATTTTATTTTATTTTTATCATTCTCTTATATTCATTTTCTTTTATTTCAACATTGAGGATAATTTTGTGTTTAAAGTGTGGGGGTATAAGGAGGATTTTTTATTTCTTTTTCGTTTAAAAAAAAGAAAAAGAAAAAAAAAGTGTCTTTTGTCTTTTGAACTCCCATTGGTTTATAACCATATGAGTATTATGTATGAGAATTAGTTGAGATAAATGAAAATATAAATCAAATGAATGAGTGTGCATGCAGATTTTAAAAGTTTAATTAGTTTAGGGATTGACTTTGAAAGTATGTCATGTTTGCTTTATAGTGTTGTACCAATGCAAGCTTTTGAGCCTTCAACATTATATTCTTTGATTGTGTATTTTTTCAATGATATGTATCTCTAGAACTTACTTCATATCTTGTTGAGGTTACATTCACATTACATGCGTACATGAAGATGATAAAGACATTAGGAATTTTAACCATTTGAGCCAAAAAGCCAACCTAAAGCATATTATTCTTAGTGAGCCTTTTTGAGCTTGTTTATCTTTTCTTTGCTTTACCCATGTGTAAACCTTAATGTTTTATATGTTTTTCTTTTCCTTTGGCCAAGGATTAGTAGAGCATATATTTGTTGATATCTTATGGGATTATGGTTGGACATTATATGAAAAAAAAACAAAAAAGTGATGTTTGATGAAAAGATGGGCAAAGTTTCCAAAGGTGAAACAAAAAAAAATAAAAAAAGGGAAAAGAAAAGAAAAGTGTTCCATTGTGTTCTTAAAATTTTATGTTGATGGAGCTTGAAATAAAAAGAAGTTAAGTATTGGTGTGCTTAAAGATGAAAAATTTGTGTGCCTTGATGAGATATCTTGTTTCAACAAAAAATTATTTTTTATAGAATGCTCTACTTCCTTTGGTTTTAGCCTTTTCTTTTCCCTTTTTTTACCTTACCTCAATTTTAACCCCATTACAACAAAAAAGTAAGACCTTTTGATTCATGCATTGCTTGTAATATTTTAGTAATGAAAATGAAATAGAAGAGCAAGCTTATGGTATAACATACTCATTGATTGAATTTGAGAGATTTAAACACATAAGCCCTAAACACATGAGTGTTGGAGTGTATATCAATGAGAGGACCTATCACTTTGGCATGACATATATTTCATTTAAAATTCCAATGATTAATTGAGTTTTGAAGTTTGCATGTAAATAAATTCATGAAAATTTATGTTTTTTTATTCTTCTTGATTGTATTCTTGTTTATAATGCATGTACTCTTGGACATTGATGAGAGATTAAGAGATTAGTCATAGTTATTTTATTTATTTAATTTAAATTTGATTTTATCTTTCCTTTCTCGAGGATGAGCAAGAGCTAAGTATGTGGGTATTTAATGCAACCATATTATTTGATAGTTTTACCCATATTTACCTAGTATTTTGCCTATGTTTTATAAATAAAATGTTTTGATATTCTTTGTTTTATATTTTGAAGGCCCTTTTGGATGTAAGATTTAAAAAGAAGTAAATTGGAGATAATTGGCAGATTTGACATTCGATCAATGTTTTGTGTAGAGCTTGAGCTCTAGAGGTCGAAACAAAGTGATTCCAGTGGCATTAAAAAGCTAACATCCATACCTTTCTATACATATATGTCAAGAAAAATGAAAAGAGAAAGACCATAGAGATCACAGCCTTCAAAGACAAATTTTGCATTCTGCCAATGTTGACCTTTGATCATTCCGACTTGAATATCTTAAGCTAGAGAAGTCCATTTTATACAAACTCAATTTTTTTAGATTTCTGACTCAAATACCTATCAACCTACCAAATTTCAGTAGAAAAGAAGCTTATATGAGAGAGATATGATTTTTCTAAGATGACACATGAATTCTACCAGCAGACAGGTTTTGTGAAGAAACAAGTCCAAATTACTTTCTAAGCAACAAAACTGACATCCAAGTTTTTATTTCAACAATTTAAATCTTCTAAGTCCAGAGTCAAATCTTCAGGATTTTATGCAAGGCTATTTCTCATTTTTTAGGAAAAATACTTATTGAAATACTTAAATGTAAATTGTCTACTTAGGTAAGGACTATGTTGTTGGAAAGATGAATTAGAGTTTCCTATCAAATAAAAAGAAAGAGATAAAGGAAGAGAGGGGCAACAAGAAGAGAATAAAAACACATTTTCCTCTAAAAAAACCTGAAATCATGCATTCTTCTTCATTTTTTATTAGTTGTTCAAGAGATATGCAAGGCTAAACTAATTTTCTTAGTTGCAAGGACACAGAGACCTTCAGATTTCAAGAACAGTGAGATTTATTTTACCCTTTTCTTTTCAGTTTATATGATTAATAAATATGTTTGTTTTCCTATGCTTATTTCCTATGATTGTTTATTTTAATTGCTAAAGCGGACTTTAAGTTATTATTGTGAACAATCTATCTATTACTAAGTTTGATATCAAAACCGGAGTTGTGATATATAAACTTATGAAGCAACTGAGTTTAATAATTGTAGTGTATCTATGTTATTAATCTTAGGAAAAACATTCGATCAAATCAAATATGAACTATGGACAGCTATGTGTCTAGGTTAATCAATCTATCTAGTTCTTAAGGCTGCCATTGAATTAAATTACTAGTGCGGACATTGTGATTATTTGATGGTTAGGGTTAGTTATACGGCGGATTTGATAACTAACCAATGTTAAGAAAAGATAAAGATTCAAAATATAAATTGATATTTCATTTAAATGATCAGTTTTAATTTCCGTAGATGGACGTTTACTTGAAACTAAGGTTTTTTCTCTTAATAGTTTTCTGATTTATTTAATTTATCTTGAATGTTTTATTATGATATAGTCTACATAACTTTGAAACCCCCCATTTCATATCGTATAATATAAAAATCTAAATTAAACCTTTATCATAGGATCGACCCCTTACTTGCTTTATACTATCTAGTGTATTTAAGTTAGGGTAATTAATTTGTGTGACCGCGACATCCCAACAATGATAGACAATAAATTTGAAACCTTTGGCCTCCTCAACTCCATTTACGCCCATGACTGGAGTCTAGACAGAAAATTAAACAACATGTCTTCCTATGACATGTTGTCAATGTCCAAAATTAAGGAACTATATCTCTTCACATATTCTCACATATTCTCTCACAGACCCTTCATGCCTCAACCTTTTCAAGTCTTCCTTAGCAATTTAGGACGTGTTGTTGGGCAAAAATGATTCCTTCAATTCATGTTTAAGATTCTCCCATGTATCCACTTTGAGTTATCTATCATTTAAGTCCTTTTTGGTCCTTATTCGCCACCACAACTTTGAACCACCCATTAAGTACATCACCACGATGTCCACTTAATCGTCCACATAAATTTTGGCCACATTGAAATAATATTTCGTGTCCCACAAAATGTTCTCCACATCCTTAGAACTCCTTGTACCAGCAAATGGTTTCAGTTCTAGAACCTTTGGCTTAGAGGATCCAACAGCTCCAGCAATGTTTGCAACTGTCTTCCTTAAGACAAATAACTCTTCCTCGATAGCTTGCCACTTGTGATCTGTTTCTGCAGCGAGTTTGACAAACTATCCAGCAACATTTTCAGTGATATCCATTGCCAACACTAACTTTTCATGAAATGAACAATCTTCATCTTCAGGAATCTGACCCATCAAGCCCTTAAGACGTGTCAACCTTTCCCGAATTACCTTCATAGTGTTAGACATATGAAGTTCAACCACTAGTTTCTCAAACTATCCCAAATCAGTCCTTCAATTTGTTCATAGAAAAGTACCATTGTACTACCAAGAACATAACCACATTCAGATACCACTTGTCACAAGGTTAAGTTCTCATTGAAATTTTCAGCCTCTATGCGGCAGTCTAGTCCCATTAGATTTAACCCTTTCGCTCACTGATTCACTCGTGTTTGCCTACAACTAGTTTGTTCCACAAACCCAATAGATTACCCATACTCTTTCAATGTTGTAAATAAGCGAAATACACAAATGTATATGAACAAAAACAAGCACACAAGTTATTATGGGAACCAATTCCAACCTTTTATTAACTCAGAAGGATATACACAAGTCTGTTTGTGTATGTGCTATGCATAATTGTTCTGCCCTTAGAACATTGCATGCTACACACTTATATACAACCTATTAAAAGGGAAATAACATGGAAGATTACAACAAAAACCATCCTTTAAGTGATGCGAACCCTAACAGAATTTAATGAAATTCGCGAAACCAAGATCTATCTAATCCAAGTTTGTTAAAAATAGGAAGACCTGCTCTAAGACAATAAAACTGCAAAACCAACCCAATCATAATGCCTACACTTGGAGACGAGCAAAAAGTATAAATTCAAAACAAAGATTGGTCAATTCTTTGAAGAGTTGAAAGTTCAATCAAGAACCTAGATTGGCAACCAAAGGTCGGCAAAAATCAGAATATTATTAGGCAAAAAAGTGTGTTGAAAATTATTCTCAAGAGTATTTATACCCTAAGCCAAAAACCCTAGTTTTCCTAATGGGTCACATATAAACCCAATTTAAATAATAATTAACCCAAGCTAAAACTAGCCAAAACTAATTAAAATAAATAAAATGAACAAGTCTAAAACCCAAACAAGTGTTTCCTCACAAAATAAAGAAATTTTAATAGCCCAACTAATTTAATAAGACAAGTTGGGTTATTTCTGCATTCTATCTGACAGCAAGAAAGCCCAACTTCAAACGGATGGTTTTCTCTCGTCTTAAGGAATTAGAAGGTGTGCTATATACCGTTGGAAATGTATGGAAGTCTAGTTTCCATCCCAATAGAAATAACCTCAACATTTGATCTGTAGCTCCAGTTATGAGCAAAAAGGTAATGAAAGGTCAAACTATCCGAATCTAGTCTTGTTGTTCCAATCCTTATGTAATGGTCTTGGTTCCACCAACAAGCCCCTTTTGAACATGAATAAGATTAATCACGGCTTTCTCCTTATAATTTAATATCCTCTTAAAATCCACCTTAGCCCATGTATCTTGAAGAAGTCCATTGAAAGCCTCTTTGAACCTCTTAGCTCTAAGCCTTGTAACTGGACCAACCGGAACCTCCAATGGATCCTTTGGTGCTTGGATCGCATCATTAAGACTTGGAACATGTCTGGTCAGTTTTTCCTGCTGAAAACTGCAGAAAACTGCCCCTAATTATTGCTTCTTCCCTGGCCTGCCACCCAACAAACTAGTTGTCCCTTCTGCCTGCTAATATGCTCCCAGAATAGGTGTCTGCATGCCTTGGACTGTTTGCTATCTAAGTTCCTACACTCATCAGCCCATTGTGCTAATAAACCAATGTTGTCGAATCGCTATACATACTCTATTGTTGAATCTGTCCATGCATACTTCCACTGTCGATGCATGTATCCATTATTGTCAGTAGTGTTTTTATCAAGTCTTGGACTATCCATCATCCAGACTTATCGTCAGCCCCTGTTGTCGATTATATCGACTTGCAGATCTCATCAGTGCTATCGATTTCGATACTGTCCCACTATGTCGTTCCAACACTGTTTTCGACAGTGTTCTCCTGACAAATTTAACTCTGTTATAGTTGGCCTTAATTTCTTCAATTCACTTTTAAATCATGTTATTTCTACACATAATCACTAAAAATTACTCAAACCAACATTCTCATAATCAACTAACCCTAGAAATCCTTAAATTAAGGCTCTCCATTCTATCTTTAATTTTGAAGAAAAGTATGAAATCAATTGAAAATACACCTCTTACCACTTGTAATTCACTCAAATAAATGAGTTTTTGGTGATGAAGTTCACCCTTATTCCTCCAATGTTAACACTCACTCAATAACTACCCCACTTTCCAACTTTCCCTCTCTAATTATTTACAATTTCTTGTTTCACACTAGTCTTACAAGCTTTTTAATTTGATTTTGCTTAATAATCACACCCTCTAACTCTACTCTTACAATCCCTTTTTGAAAGAACAATAGACAAGCAAAGTAATTTCAGTCTTCCTGTCCTTTTTTTTTTAGTAACTGATTGATTTTTATAGTGCAATTTGTTTTATTAATTTACTATTTTACTCTTGTTCTCATGTTACTAAAACTTGTTTTTTTGTTAGACCCTGGACTATAGGTATTTGTTTTGTTTTTCTTGTTAAAATTTACATTATTAAACACAGGGTTTATAATTTACAACATTGCCACTCATTAAATGTCCCACATATTATTTTTGTCAAATCTCTGACCATTGGTATTTTTTATGTACAAATTTATTTTTTATTTTGTTTGAGGTTTTATGCTAATTTACTGGGGATTTTCACTCCTAGTCATAAAAAACTTTTCTCCTAACTTATTATTTTTTTGTTGAAAAATAAGCTATTTAACACGGGGTTTACATTATAAGTCGTCCAACTGAGCTTCCTTAACATCCATCCATAGTCCATAGGTTCTCCTAATACCTAATATAGTTTGCCTTCTTTCATGTTGTACTTCATTGACTTGACTAGAGTCTTTTTCTACATGCATTGAATGTAAAATACAAGAATATGGTTAGGTTCAGAATTCTTAGACTTTTAGCACTTTGATGGTTCATGCTTTTCCTTTTTTATTTCATTGAGTTGTTTATATGAATGTGTATTTGTGTCCTCCAACCACCTAGGCCAAATAATATTTTTCCTTGATCCAAATCGTATTATTTTATCATCAAATTTGAATATATAATGGATATTATTATTGATGATGTCCCAAAATCCTATATGCTCATGAATGAGGTTATTTAGTATTTGGATAATGGTTAATCACGTGTTTATATCAATATTTCCTTCTCCATAGCCTATGAAGTGTATGATTGATGGTAGAAGTTTTGACACTTGCAAAATAGTCTTTTTTTGTGGGGTTTAGGGACCCTCCAATCATAAAGTTAGTGACTTTTAAATAGTGGATTGTAATAAATGAAAGAAAGAGATTTAAATTTCAAGAACAAGAGTGCTTATTCTTATTTTGGTATGATAAATGCTCTAAGAGTTCATATATGAATACTTGGAGAGAATGTGAACCCTTTACCTAGGTGGTTAAGATATGAATGCTTGTCGTTTTGAAGGAGTTGAGGGACTTAAGAGTCATTTTCTCCTTAAGGCATTAATGAGAGATAAAAATCTCTTACACTTTATTAATAAGAGACAAATATCATTTATAAATCATTAATGAAATGGAAATGTGGTAAGCTCCTGAGAGACCTTTTATACATCTATAGATGTAGGGAGATGGTTATTTATGACATGAATAGTTCATGTTAATAATCTTAAGACAAAACTTTATGGTTCTAATATGGATCTTTAACAATCTCTAGACCACTTTAGGCTTGAAATGTAGCCAAAACTTTTGGAAGAGTTCTCAAATTGCAAAAGAAACTTGGATACGAGAGTCTGAAATGATGAAAAAGAATTCAGAAATTGTTTCACAGATAGGTATGAATCTTAAATTTCAAGGATGAAATTTTATAAGGAGGGAGGAATGTAAACTCCCGGTTATAATTTTTCTGGGTTATTAAAATATGAGAAATTCAACCAATAGTAAAATGGGTTAAATTAAACTAAAGAAACCTAAATCAAGATAAAAATGGTGAAATTAATGAAATGAAAAGTGAATATAGTACTAAATTGTTGAAAAGAAAAACATTTGTGGGGACAAAATGAATACGTAAGACCAAGAGGGGCTTAATATTCAAATAACAGAAGGTGAAGAGTTTATGTACAAATGATAAAAAAAAAAGGTGGGGATAAATGTACAATTAACAAGAAGATAACACTACAAATACAATTATATTTTCTCTCTTGGAGTGACTTGCAAGAGTAAGAGAGAGTTTAGAGAGAGGCTAAATAGAAGACATATTGATGGCAAACATTCCAACAGTTATAACTCCACCTTCCACCGTTGGATCCAAACTATATTTGGATATATTGTGCTCGTCCATGTCATGTACATTTTCACCGGAGGGATCTTCTATATTAATCCCCGTTTGAGAGATATCGCGGGAGACAAATCTCTGAGAAAATACACTTCTGGACAGTCTCCGTCGCCGACTGTGTTCTCCTCCAGCCATCGTTGGATCGGGCTATAATTTGGATATGTTGTTCTCCTAGAGGCTTTCTAGATTCTGAACGGTGGATATCATAAACAAACACTTGGAACAAAAGTTAT
>Ga0307517_10011439_pt1 | contig 12293 bp, 5 predicted proteins | sample 23_EM_MG_FD_194515 | JGI IMG/M metagenome (GOLD analysis project Ga0307517, IMG submission 194515) | Populus trichocarpa ectomycorrhiza microbial communities from riparian zone in the Pacific Northwest, United States - 23_EM | ecosystem: Host-associated > Plants > Roots > Unclassified | place...
TTTGCTTAGTATTCATACTAATATTTTTATTTTGATTGCAAATTTGCTTTGAAATATAACTATATTGCATGTTTATAAAAACTAAACATCTTCGAACATGGTAATAATTTTGAATAACAGGGACAGCATTACAATGTCATTTGTGTACAGTCCAAATTAGATGACTAATATGAATCAACATTAACAGCTTTCTTGCAGTTCTAATGTTTTTTCTCTTCTCTTTCTAGAAGCATTGCTGAGATCTTTCTCCCATAAATACTTGGCGGGCGATTCTCAATAGTTTTGGACGCTTTGAACTCAACATATTCTTAGATTTCTTACAAGTAATTATCTTGGAGAGAATGTTTGGAAGCATTAGGAGTTGTTTGCAGAATATCGATCATGTATCCAAGTTTAGGAGATTTTGTCCTTCCTATTCGTGTTCTGAACACAACCGTAGCTTGCAAAACTACCTGATACTCATGGTGAAGTGAACAATGTAGTAACATGAGTTTCAGATATTAGCTTCTTGCTCCCTGCCTGTTTTTGTTTATTTTTAAATGCTGGAAAGATCCTGTTTTTGTTGAAAATCTCATTTTCTTGTGATTCCCTTTTATATTCTTGCAGGTGCAAGGCTGCTGGTTGACTGCTCATAATTCCTGGGAGTGAATTCTCGCACAGGTGACTGCATCCATCACAGCCATTTTCTTTTGCTTGAACATTTTTTGTTAGTGGTTTTAGAATCAGTGAATTTTGTGCCTTAGCTTAAGAAGCAAAGGCATAGAAACTTGACTCCAGCTCCATTATGATGGTGATGGCCATAAGGATGTAAGAACTTTATGAGAACCTGTCTTGGTTTTTTAAAGAAAGAAAGTTCTTGAAAGAATTGTGTGCAGTGTTATTCATAGAAAGCTATGTATCTACTGGGAACTAAGACTTTATCCACTGCTAACATGAATCACTTATTTTTCAATTTCCAAACAAAAAACTACTATAACTAAATGCCTACCTTTCATGCTGCTTCTCTTTCAATTTAAATGATAAATCCCCATCCTTCTTGTCAGCATGAAAATTGCTGGTTATCATCATGTCGTGAAAAGAAGACTTCCATAATCTATATGCTGGAATTGAATGATATCAAATTTGATTTCACAATACTAATACAAGTAACCATCTTTGCTTTGCTTGTCTACAAATTTGATGGTGCTGATTATGTAGCCTAAAAATTCATTAGTTTCACTTTGAAAGGAGCAAAGGAATAGCCAGTGCAAAGACCAGTGTTGGTGCTGTTGAAGGGGAAAGAGCAACAGGTCTATTTTGTGGCAACTCGAGAAACTCGAGACCTCCTCTATGCATGGCGTACCTTTGCTCTCATCCTTTTTACAAGCAATCCAATCTCCAACATTCTAATCGCCTGTCCCATGTTCACCACTGAGCCCATCCTCCTGTCCACCGCTCTCGGTTTCTCATCAATCTCATGCATTCTCCTCGCAAAGTCCACCAAATCCCTCTCTTCTTACCACACCTCAGAATCCAACCTTCCTCTCCCAGAAACAACTTCCAACACAAAAAGGCCGAATTCAAACACATCAGCCTTCTGCTCATGGCTGCTTCAAACCGCCGTGACTCTGTGAAAGAGAGCACGAAGCCAAAGTCACCCTGCACTGCTCTGAAGCTAACATCAATACGGACACTGGTAGTTTTCACATTCTTGCGAGCTAGCTGCTTTGAGCGGACGAAACTGAGGACATCTGCAACATCTTTGACTATTTTCAATCACCGAGTCCATGGAAGCACACCAACCCCAAACAGCCTTTTGTCAAGACCTCCATTAGACTGAAATCATACACAACCATGGTTTCACGATGGTCCTGCCACCGTCCTTTGATTATACTATCGTGTACAAGAAGTTAGGTTTTTGTAGGATGAACTCTAACCTCTAGCCGGATTATGATTACAGCCAAGACCTTAGATAAAAATCAAACGCCTAGTTATTACGGAGCCCTTTTTGGACTTGCACATGATCATGGTTAACATCTTGCGAAAAAGAAATGACAAGTTATTACAAGATAAGAAATGCATTCCACCAAATGCAATAATTCATGCACCAATCCATCATTATTGTTTTACTTGGTCGCTCCAATCGATATCGGACATCGCTAATCAAGTATTAATCAAATAATAAGAAAGCAAGGAGCAGAGAACCTCTGCATCAAATCCAGCTAGAGCATTCGGAATCGGCAAACCAGCACATTATTTGGTCTCGTGCAAGAGGATGTTATAGCAGGAATGTGAGTGGAGTTTCCTGCCATCTTCTTGAAGACAATCTTTGCTTACCAATCTACAAGACTTCGAACTAGAAATTCTTTCTTGGAGTCCATTTCAACTTCTAACAAGGCCTCATGATGTCATAATGATTTTGCAGGAGTTTTTTTTTTTATTAAAAAAAATAGCTTGTGGTAACAAAATTTGTAAAATAGCACATATGAAAAGGAAAGAAAGAAAGAAAGATAGCCTATTTTTATTGGTTGGGGGATAAAACCACAACCAATTATAATTCAATACGTTTAGCTACTTTTGGTAGCACGACAATAAAAAAAATTAAAAGGGTTACACTACTAGGAGTAGCATAACATTAAAAAAAAAAAAATGGTTAAGTTATTGGAAAAAAATTAAAAAACAATTGTGAAGGTTGTGCTGAATAAGAAATTTATGATGGTTGTGTTGTATACAATGAAACAAAATTATATGAAAGTTTCTAAAATTTCATTAGACAGATAATGATTTATTACCTGAAAATATGATCTTTTTTTACTTTGGATAATTCTTTAAGGGTTGGGTTGTCGTAAATCACAAACTGTCTAATTGCTCGGCCTCCAACGATAATCCACACAAATCACCAGTAAGAAATCTCTTAAATCCTATATAGGAGAAAGAGATTACTATGCCGAGAGTATTAGCTCTCTATTCTGTGACGTACATAGTTCTTTTGTCTAACATAACTTACTATTTATAGAAAAATCTGAAAAACTTTATAAATTGACAAAATATCAATTTTGCCTTGAATAATATCCATATATTAATTCAGGATAATTTTAGAAATTAACTCAATCAAGTCCTTACTTGATTTTTCTAGGTTTAGAAATATAATCTATGTATTAATTATATTCTAGTCCTTAATTTCTAAAATATATTTTAATCAAGTTATATTTAATTAAATCATCATAGTTTAATTTATGACTAATAGTTTTTAATGTGTGTGACCTATTTGGTTCCTAAAATGTTGACTCAAGATAAATTATAATTATAATTAAATAAAATTAAATAAATTAAATAATTTAATTTATTATCAATTCAATAATTGATTAATTTATATTCGAAAATCAGGTGCATCGTCTAGTAATGTGTCATAATCCTCAAATATTAGAAAAGTTGTTAATGATTTGACTTAACCTTTCAGTAACCAGTTTCTCATTGTAATTAATATTTTTTCCTCAAAAATATTCTGATTTAACATTAAAGCATGAAGTATGTCTGTCATGTTAAATCATGTTTGTTCTCTACATGATAGTCATTGATCGTTTGAATAAGATTTGAAACTCTTTTCAAATCTCATTCCACCTTTGCCTAGGATTTCATGAAATATTTTTCATAATTCACCTAGGATGATAAATCCTCTCTTAATCACTCAAATACCTTCATATAGTTTATGTTATACTCAATGCTCCTTCGTTACCTCAATTAAGATAACATGTAACATGATTAAAGCATAATATTTTCTATATAAGATAACTTAGTGATCTCAAGTCTAAGGATCACTTACATAACTATCACGTGAGCCTTTCCATAGACATAGGTCATCTCTCCATATGGAATTCTCATGCGGGTCAATTTAATGTACATGTCTTATGACAGGCACCTACATATTTGTTTTAGGTATCCCTTATACCTCAGCTTATGAGAACAACTGCTTCCTTTCATAAAGAAAAGAACATAATATGTATTAGTCTCTATAACTTTAATAAATGTCCAGTATTGAAGAAAGTATCGACTAGGAACATTTTAGGATCAATGTTTTGATGCAATAGGAATCCCACATTTATAACAACTTTATAATTTCTTTTGCAAAATATTTTTATTCCATGGACTTTATCTTTACTCTAGATTCATATATAAAATATTAGATTTATTAATATAATATTATATGAATATTAAACATAAATTAAGTCTTTATTAATAATAAATATATACTTACATGAATATAATAATGTCATGTATAACAAATCGATTGACTATAATGCATATTAAACTAATATGTGCTACAATGGTAGCACAACTCTTTTAATTCTTTAAGGAGTAGCACAACCATTTTGCTATTTTTCTAATCTTTTCCCAGCTTTACTGTATTGAAACAAAAAACTTTGATTTTGCATCCATTATAATGATCACAACCATATGCAGAAACCTATGGAAAACATGGCAAAAGAACAGAATAACAGAAGGCTTTGAATACATCTCCAAATTCATAACAAAAAGTTCGCAGCAAACAAGAAACCATCACAAAAACTTGACTGTAGTAGGCATAAATGGACAGTAAGAATAAAAAGTAGTAGGACATTAAAATCTGCATGAAAAATGCAATTTTAACACTACATCAATAGTAGACATCTATAAAATGGATTCGATAAAGACTCTAGTCGACAATAGTAGAAAATTGTTGTACATCAATTGATGTGGGATAAAAGAGATTTAAAGCTAAAGAAGAAAGAAAAGAAGAAGCCGAAGAAAGAAAAGAGAAAAAGTAGAAAAGGAGAAAGAATAAGGGTTGGAAAAGTTTGTAACTTTGCAAATTTTATTCAATTCATCAAAAACTTCCTAATATTTAGAAAAATTAACATATAAATATTAAAATCCTAACTAGAACAAACAATTAGGCTTATAGCCCACTAAATAAAATATCCAAAAATAATTAAATTAAGCACAATAAATAAACCTAAATAAAATCCAATAACACAAAGGTTGGGCTATCATCCATCATTATAGATCATACAAACGTGTGAACCACATCTCGGGTCTGATGTCCCTATCAACTCTCTTGGGGTTGAAAGAACTCGAACCTATCGAGTATAGTTCAAGGCAGCTCTAATAACACTTCTAAAGATAAGGATCAAGTTATTGTGATGTCTCTTTGGTAATCCAAGTATAGTCTGAATTTAGTCGTTTAGCTCATATATTAAGATTCGCTGAAGTTCAACATTCCTGGTAAAAACAACTTATGCATCCAAAGTAGTATTATTATATTCCTTGTATGCCAAAGATAAGGATAATAGGACAAGAGTTTCAAAAGGATCATCAGAGATAAGTTGTTGTGTTTTATATATAATGATATCCTTCATGTCAAAAGTAGAGATTATATTAAAATTTAGTGGCAGTTTAATGATATAACAATTTGATTCAATCATTTGCAACGCTTTGAATGATCTAACACTACTCACTAAAATTTATGATTGGTTTTCAAAGGACACCATTTAGGTTTAATCTATATCGTGAAATAATCTCTAGCATTAAGTGCATCATAATACTTAGCTTAAAGTTTTTATTGTTTATTACTTAATTAAATTTGTCTTACAATCTCAACATACAATTTATAAACTCTACATACAAAAGACTCGGCTGAATTGGAAATTTTAGAGTAAGGAGACAAAGGAGAAAGATCTATCGACATCTTAGGTTTGTGACCATTAACCTTATATGACTAGGAGTGTGGAATGGAACACATACTTTTTGAATACTGGATGGATATAGATTAGACATAACCTAGTGAATTAGGGTAATTCTTATCCTCTTTATCATGAATAATAGGTAAGGATTCAGGGAGCTCAACATATTATTAAACACTTATAACATGTTAGATGTCAAGCATAGGGGACAAAGTATTAAAGAGCTTAGGAAGTTGTTCAAAATCTATGACATGCTAGATGTCAAGCATAGGGGCTACAAAATTAGGAAGCTAAAAAGACTGCTCAAAATCTATGACAAGTTGGTGTCAACTATAGAGATCAAGGAATTAAAGAGCTTAAAATGACAACTATTTTGAAACTCTCTTAAATTTGCACCTTTTAAGGAAACTTTACTAGAGAGTCTTTAGAAACTTTTACAACTAAAGGATACACAACTGACTTTTCATGCACCTCATTTTGAAACTTTTTCAGACCTATTATGTTAGCCATATTTACCTTTTTAGGTAGTTCCAATTAAGAGTTTCTTGAATTTTTTTTTAGCTAAACCAGATAAAATAGGTTGATCTTTAACCTTTTTGTCAAACTCATTTGGACTCATTATTTTAAGTCTTTGGTCTTTCGCATTCTCCTTTTTCTTGTTCTTATTGCTAGGTTTTTTGTGGCAATCTAATGAGTTTGATCTTTTTACCTTTAAAAGTGAAAGAACATGAATTTGATCGACCAGAAATAGTGATGTCTAAATCATATATACATGGCCTTCCCAAAATAACATGTCCTACATCCATTGAAATCGTATCAAACCAAATTTCATCATAATAGTCTAGGAATTTGATTGGGAACAAACATCTCTCATTAACTGTTATGGAGTTATTATAAATCCATAACACATTATATGGCTTATGATAGGGAGCATTTTTAGGCCTAAACGAGCTACAATATTTAAAGATACTACATTGATACAACTTCTATTATCAATGATAATCTAGCAACCCTTATCTCCACACTTGATATAGGTGTGAAAGACAACACTTATTCTCCAATCTTTAATTTCTTCGGATTGTGTAAGACATAACTAACTACACTCAACCTAGTTGTCTCAAAATATACATTTTTTTTTTTATCATGATTGGTTTTAAAGATATTACTCAAGGTCGAATCAATGGTAGTTGTGAACTTAAAGTTGGATGCTAGATGACTATTCACAAATGCATGCAACATTAACTTAGAAATGGAATTGAGATCGCATATGATTCCTGCAAGTGAAATCATAATACAAAAATAAAATTAATTAAATTTTTTTTAATGTGGAGATTAATCAAGAACAGAAAAAACTAAGAAGATTTTAAGCATGCAATACTAGACCGTTAAGTGTAAATGATTAATCAAACACAATGTCACAAGCAAGAACTCACAAATAACAAAGAAGACTAAATGTTAGATATCAATAATGAAAGAGGTTGATAAGCAAAAATAACATGTAGAAATGCAAGGTGAGATTTTTTTGTTTTTGAATATTTTAGGCATAAAAGTAATATTAATAACAACCTTAAATGATAAGTACAAAACTAGAAAAGTAAACTTCAACGAATCGTAAAGTAGAAAAGTAATTTACCGACCAAATTGCTGAATGATGATATACAACTTAGATCACACAAGTTATTATCGATGTGGTATCTCTTTCTCGTTGATGTAGTTGTGCCTGATGAATTTTTTTTTTTTTCTACTATCATTTTTCATTCTCTTTTATTTTTGGTATTGTCACTCTTCATCTCTTTTTTTTCCCTGACTTTAACCCTTTTTTTAACTCAGAATAAAATAAACATCACAGTGTTACAATTAAAGAAAGAAAGAAAGAAAAAGCGCTAATCCCATCCTATCAATGCCCCTCAATTTGTGGTGGCCTGATCCAGAGCATGGTACATGTATAATACAATTAATTAGGATAAATGCATATACATAAACATACAATGAAAGTTTATGAAGTTTTTAATCCTTTAAGCTTTTAAAAGCCAAGGAAAGCGGGCTAGGGGTGATCATTTTCGGTTCGGTTCGGTTTTTATCAAAAAAAAATAACCAAACCGAAATTAAAAAAAAAAAACAAACGAAACTGGTTCAAACCGACTGGTTTCGGTTCGGTTCGGTTTTTTAGGACAAAAACTGGTTCAAACTGGTTTGGCTCGGTTTTTTCGGTTTGGCTCGGTTTTTTTTCGTTTTGATTTTGGTTTTTTTTATTTCAGGCTTATAAAACCGAAACCGAACCGAACCGGTCGGTTTTTTCAAAATTTTAATCTGTTTTTTTTCACGGTTCGGTTTTTTCGGTTATTGTTTTTTCGATTTTCTCGGTTTTTCGGTTTTTTTGCTCACCTCTAAAGCGAGCAACCTGTTTCTATATATATATATATATATATATTCTTTTGTAGCATAAAATCATCCAGATTTGGAGACACATCTTTGGCAAACGAAGAATGGTACTTTCTTGATTAGGGTTTGGGGACAATAAGGGTGTGTTTGACTTCTTTTTTTTTTTCACTGAGAGCTCTCCACAAATTCTAGAGTTTGGTTATTGTATTGAGTTTCAAGAATGGATTGTTCACCTATAGAAACAACTAAAAAACTAGTTTTTATATCAAAATTAATACAGGATAAAAGAGATTTAAAATTAAAAAAGAAAGAAAAAAAAAGAAACTATAAAGAGAAAGCAAAAGAAAGAGAAGAGAAAGAATAAGGGTTGGAAAAGTTTGCAACTTTGCAAATTTTACTCATTTCATCAAAAACTTCCTAACATTTAGAAAAAATAACATATAAATACTAAAATCCTAATTAGAACAAACAATTGGACTTATAGATCATTAAATAAAATATCCAATAATAATTAAATTAAACCCAATAAATAAACCTCAATAAAATTTAATAACACAAGAGTTGAGCTATCCTTCCACTACCAGAATTTTTATATTTACTGATAGAAAGTTTCATTAGTATTTATACTATTAATCCGTAAGCAATGAATTTACCCACGAGATCACAGACGGAAATACTCCATCGGTAAAACTCACATTGCTAATTTTTTGTTTGACGGTGAGTCCATCGATAATAAAAAAAATATTTATTACCGATTGATTTACTAATGGGAAAAGCATGCCAAAAAAAATATTAACCACTTCATTTCGTCCATCGGTATTTCCCTTGGGAAGCTTGTCATATAACTGACAGAAATACCGTATGCAATTCCATCGGTAATTGTTTAAAAATATTTCTTTAAAAAAATCTTTTTAACAAAACTAGAAAATAATTAAATTAATATAAATCAACACTCTATAATAATCAGGAACTGAGTTACTTGGAAAAAAGAAGAAGAAAATCAACTCAAATAAATTTACAACAAATAAATAACACAAAAAATAAACAACAATAACAACAAATAAATAAATTAACTAAAAATAATTTCCACCTAACCTAGAAAACCTATTTCAGAACCCATAATCTAGCAACAAATAAAATAATTTAATTGAAATTGAACAACAAAATTTATAAAAAAAAAATCCAACAAAATTGATCTCATATGAAAAACAAAATCCTATAACAACATTCATACAATTATTAAGAACAAAAAAATTTAAAAATAAAATAAAAAACACATGTAATGCAAAAAAAACACAAAAAAAAGAATATTTTTTTTTACCTTAATGTAGTTGCGAGTGAAGTTGAGAAGAGAAAAGAAAATATAAATTTATAAAGTATGTTAATTAAAAAAAACTGAGAAGAGAAAAGAAGAAAAAAGAAGAAGACATGCATGAGCATGGAGGAGAAGAGGAGTTGAGGACATGAGAGAAGAGAAGAGAAGAGAAGAGAAAGAAAAAGAAAGGGAAGTTGGTGTTTTTACATAAGAAGAAGAAGGAGAAGAATATTAATAATTAAATATTAATAATTTTTGTTGTGAAATGAGAGATTCTTATCTTTTTATTGGGGCATTTTACCAATGGATAATTAAATATTAATAATTTTAACCATTTCGTCGGTGATTCCGTCTCTAATATTTAATTTAAATTTTTAATTTAATAAAACAATTCTAGAAACCTATCAAATATCACTGACGACTTTTCAATCCTTTGGTGATTTTGTTTGTACTATTTAATTTAAATTTTTAATTTAATTGAAAATTTTCAGAAACCCCTTAAATATCATCAATGACTTTTTAATTTGTCGGTGATTTCATCTATAAAGAACAGTAATTAATAGTACAATTGAAAAGTAAACAATTGCAAAAATTATATTGAGTTTCAAGAATGGATGGTTTAGTTATAAAAACAACTAAAAATTAGGCTTTATTTCAAAGTTAATGTGTGATAAAAGAGATTTAAAATTAACGAAAAAAGAAAAAAAAGAAACTAAGAAGAAATAGCAAAAGAAAGAGAAGTAAAGGTTGAAGAAGAGAAAGAATAGGGATTGGAAAAGTTTGCAATTTTGCAAATTTTACTTAATTTATCAAAAGCTTTCTAATATTTAAAAAAAAACATATAAATATTAAAACTCTAACTATAAAAAACAATCAAACTTATAACCCATTAAATAAAATATCTAACAATAATCAAATTAAACCCAATAAACAAACCTAAATAAAATTCAATAACACAAGAGCCATCTTCATAGATTATACGAACTTGTAAACCTTGTCTCTGGTTTGATGCACCGGTCACCAACTCCATATTGTGTCTGTTCCAAGACTTAGTTTCACCAGCTTAGTTTCACCAACTCCATACTGTGTATATCCCAAGTCTCAGTTTTCTATCACGTTTGAAATTAAATGCAGAGAATTGACAGCATATCGCGCCAGCAGAGATAACAACAATTCATTAATGGCAAAGGGAAGGAGATAAGGAGGCAAAAACGCAAATTATTGGATCTTAGACTACATATCAGTAGCCCTCAATAGAATTAAACCCAGGACATGTCTAGTTAAAATATCAAACTACCAAGTCTTAATCTCTATACTTCTCTTTGGGGGACTGCATAAGAGCATGGATAGTATCCTGCCAAAAGGAAATGATAAATTGTTTACTAGTTAAAATAATGGAATGGTTCTGGTCTTGAGTACTTAGGAGCAGATGTTAAACCATTTCATTAGTAATAATTACATTACATATACGATGAAAGTTCCAAGATATGAGACTCATTCCTCGCTATCTACTGATCATTCAGAGATATATTCATAGAAATATATGAACAGCACATAGACTGACACAATTTATGGGGGGGAAATAAAGCTAAAAAATTGAAATGTCAAATCTTGGCAGCTTTAGGAACTGGCTCCGTGTCAATGCCATTACTTTAAATTGCTTCTTGTGATTCCTTCAAAAACATCAGAAATTGGGGAAGAAATCTTGACTGCCAGTCCTTAATCTGGCTTTCAAATCGGTATTCCCAGGGGCGGGTATCAAAGGCTTACTTAAACTTCAAAGAACATGTTGTGCACTGTCCGAAACACTTGAACAACCAAATTCAAGAAATGGGTCTTTTTTCGTTTTATGAATATCAATTCTTTTAAGTCTTTTATAAATATAGGACAAAACCCATGACACATAGTAGGATGACTAGACTGTTCACCTTTGAACGTAAAAAAATATATGCAAATATTGTTAATGTTTTTTTATAGTGAAAAAAATATTATGTAGAGATTAGTTTGATATGATCTAATTTACTTTGTGGATCTAAAAATAACTTAGACGATCTATAAAAACATAGTTTGACTCAAATAAAATTTAAAGATTTTTTTTAATATTAAGATAACAACATATTGGATTGACTTGAGTCAACACGGGTTAACATATCAAATCCACAACACGGGTTATGAGAGACTATAATAATCTCATAGTAAGTAAATCAAAACAAATTATAAAGCTCAATTCTCAAGCAACTCATTATTGAAAGATGAAATTAAAAAAAAAATTAAAAATGTAAAAAAACAACTTGAGTTAATAAATATACAAATTAACATTGCAACAAAAAACATTTAATGAAATAATATAGTTTTGATTGTTATGATTCAAAACTACAAAAATAATTAATGTATAAGGGTGAGCACTTGAAGGCCCCAAAGCTATCTTCTTATCCTCCTCGTATGAACTCACCACACCCATTTGTTGCATTTCCACCAATAATTGTTGCATGGTTCCTGAGGCATTCCTTATACCTTACCACTTTCTTGGGGGGCCTTTTGGTCCTCCTGCTATCTTGAAAGGGAATGTTCATTGGTGAGGACTTGAGCTATTACTACTAAAGTGACAATGTGTTCGTGGCTAAATTTTTCTCTCTATTTTATTTCCCAAGAAAATGGAAAGAAACTAAAAACAAGTGACTCATTTAGAAAAGTCAGTTATGTTAGGAATATTTAGGATATAAACAAATATGGAATTGGCTTAGAGGCGTGAAAACACTATCTTTAAGGTGTTTATTTGTCCCACACAGAGACAACACCTTCAGGATACAACTAAACCCTCTAAACCTCTAAAAGAATAAGAAGATAAGATCAATAAAACAATATATATATATATATATATATATTTTATTTTTTTA
>Ga0307517_10011440_pt1 | contig 12292 bp, 6 predicted proteins | sample 23_EM_MG_FD_194515 | JGI IMG/M metagenome (GOLD analysis project Ga0307517, IMG submission 194515) | Populus trichocarpa ectomycorrhiza microbial communities from riparian zone in the Pacific Northwest, United States - 23_EM | ecosystem: Host-associated > Plants > Roots > Unclassified | place...
ATGACCTGGTCAAAAATCTAGGTTGACCCACGACTCAGTCAACCTAGGGAAAATCGAGTCAAAACTCAATCAAAACTCGTTGATTTTTTTTTAATTTCTCAAAATGATACCATGTTTACTTTTTTATAAAATAAAAAAAATTAGTTGATTTAGGTTAGCTCGGGTCAACCCACCTGACTTGTGACCCAAACTTACCCCGAGTCAGGTTAAAGAACTATGGAATTTTTCACTAATTTTTTTTGTTTATTATTTGTACAGGAAGCCCATAAACATTGAGCATTTGGGTTGTTTGAAAACTAATATTGGATTTTCTTTGAGATACTGAGAGTAGTTAGTTGAATTAAGACTCAAAACTGAGACTTCAAACCATCATTGGAAATGTTGAAAGCAAAGCCCAACACAAGTCCATCCCAATAATCCAACGATTATTTGTCTAATCCACTAACTAAGAGGTTGTTTACTATCATTTCCTTTTTTTCTGTTTTTTTTTTCGGTATTTTATTTTTTTTAAGTTGTTTTTTAAGAAATTGAAATTTTATTTGGTTAGTTTGTTTTTTATTCTAGTGTTGTTTTTTTTAGAAAATGTAGGTAGTCTTGACTGATTTCCTAGCAACCTGAACCCTAGGGGCTCGGACCTAGTCTCTAATGAAACCTGGGTTTCCCAAACCCGGTCCTGGACTGCACCCTGGTAGCCCTACATCAAGTCTCGGTTCGAACCCAGGAATGATTTAAGCTCATTTTTCAAAAACTGATTTATTCCAAAAACACGTTTTTATATTATAAAAAACTAGTTTTGAAAATCAATTTTTTGGCTTCGTAAGTTTCCAAAATTAGTTGTTCATTGGTAAAGCTTAAGATCTTATATTCTTGAGGTCTCATATTCAATATTTTTTCCAGTGCTTTATTCAATATATATCTCCAATATATTATATAGAGTGTGGGGTTTATAAATCTCAAGGTTTGGGGTTCAGGACACCCACAAAAAATTATTGATACTCGGATTAGTGTTTTAATTATAATTAATAATAATAATAATAATTGGTGTGTAAAAAAAAAAGGATTAGACGAAAAATGCAAATAAAATTGGGGTGTAATAAGGCAAGGGAAGCTAAAATCTTGATCCTTCAATTATATATTTCTTCCAAGAATTATCTCTAATTAACTAAAATTATATTTTATATAATATCCATAATTCAAGTATGAAATAATATTCTTAGTTTAATTTTAAAACAAATTAAGAAAATGGAATTAATGAACATTACTCTACTACATTACCGTGAGGATGATATTCACGAGGCATGATTTCAGTCATCAAGGATTCGATGTTTAATAATTTCTTGATGCCAAAGCTTGGCATATTTTTTTCAGCAAATGTTCACCTTGGCAATAAAGGAACGTCCACAGAATTCTTCGCATGGAAAAGAAATTATCAGGTGAGTCTAGAAAAGCGATGGGACATTGATGATTTCTCTGTTTTGAATCCTTCTCAAACTAGTCAGATTATTTACTGCATCTCCAGCACATAATGGTGTGTGATGTCATGCTAAAAAGTGCAAAAGCGACTGATATGCTTCACCTGTGGTGAGCCTCACACATGCCTCCTGCTAGAAGTATCAGTACCCCTCTGATATGCAAGCAACCATGATATGGAAATGCTTTAATTTCTTAAATTCCAAGCTTTCTGCAATAATGCCTGGCTTCAGCTAATTACCCACCGACCACCATCAGCATTTTCAGCACTCTAAACACACATTATGGACTAAATAAAATATCTATGTATTCACCCAAAACAATAAAGAAAAATGAAATGCTTATATTGGGTGGCAGAACACACTCAATAGCTGTTGCAATCAACATGCAATACTGCAACCTGGTACATTAAAGGAGAAGGATCCAAATAACGAATTGTATAAATGAAACAAAGTTGCATGCTAACAATGAAGAAATGGAAGCATGGAATTAAATTGCCAAAAAACAAACTCGGGTCATATTACGCGAGCACAGTCACCTGCGTCGCATATCAATGCAGCCTTCTCTGTGAAGATTTGACTAGCATGTTTAGGTTGGGCTTTCTGATATTCTTCCGTGACAAAAGTAACAGCTTCTTCTGCTAGATTAGCATCTACAAATGCAAGACAACAACCTCTAAATCCAGCACCACTGAAACGGGTTCCATATACACCAGGTGCCCTCAGAAGAATCTCATACAGTTGTTGCAGTGGCTCACAACCTAAACAAAGTGTGAATTGTAATGAGTGGAATTCAATTTGCTAAGTTATACTACTTCAATATTAAAACTTCGGATCATTAACTAAGATAGATTCTTTTCATTTCCTTTGACCAATCTAATTTAGGAGTCAAGGTACCCTCAAAGGTCAAGGAATCCTTTCTTAATAAAACCAACACTAGTGATTTTAACCCTTCAGGATAGAAGACATTTTTTTTTCCTGCTATATGAGTTAATGCTTAAAAGTTATTCCAACCTAAAAGGCCAGTTCTGACAAACTGCTCTCAACAATGCATCTAGAAAGTTAAACGCATGACTTGGATAATTAAAAATAAATAAATAAATGATTCAGTTTGATAATATTCTTATTACCAAACAATTCCTTCCTTTTTTTCATTTTTTGTTCAGAAAAAAGGTGGCTTTGGGATTGGCAGACAAGACATCTAAAACCCAAAAATTATTTCAGGTCATACCACATTCATAGTTCTGAATAGAACTTAAACCAGAGGCTGAGATGAGCTTTCCAAATTCTTCCAAGTTGCCAGAAGCCCAAGCTTCAAGACCTGAGATATTTATTAGGTTAACTAGCCATGATTTAGCACAAAATTAAAAGGTGAATATGAAAAAAGGAATATGCTTGCTATGAATTTATGAAAGCAAGTCGATGGAGCAGTGCCTTTCATAACCCGCATATTCTCTGAGAAATAGTGTTCTGCCCTTTTCGCTAGATTGGGTTCTAATAAGCCCTGCAGATACAGAGAACACAGATTAGACACAAATCTATCTATAAACTGTTAAATACTGGATTACTTTTTGTAAGAATGTATTAGTCTCTTCCTATACATTGATTATCAAGACCAAAAAAAAGGGAACTACATGCACGTGAAAAAATTTATGATGAAATATGTAAACATATTGATAACTGGAAGGAATCACCAAAACAGCTAATGTAAAAAGGAGGCAGATATCTGAATTTCATTTATCACATCTGATCAAAATTTGTACATGTTTTATTCAAAATTAAACTATAAAATGGAAAAGGGTCATTTTTAACCTAAATGTTCTTTTCCTTTCAGCACCTAAATGTGTGATGGTAAATTCATTTTCATCTTACCCCTCCACACTTTTGCTAGGTCATTTTATTTCAGCTGTATCAAATATGAACCAATCGAGTAAAATGCAACATTCTAGAAAACATGGAAAAAATTGGAACCAGATGAATTGGAGCAACTGCACTTACACTTGTGTGATAAAACATGCTTTAAAATCATTATCTTTGACAACTTGATTAATGGAAAAAATTTATGCACAAAAATAGTCAACTCTAATTCAATTACCTTGTGAGTCTCATATGCCTCTGGATCAACTGTTAGAAAAAAGAGGATGGTAATCAAAGTTACAATGCAAGAAAATAAAGAAGAATCGAATTCAAAATGGAAAAAAGAAAAAGAGTCAAGATGCTAGCCATTGCATAGACGAGGCTCCAGGTTGTCATTTCCAGAGGCTCTGTTGATCAGATAACAATAACACAAAAACAATAAGCATGAAAGAAGAGGAATTGCATGTTCTTATCATCTTGTTAAATTCATATTTAACATGGTAAAAAAAAAAAAAAAACCTTTACAGGAAATTGGGAGGTCGTGTTTTATGAATTTCAACATAACCTGGTGAGCAAGAGACTGAACTCTTTGGGAAAAGTGACTAGTTAATCCTTGAACATATATGTTAGACAGAAAGAAAAGTTATTTTTCTTGATAATGTAAAGGTAATCAAGAAGTGTTTGCAGTAAAGGAACGAAGGAAACTGTATAACAATAATAATCAATTAGGAGATACCATGTCAACTAGATTTCAAGAAGTCGATGTCAAACACAAGCATTCCTACTAGATCTCATTTGCAGGTAAAGTCATGTCATAACTGCTTGAATTGAAGAACCATCCCAAAAGATATGGTAGGTGTTTTCATATAGGCACCAGAATAGCAAAAGAAATTACTAAAATATGAATAAAACAAGTCCTAAACAAAACTACTTTTAGGAAATCAAACTAAAAATTCCTAAATAATAGAATTCCTAATAACTAAATACTTCAAGTTTTTGTTCCTCAACAACAAATTGACTTGATACATAGATGGTCCTCCTACATAGGAACCAAACGCAACTAATAAATATAAAATAATACAGTCAAATTAATTAATAAACTAATTTAGCAACTAAAAAAGGAACAATTTTGAATCCCAGATCGGAGCTGCTTTAGCCACTAAAGGGGGAAATGGGAAAAAAATCACAAATAGGATACAGAGTAAAAAATTAAAAATCCCAAAAGAAATAACTTAATTTGTATATTTGTCCTGAAACAAATTTTCTATGTATTGTGTTTACTAGTCCTCCATCATTCATTTTCTTCTTTTTCCCTTGTATTGTGTTACTAGTCCTCCAGCATCATGGTCTTGGAGGGTTTGAAACAGGGTATGCAAATCACCTTACGCATGAACAAAATGTAGAGACAATATTAAAAGAGCCATTTAATCTCAGAAGCGAAAAGAATCATACTTGAGAAGAATTCTAGCAGCCTCATGACACTCTACCACACGAAGATTATATCCAGGGCTGTTAGTCAGGGCATTCCTCAAGCCTGAGAATGCCAATAATATTTTGTAGGATTTCTGGAAGTTGCTTTGCTTCGGTGAAGGAACAAGCTTGTGTTCTTTAGTCTATCAATTGAACAAGACAAATGCTACACTGTGTTGGTATCAAATAAAGAAAGAGCGCAAAATGACATTTTTTCAAAGAAAGCAGCTAGCAATGTGCTTTTGCAAATTCAGGTAAACTAATTAATGACATTAGTTAGTCATAAACAAAATCTGCAAAGAATAATTGTTGCAACAGAGGCAAAATAATCATTCAAGAAAAATGTCCATCTCCAGAAAATAATATGGGATTCAGTGACTGTAGAGGTTCTCAAAACACCAAACTAAAATAGCAAGACATATTGATGAAACCTTAAGGAGGATGAATTTGAGTTCAGATCTATTATATAAATTGTTTTAGGATTCATTTTAACTACATAGAAATGCACCACATGATCATTTACACAAGGCACTTGCTGTGGTAAACAAGACCTGGTTCAAATTACAACTACCATTTGCTATTATCAAGGTGGTATGAAGCCATGAAATTAAATGATGCTCAACTTATAACAAGCCCATCAGATAAACTGGGAAAATGTAGTTAAAATCACAGAAATAAAATTTCATTCTGCAATCTGAAAATTTAGAGGGCATGTTGCTTAAAGATATAGAATACAGGCACATGGATCCAATCATTACCTTGCAGTTCATGTGTGTAAGGAAACCATGGCTTGAAAGCAATATTGCCGATTGATCCAATATGCCATTTTTCAGACCCAAATATTCATTTTCAATCAACCTGCAAATTCAGAATAGTAAGACTTGTAGAGGCCTAAAACTTTGAAATAACTGAGGTACTTCGATAGCTCAGAGAATCTATTGCATCTAAATCAAAGCAGCCAAGTTAGTATGAAGTAAGCAACAATCAGTACTTGACAAACATTCATTCATATCAAGAAGGATAGGGATATTCCTACATTTAGGAGGTATACACAAGGATATAGCAGGCAGAGGGCCGCACACGCCCATGGAAGAGATGCTTCTTTCAGGAAGTTAAAGGGTCCTGGTCTAGAGCTGTTTCGTAGAATGCAACATCAACTATCAAGCCAAAATTCTTAAAAGATGCTGCATGGTATACAGTGACAGTCGTTTATTTTTCTCAATGCTATTTCTCTGGTTATAGAAATAGTTTCTTAAATTATATTCATCACTCTTTTTCCCCCAGATATGATAATGAAAATACTAGGATACTATGACAAATGAAAGATACACAAACGAGCCACGAGAATCTTGGAAAAAAGTATGGATAAAGATGATGGTGCAAAATTTTGGACCTCATAGTGCCTAATCCAATCAAAACTGAAGGAGAGGGCCACTAAAAAGCACACTAAAAAGCAACTAAAGTTTTCTCTACTTTGATTAGCTGGCCGAGTTATAATGAGATGTCAAGTCAAGGTAGATGTCAATTGGTTCACCAAATTCAAAGTTCATTAAGGCTATGCTCCAGTCAGCAATAAGACATGCATGCAAGAAATCAACAAGCAGATATTAGTATTAAAGAAACCTACCTATCATATTCAATATTTTCAGTAGGAGTCATGGTCAAGTTATTTGCAGTTTCAAAAGCCAGCAGGTATGCAACTCCAGCCTGTCAAATATACCAATACAGATATATCATGAGCAAAAACTGGGAAGTTCTTGACAGGGATAGGGAAGAAGAAGATAAAGCCTCAAAATGCTAGTGTTAGATAATACATTGCAGGAAGAGGAAGAAAAGATAACATGGGGAAGGTATAGAAGCAGCTGGCATCAAAGGCAAAGAATTAAAACCACACTTACAGCGGCAGAAGAGCTAAGGCCTGAACTGTCAAGACCTTCAGAACCACATATGTATCCTGTGATGCCCTGCGGTGTTTTAGAAGTCATTTTGTGTTAATGAAATATATAAAATCTTACAAATAAAAAAAGGCACATCTCCCTGCATTTTAGCCTGTACTAATGGCCAAGTCAGAATGTTTATATAAAACAAGTATTTTGTTCAGAGTATTTTATTGGGAACAAAAGGAAATAAATTACAAAATGAAGAATAAGACGCCCCCAGAAAAGCATTAAAGTAAAAGAGCTAGCTGATACTGCTGAATGTTTGCGAATGTAACTCCTGTAGAAATACTGGAAGAGAACACCACAATGAGGCCAATAAATGACCCCCTATCATTTTAAACAAGCTGTCCATGAAAATTCCTCTCTGTACACATAGACCAAATCACACTTCAAATATTGCACAACTTCAAAGAACATTGCAACTTCCAATTTGTTAATGTTTAATAGTAGAAAATGATTTTCCCCTAAAATTAGTATGCTTCACAAAAGGAATTTTCTGATCTTTATATTATTCAACCATTTTCATATCCCTTCTTTTTTCTTTTATTATGCCTCCTGCCATTTCCCCTTCAATCCTTGGTTTACCTATCCTCTTCTGGATGGTTGGTTCACTGAGGAGGCCTGGAAAGGTCTTCATTTCATGAAAGCTCTTTGAGGAATTCTGGGCTTATCTGGAAGGAGTGAGAGAATTTACAGAAAGGTGGTGAGAGTAGAGGTGTTAAACAGGATAGTCAGCAATCAATAGCTCAAGGTCATTTCTTTAAGATTTTAATATTAGCTGTCATTTTCAAATCCAAAACAAACAAAGAACTCCTCTAAACTTTACCACTACGTTCAAGAAAAGAAAAGCTAACAGCAAAAAAAAAAAAACAACGAAATGCACTGCCTTAATCTTCTTTTCAACAAGAACAAAAGCAGCAGCAACATTAATAATAATAATAATAATAATGGGGGGGGGGGGGGGGGCACAAAAAAGAAATCCTCGTATGAAATTATAAATCCATCTAGGAGATGATTATCCATATTCTTGAGAAAAAGATGGCTATTGATAGAGCCTCATATTCCAAGAGAATGTCATGATTCTCTGCTAAACTATGTAAAACAGAGTTAGCTTGGACAATGTGAATACCCTAGAAACCTCATTCGGAATTTGATGGAAGTTAATGGAGCACGAAAGCAAAATATTCAAACCTGAGTAAGAGAGATCCCCCTGCTCTGTAGTGCATAGACAGCTCCTCTTGCAAAATTTCCCCAGTTACCTGCTTCCTGTAGTTTTGGGGAATCAGTTGCATGGGACTCTCCTTTTTTCCTAATGGGTCTGGGTTGCTGAACTTCATCAACGCTGTAAACCCAAGGCATGATACAAGATATAAATCATTCAGTGTAAGGCTACTATGAAGTGCAATGAGATGCAATTAAAAATCCACCTTGCCCTGTGATTGAAAATTTTGCAAGTACTTGGATGAACACACGCATATAAAGTCATAAACTACAATTTCTAACCATAATTGTTTTTTACATTCAATTAAATTTGAATGGCAAAGGCAGTTTGATGATTTCACCATATTACTCTGGTAGCCCTGGAGTACATTATAAACTCACAAAAGATGTTCATACACTAGCAGTATTGAGTGAAAGAATAAGTCAAATGTATATTGTCACTGAATCACATGATGCAAACTAAAGACAAACACACATTCTGTTGCTTTTGATGGTCTGATGGTGGAGAGGTCCCCTTGGGAATGATAGATGGAAAGGCACTTTCTTCTCTTTAAGGAGATGGATTCCTCTTGTATGTGTTTATCTAGCACTCCCTTATACTACACCATGCATGTCAAGTACATTGAAGTACCATCATAGATATTTCCATATATCTGTCAGAAATTTACGTTGTGGAGAAGCAAATGAAAATTTGTAAACCAATTTCATTCTTGAACATGTACAAACTTTTTTACTCTCATCTAGCTTGGAAGTGTTGAGCTAACTCTTTTCATAGGCAAAATATGTTTGAATCAAGGACATGTGTCATGCGAATGGCAAAAATCTGATGTTAAATGGTAAATTAAGAAGCTTTAGCTACTGCAACGGGCTATAGATGCATCGGAAAATGAAAAGTGATTACAAGAATGATAACCACACCTGAACCTTACTTCTCCTTTGAACTGTCCTGAACGCAGTATAACCTACACCAAGTGTTGCAAGGACAGTAAGAGCAGCTAAGGAAAAGGAATGTGATGATAATTGCATGGGCAAAGCATCAAAACACTTCTGAAGCTTTCAGATGGAGAAATTGATAATGTTGTCCCAATTTGATAAGCTAGATCCAATCACAACAAACTTAAGAAAGCAAAATGCTGTGTCATCCCACCTTAATCTAATCATTTAACTAAGAACAATTCAAGTCACAGGCTCCCCCATTACCATGATCTTATTTAGACATCATATTTTCCCTTAGGTTACTCATCATCAATAGCCAAAAGCAATATTCTTTGGCAACTGAGGGAACAAAACTAAAATTTTCTACTCTGATCTCAACAATTATTGAGTTGAGATTTGTGCATGTAAAGACTCAAATATTGCAAGACCCTACAAACAAGGCACAGAATCTACAGTGGTACAGGTTAAAAAACCACGGCCTGCTGCTCTAATCAGTCCCCCTAACACTTGGTGGCTTGAACTCTCAACCACAACATAAGCCCATTTGGAAACACATTTGCATCTTGGTCTTATGACCCGTGATACGAAAAACTATCATGTTATTGAAGGATTTAAAACCTTTATTGCCAAATGCCTAGGTGATCTTTGGAACTCTGCACCCCATACTATTTACAAAATCATCACAGGAAATGTTAATCCTAGATCCTGTCGTTATGATCTACTGCATTCCAAAATAAATGCCATAGAGAGATACAATTTCCCGACTCGATCCCCAATCAACCTTCACTAGTTCATAAAGTCATAGACTGAGAATGCCATCGGAAGATTTTACCTCAGTATCATCAGAAGGAATAAACCCCAGAAGAATTCCTTTATTTATTGTCATAGCCGAAACAGTTCCACCCTGCAAGCATTGAATTGCAAAACAAACTTCAATCTTTTCCAGTATTGATAAAACTTATTGAAGTTGATTTTCAATCGCAACACCGTGAAAATATTAAGAACAGTATATTAAACAGAACCTGATGATCAATGTGAGCACCAAGTGGACAAATCCGATAAGGAGAGACCACAACTCTCACTTCTTCAGGACCTCTTCCAGCCATTGCAGAAACAATCTCCTTTATTTCGTTTAGCTGCAAAACAAAAACATTCAAATAAATCAAAAAATACAACAAAAAACAAATGAAAGTTGGAATGAGTGAAAAGCCAGCATCTTTCAGTCAAAAAATGCCACCCCATAAAAACCATTGTCTCAAATCAAGATTTCAATTACATAAAAATAAATCCCATAAAAAAATCCGATTGGATCAAGCTAAATTATCAAAAAAAAAAAAAAACTTCAGACAAATTTAAGCAACCCCATCAAGAAATAACACACGTTGTAACAAAAAAAATCAAGAATTTTACCTCATTTTCTATAGGCCAAGAAACCCCACTCATTGTTTTCGAGTTTTTTCAGGTTACTTACTCAGAGATAATTTCTTTTTTTATTATTATTTGGGTTGCCAAAATACGACAGAGAGATAGCCTGAACAAGTATCGACGAAATGACTTGCATCCACACGGTTTAATACCTTTCGTTTTTTGAGGAAAAGTGAAAATTTAAGGACGAAAAATAACTTTAATTGGTGGCAGAGGTGACTATATTACAAACAAAAATTAAAGCATCGCTAAGCTTTGATGTAATCAAATGGAAGCAATTTGAAGTGTCATTGACACCAAAGCACGTAATCAATAATAAATGACTAATCGTATCAACCGCATTTTGCAAGATTGATAGCCAACAACATTTGACCTTTTACCCTCTCTTTTTTCTCTACTTTGCATAAAAGCTAACAAGGACATCATGAGTTCGTTGCCCTTGACATGAAATCACTTCAAGGAGAATCCACCCTTCAAGCATTAGAAAAGTTGAACATGATTTTTCCTTATCTCCCAATTTGTACATTTGAGCAAAAAGATGATCTCTGCTAACTTTGCAATGCGGAAAAGTGACTAGACATCTATCTAACGTGAAATTATGAAGAACAAGCTTCTTTCTTCAACTTTTATTTTCAGTACTTTTTTAGATGACTATACAAGTGCAAGGATGAGCTTAATTAGTTCAGGAATACAAGGACTAAATGAATATTTCTTAGATGGTACAAAATCTCCTTTTCCAATTGATTTTAACCCTATTTCTTTCAGACCTTGGGCAGGCTCCACTCACCATGGAGACTTTTCGTGACCCTTGTGCTTTTTTTTTGACAATCATGCTTCTGATTTAATTTCAGAATCAATCCAAATCTACCTTATTAATTTATTTAAAATCAAATTAACTCAGCTTCCAAACAAAATAAATATTCCACTATATACCAGTAAATAATATATAAATAAAGAGTGAAATACCAAACTCCTTTTTCGAGGATTTGACTAATCAAGCCCTACAAAACATCTTAAGAAAATTAAGAAAAAACAAATTAAGAAGGGCAAATCAGCCATAGAAATTAAAGCCAAGTCCTGTTAAATTTATACCAGTGAGCATTTCACTCGTCTCTGGCACTCTCTTTTTCCACTTCGAACACTAACTACTCTCTCTTTTATCTATCACACCAACCCTCTCCCTCATTGGCAAATCCAACGACAATGAAGGTAAACAAGATCTGTCAGATTGTCAGGTTCAAGTTATTCATTCACCGTTGGAAGCTAAGGAGTCTTGGAACCCTGAGAAGAAGCCATCAAAAATCAGGGGCTTTAACCAAGAAAACACCACCAGCTGGGTATCTTGCAGTTTATGTTGGGATGCAAGAAAAGAGGTTCTTGATACCTACAAGGTTTCTAAACATGCCTGTTTTTGTAGGTTTGTTAAAGAAAACAGAAGAGGAGTTTGGGTTTAAATGTAATGGAGGGCTTGTTTTGCTTTGTGAGGTTGAGTTTTTTGAAGAGGTTTTAAGGTTGTTAGATAAAGACGAGACTAGATTTGCTAGGTTTGGTTTGGAGGATTATTTCAAGATTGTTTCTTGTGAAGTGGGTTTTGATTCTTGCAAGGAAACAACTTATGTTTTTACTCCATTGTTAGAGAAAGCTAGGGTATGACATTGTGAAGGTCCTTTTTTTTAGACTAGGATCTCATTTTTCTTTTTCCATAATTAGGGAGTTTTTTGGGCTATGACCATCCTTGTGCCCATCTCTCAAACAGTGTTTGATGGGTTTCAATGAGATGTTGTTGAAGCTTTTTCCTTCCTCACTAATGTCTGGGGTTTTTCTAGCTAGTAGGCTTCTATTTGTTTTGATGATGCCAAAGCTTATCTCTTAGGATTTTGTGGGCATTGATTTGTTAAGAGTGATGTCCTTGCTCATGATGATGATGATGATTTATATTAATAAAATGTTCATGTGATTAATTGTGATTGTTTC
>Ga0307517_10011441_pt1 | contig 12292 bp, 10 predicted proteins | sample 23_EM_MG_FD_194515 | JGI IMG/M metagenome (GOLD analysis project Ga0307517, IMG submission 194515) | Populus trichocarpa ectomycorrhiza microbial communities from riparian zone in the Pacific Northwest, United States - 23_EM | ecosystem: Host-associated > Plants > Roots > Unclassified | place...
ATTTGTTGATCGAGAATGTTTTGCTGGTATTTGTTAGATTGTTAGTTTTCAGACTTAGATTATTAGTTTAAATGGGAAGAAAATATTTGATTTTGAATTGGGTTTTGCTGGTATTTGTTGATCGAGAATGTTTTCATTCTCCAAATGATACGCCTGTATTTTTTTTGTTGACCCGGGTCAACCCATCTGACCTGTGACCCGGTCACTAGACCGAGTCAATGACCGGGTCGGGTTTCAAAACTATGTATACAAGATAATTATAAATGTACCCTTGGATCCAAGAAGTTTCGTGTTCAACATGAATCAGTAAGTGGGTGGCGTCCGCGTCATTCATGCGGCACATATAACACCACTCGGTGGCTAAAACTGCCCCCCACCATCTCTCTAGATGCGCCACCATGTCCTCTTCCTTGTAGAGGAGCGCGTGTCAGCTTACGGTGGTCGGATGGTTGCCGGTGGTCGTTTGATTTTTTTCCCATTCTTTTCTCTCTCCTAACATGTAATGTACACCATTGTCTTCTTTATTTCTTACTTTTCAATTCTAGTCCTCATTATTTTAATTTTTTATTTCGTTTTTTTTCTATTTATACAAGTTTTTTTTTTCTTTTCAATTTAATCATTCAATTACAATTTCTCATATGTACCTTTTTTCTTTTTAATTTCAATCCTTATTCTTTTAATTCTTATTCTTTTTATATAAGTTTTTTTTCAATTTAGTCCTTCAATTGTAATTTTTTATATGTTTTATTTTTCATTTTGATCCTTATTTTTCAAAAAAAAAATTCTTGGCATTTTGGTTGAAGTATTTTTGGTTTTCAATTTCATTATTCAATCAAATTTTTTTTTCTTTATTTATTTCACTTTAATCCTCATTCTTTTGATTTTTTTTCCTTTTTTTAAAGTTATTTTTCAATTCAATTTTACCCTCAAATTGAAAATTTTTATCCCTCTAATTAATGTTTTTTTCCACCCTTATTTTCTTAGATTTGTTTGTCTAATTGATTTTTTTTTCCCGGTTTCATCTTTCATAATTTAATTTGTTGGAGATTCAGCTTCGTACGATCTTGTCGTCTTGTAGTGTTTTTTTTTTAATATTGGTTTTGTGATTATCTTCAAGTTTTTTCTATAGATTTATTCCGGCCTTATAACCTAGGTTACGGGTTTTGCATGCCTTTTTTTAATATAATTTTTTTTAGTTGTTTTATTTCTGTTTTATTTTTCAAACTATTATTCTAATTCATTTAATTTTTTTTTTATACAAGCAAGATTTATTTTTTAAAATAAAAAAAAATATTTGTTTCTAAATAATATTGTTGACGTGTTTGACCTTGCGTGATATTTTTTAACTTGAATTTATTCAGTCAGTTTCATTTGTATTTATCTTTTAAGTCATGAGTTTTTTAGGGTGTAGATTTATCTTGTATTGATTTAAATAAATAAATTAAATTAATACAATTATGTTAATATTTCATTTTATATAATTGAACATCTCAATCTAAATTCATCTCTTAGTTTTTTCAGTTTTTTACTTTGTTATTTTCAACAATTTTTTTTGTTTATATAGATAATTATCAATTTATTTAACTAGAAACTTGCGTAAACTTTTTAATTTATACTTTAATTTTTTTACATTAAAACAATCTGTATACTCGATATTTTTTTTAAATAAATAAATTAAACCAGTGCTGAAAGCCTGAAACTCGGATTAAATAGTGAGTTACTCCTAGTTCTGGTTGGTATTGTCATTAAGTATTTGTTTGGTATCGTGTCACGGTTGCAGAGTTTTTTTAAAAAACTAATATATTGTAGCGTGAAGGTGATTCATACACAGTTCATGTTGCTGTTCAAGGCCTGTTCATATACACGTTGTCGTGTCACGCTATGCATCCTAGCCCCTAGGGGGTACTTGTAGTAGCTAGCTTGCCCCCAATTATTTTGTCAATCGATCTGAGTTAGTGGTCATTTTCAGCTCCAGTTTCTCTACAAGAAGAACCACCTCGTAGAACTCCCCTTTAACGACATTTCATTACATACAAGAACTTAAGAAAGTAAACATAGTTGCTATAGAAATCGTGGCTGTTGTCTGTTTTGTGCATATTTAATTATTAATTTGCACTGCTCTTCGGTCTTCGCATAGAATATTTTACAAGTGCATGGCTGATTTAAAACTCGATGGGAAAGAGAATTCAGTTTTAATATATGAAAATTAGGGTGTAAATATATATATACTCTTAGTACCCTTGAAACAATGATAATTAATTATATATAATCTTCGAGTATTCCTATATAGTCTTTAATCTATAATTAAATGATATATACAATCTGTAACCAATATATCTTATACGTGTGTGTGCAGATATATAGGGTTTTCTTTTCATACGAAAAGAAAGAAATCAAGTGGTCGATATTGAAAACACAACGGGCCGGAATTATCAATTTTCTTCCCATTTTCTGTTAAAATGAAGAGATGAACTTGATTGATTATATGTGTCGTATCAGTGTTGTCAATATCGTGGGCCTTGTTGTTTGTTTATCAACTTCTGGAATTGATATTGATAATGATACATACATGTATCTTCACACTAGTTTTGTCTTTCTTTTGATGATTATAGCTGTTGAATGCAACGTAACTGGCCCATACATCTGGGTTTCTTCTTCTTCTTCTTCTTCTTCTTGTGGAACAACATGGGGTAGGTTTAATATACGCTACGAATAATATATATCAGACATGCTTTTATCTGTTCCCGTCTGGTTTTAACATTATAACTCGATCGGTTATATGCTGGGATTAAATTATTTTTTCCCTCGAATCAAATCCTAAGCAGGTTATTTATATTTACAGAAAAAATAGATTATCACGGTCTTCTCTACGATTTTAGCCTTGCATGTTAATTAACAGGAGAATAAATGTATTCTCTTACAAGCACGGAACTGGGTACAGAGTCACAGGTGTGGATCGTGACACCTCCAAGCTCTGAAGAGAGATGCCGGCCCGGGGTTACTTTGAACTTTGAAGAATATTTTAGAATCAAAATGGGATACAGTAAAGTATAGAATATCTTAGAATCAATTACGGAAAGCCTTCGCCAAGAAGCTCTGCAATATAATTGTTCCTTCTTTCCTCTCGGATCTTAGTTCATACAACTTGCATGTCGATAGTTTCCCGAAGGTTATAATGCTATTTTCGATTTGATGTTAACCGACTTTTTTAGTTACAATGACAGGATGCAAACAGACCTGACTTCTGAGCACTCGAAAGAAACTTTTCTTGTATGCACAATGAACCATTCTTTTCTTCCACCCATTGATCAGTTGGGTAACCTAATTTATTGTTTTGTCAATTTGTGCAAAAAAGAGAAGTCCCTGTCTGTCAAACATGATATATGAGATGGGAAAATCCACTTGTTTCTTAGTGGTCCACTTATCGATAATGAGTTTGCTACGTAAGCCCAGCTATAAATGGACATGTATATTCCGTTTCCATCGACATGCTATTTTATGCTCTCTACTAGATTGGTAGAACTCGGTATAGTGTCAGTTGGACCAAACTTTTTGATATTGTTTTTAAAAAATCAATCAAAATTCAAGAGTTTACTGAATGGATTCAAGAAATTTGGTGGATTTAATAATGTGATAAAAAATAGTAATAAATAAATTGAAGAAAAAAATTTAGTTTGAATCAAGCTGAGTTAACTCACCAAACATGTAACCCTACATATGATATCGGGATAACCCTATAGAAAGGAAAAATAAAAAATAACGAAGTCTCATCCTCAAAAGATCTAGTATTAAGTGATAAAATTGTGAAAAAAATTGATTGTAAAAAAAGACTTGAGTCAAACTAGGTGAACCTTTCAAACCCGTGATCCAAAACCTGAGGTCAAGATTACTCCATGGAAGACAAACCTGAAAAAAATTAAAGGAATGAAGATCGAAACTGATAGGAAAAAAAACCTGAAAATGGGTGAATTGTAAAAAAATTAATTTTAAAAAATATTTCAAATATAACAAATAGCAATCAGAAGAATAAAGACCACATATGATAGATGAAAAAAATTGAAGGGGAATGAAATTAATTTTTTTTTCAAATAAACAAATGGTAATAAAAAAAATATGGACCAAATCTGAAACATAAACAAATTGAATGGATGCTTTGAAATTTTGGAGGGTCGGGTATAAAAATAGAGGAAGAGAGAAAAAAAAATGAAAAAAAAGGTCATCAACATCATATTGGAGGTCAGTAAGTCATACATATCGTTCGATGATGGGAGGTCACCGAGACAATTTGAACGCTGCCCCATACGCCATCATTTGGCCTACGAACACGTAGCCTGAATAGTGTGGAGACATTCCACAATCTAAAATGTACAGTGCACGAGTCAATTAATTTTTAAAATAATATTTATATTTATTAAAAAAAAAACCAAAGTGCCCTCAATTAATTTGATTGTAACCATAAAAACATAATGAAAATAAAAAAAAATCCCTTGGACGCTATTTAAAGATTTTTTTGCTTTCAATGTAATTTAGTTATTTTACTGTGCTTTAAAAAGTTAAAATTAAAAAAGATCTAATTAAATAAATTATGTTTTTAAAACTAATTTAGTTACTCTGTTGTGCTTCAAAAGCTTGAATTTAATAATGATCAATTGACCCATAGTTATTAAACTCGGACCGGCCCGATGGGTCGACCCGGGGGTTGGACCGGTCCGGGTTTGTCAAAAGACCGACCAACGCAACGACACAGCCAAACCCGATCGACTCGGCGGGTCAACCCGTGACCCGGGCGAGACCTGGTGTTTTTTTTCTTCAAATGTGGAATTTGAAATCCATTAGTATATATACTCTATGTTCCTAAGAAAAAAGTTATGTTTTTTCAACGTGGGATAAAAAAACCTTTTGGTTTAAATACTTCAACTTAAAATGATAACATTTATATATACTCTATGTTCACAAGAAAAAAATTATCTTTTTTCAATGTGGGATTTGAAACCCATTAGTATATGTATTTTGTGTTCCAAAAAAAAACTATCTTTTTTCAATGTGGGATTTGAAACCCATTAATATATATACTCTATGTTCACAATAAAAAAGTTATGTTTTTTCAATGTGGGATTTAAAACTCATTGGTATATACACTCTATGTTCCCAAGAAAAAAGCTATGTTTTTTTTTTAATCCCATTAGTATATATACTCTATGTTCACAAGAAAAAAATTATGTTTTTTCAATATGGGATAAAAAAAACTTTTTTGGTTTAAATACTTCAACTTAAAAGCTTAACATAATATCTTTTTAATGTGGGATAAAAAACTTTTTAAAATATTCTTTTAAAATTCATTATTTACAATATGTATAGCTTATATTTATATGGTTTTTTTCTTAATTTTTTCATATAAAATATTAATTTTTTTTTAATTTTTTCGGGTTAACCATGAAACCCGAGACCTGGCCCCTTGGTCGGGTCAACTCCCGGACCAGGTTTAATAACTATGATAATTACATTGTGACGATAAATAGTCTTTTATATCTATAAAATGATAATTACATTGTGACGATAAAAGGTATACCATTTAAAGATTTTTTTGCTTTTAAATATAATTTAGTTATTTTACTTTGTTTAAAAAAGTTAAAATTTAAAAAAGATCCTACACATTAATTAAAGAAATTATGTTTTTTAAGACTAATTTAGTTATTATATTGTGTTTCAAAAGCTTGAATCTCATAATGATTAATTGACCATATGAAAAGATCTCATTACCCCAAAAAAACAAGATAATGCATTTTTTTTAGTATAATAAAATGATAATTATATTGTGAAGATGAATATAATTTATATCTATGAGCACACTGAATTCTCCATGTCTTTTTTTTTTAATATATTCTAGATCCATGACGTATTTAGTGATGAAAACATACATAAATAAATAAATTTTATACACACATTGGTCGTGTTTTCCTTCACTGCTCATATCATCCACCGTGATCTCTAGCTCGTGATTTTCCATCTCCAAGGAGATGAGAATGGAATATTAATATTTCCGTGTGCCGTAATATTCAGTGGTTTCTTGGAGATCATAAATGGGAAGTAACCCTTTTTATTAATTCTTGCATCAAAAGTCTGTGTGTGTTCCTGATTTCTTTAACTTGTTTCCATTAATTTATTTTTCCAGAAGAAAACGAGAATGGAACTGGAAAACAAGGAGCAACCCGAAAACACAAGTTTCCAGCGGAGAAACGATTTACATCACCTTTAATTTCAAGTCTCGGCTCTTTACCTGCTCTTTCTTTTGATCAGACTATGAAAATCTCTTAGTTTCTTCTATTTTTATATTATAATTATAATAAATAAATATTATTTTGGTAGAATAAATAAATGAATGAATTAGAACATGTTATAAGAAATAAGATTTCAACCATCTAGGTGGTGTTCCAGTGGTAAGAGCTTGTGACCAAGAGGTTTGCTCCCTCTGTGGTCTCAGGTTCGAGCTCTGTGGTTGCTCATATGATGGCCACTGAAGGCTTACATGGTCGTTAACTTCAGGGCCTATGGGATTAGTCGAAGTGCGCACAAGCTGGCCCGGACACCCACATTAAACTAAAAAAAAAATTCCACACACGAAACTAATTTCTGCCCCCAATGGCAACTGTCACGCATCAATTTAAGTTTTCAAGAGAGAAATTAGTACAAATTAGCACATTATTTGACTTGTTGTGCTAGCCAGGACTCAATTTCTTATCATTCGCTCCACGTAGTTGATTTTCAGATTAACCTCCACAGCTATAAACCATAACACGTCCATTAAGCAAGCAATACCCAGAATAGACCTCTCAAATGCAAATCATCAAGGAAAAAGTCAAATAATGACAAAAATATAATCCTGATTATAAGATGTATTCAAGGCCCATTCGATTTGAGAGTAAAGAAAAACAGGTTCAAATTCAGTTAGATTTCCCCGAACTCCCTCTGGTTTGGTCGGGCCACCAAGCCCAGGTCTTGCTACCAGCTTATGGTGCGACTGGCCTTCGGCTAAGCCTAGCTTCCAGAAACAGCCCAGAGCCCAAATTGAGGTTGGCCCAACCAGGTTTCGGCTTGTGGCATAGTGTGTGCCCACTGCCCAGACATTCCAAACCCACCGCCAACACCTGGCTATTCCAAGGACCTTAATATATTTTTGTATATTACTAGTTGGTACCTTTAGTTTTGTGAAATTCACTTTCATACAAATTTTATTCATACTTTTGTGTTTATTTATTTATTTATTTTTATATTTTAACACCCCAATAAAATATTTCAATTCAGATTCTTGAATATATCAATTCTTATAATTTAATTTATCATTTTTTTTATTTTTTATAATCTTGACTTTTATTAATATCAATAATATTATCCGGGATTATTTTATAGTCTTAAACTGATTTGATATCAAAACTTTACTGATAAAATGAAAATTAACTTATCTTTATCATAATTTTTTTTAAAAATAAAACAAATGTTAAATTATAACTTAAGGTAAAAAGAAATCATTTTTCACAAGTCAATGTCAAGTAAATAATAAATGAATACGATCCACTTTTATAGTAAATAGAAAATTAAGAAATCAACAACGGACCTTGAATCTTTTTGAAATGACGTATAAAAAATACGTACCTTTGATGTTGAATCGTGGTATAAAAAGGTTGTTCTTGATAGATATTGAAATGACTTTTATGCTAGAAGTATAATTAGTAAAAATCACTCAAAGAAACTTTTTAAATATATATATATATATATAAGAAAATAAAGTAATTTGTAAAAATCATACCTGGAATCTTTTTACATCATTGTATATGACAGAGAACTCTGCTGAAAAAACAATACAATAATGTTGAAAAGAGAGAAGAAAGAAACGATCACAAAACGCAAGAAGAGTAGAAGGTGCGAAAGGAAAGGATTAACATGCAGGCAATAAAAAAAAAAGCCCGCTCCTGGGCTTGGAAGAAAATCCAGGAAGGCCCACTCCCTCTTCTTTGATCCACCTCTAATTAAAGAAAACCACCGTCTTCGGTCTTCCTCTTTCTCCTTTCCCCTCTCTCTTCTCATACATGCGTGAAGAGTGAAGTGTATATATTTTGTATCTGGGAGAATAGCAAGCAATGATAGGAGGAGGTAAAATCCGGCTGAATAGGTGGCAACAGGCGGCGGTTGCGGTTGGTTCCGCTGTGGGTGCGTTGTTAGATCCACGAAGGGCGGATTTGATAGCGGCGCTTGGAGAAACAACTGGAAAACCTGCTTTTGAAAGAGTTGTTGAGAGAATGAAAAAGAGCCCTGAAGGAAGAGTGAGTCTCCTTTTCTTCCCGCCCACGTTTCATTTTTATTCACCATCCGTTTCCTTGGTAGTAGTAGTTATAATTACTGAATTAAATTATTAATCAGTAAAATCCTGAACACATTTTTATGCGATCCTCTCTTGTTTAGTTGTGAATTATTCATGGCCGAAACCCTTTTTATGCCAATTAATACATATATATTGTCAGGCAAACTGAATTTGACAGGATCTCTGGGCTCTTCATTTATCATGAAGATCCAAGTGATTTCTTTTAAAAAGCTTTTAGGGAAGCATTTCATGGGTGAAAAATGAATGTAGCTTTGCAAGTCTTACGGGATTAAATTTCTTTTTTATATCTTCTTTTGTTATGACCGTGACTACTTTCAAATGGATGAACAGACAGGCACCTGATGATCGAACTTCGTATTACATCATAAAGAACCCACCTCAACTCTTTTTTTTATTATTATCATTTTGAATGATAGGCAGTTCTCTTGGAGAGACCTCGTGTCATATCTGCTCAAGTGGGGCATGCATGGGATTTGCCAGCTAATACATTTGGTGCTGCCTATGCAAGATTCATGGGATCCAGGAACTTTTCCCCAGATGACCGTCCACCAGTGCGATTCATGGAAACGGAAGAGCTGGCATATGTTGCAATGCGAGCCCGTGAGGTGCATGATTTCTGGCACACCCTTTTTGGCCTGCCCACTAACTTAATCGGCGAGTCAGCGCTCAAGGTGATTGAATTCGAGCAAATGTACCTTCCAATGTGCCTGATGTCTGTTGTGGGAGGCACAGTTAGATTTACGGAGAAGCAGAGGAAATTGTTCTTCCAGCATTACTTCCCATGGGCCATTCGAGCTGGTATGCAGAGCACAGATCTCATGTGTGTGTATTATGAGAAGCACTTTCAAGAGGATTTGGAGGATGTCCGCAGAAAATGGGGTATAACTCCCGCTCCTGCTGCCCCGAACCAAAATGTGCCTTGACCTGCAGCATTTGCAGGTGCTTGGGTGGAGGTTAATGCATCTTTCTTACAACCACCTCGCTGTGTAACTGTGTGTGTATGCGAGAAGATGTACAGAAGGAGGTTTTTTGGGATAATAAAACGAGATTCACAGCGAAAGGCTTCTCCAATATCTTCGTCTTTCCCCCAAAAAACTCATAAAGGACATCTTTAAGCATTGTAGAACATGCACGCTTTCTTAGGTAAGTGAAAACCCAAAGAAATGCACCGTTTTCTTGACCAAATACAAATGCAACTTGATATTACACCAGGGGGGTCTCATCAACTGAATTCATGGAACTCTTCTCCCTTCTATTTTTTAACAAAATCTCACGGAATTCAAGATTTGGAGAGATGATTGGATTCAAACATGGATTGGTATTGTCTGATGTTAGTTATCGCATGTTCGGTCTTGTTTTTACAAGAATTTAGATTACTTATTCTTATTGGCAACAGGCACTGCAAACCTGGGAGTGATATGTTCTGCTTCTGACAATTTGTTCTCATTGCCCACGAGCGGCAGTTGTCGTCCATTGCATCAAGAGAGGCCAATAATAGAGCCAACTGCTTTCAAGTTTTAATGTTCTTCTCATCTTATAATTTTATTATTCCATTGTCAAAAAGGACACGCTTAAATTGAGATTCGTCCCACCATTGCATTGCACGAACCATACCCCCTCGCAACACTTGGTATGATACCTGGAGCTATCAGAGGAATACGTTGGCACTGTTCTAGTAATCCAAAAGAAACAACAAAAAAGACAAGTAAAGGAAGTGGGAGAGAGATTAAAAAAAAAAAAAAAAAACACTGGCTGGGGTATTAGAAACATACAGATGCCCAGGCATCTAAATCCCACGATCTTGATTGAATAGTTGAAACAACAAAGATAACACCTATATATTACAGCATAGGATCCCACAAATTTGCATGGATTATATTGAAGATGAAAGCATGGTTTGATTCAAACTACAGGTTCACAAAGATTTGACAAACAGAACTCCATATGAAGGCATGATGGCATGTGTCAGTTGCTACCACCACCAAAGAGGTATCCCAAAGATGATCCACCACCAGGAGCAGCGTGGACCTTGGTTGAAGGTCGATCCTGAACCAAAGAAACAGTTTTTAGGTTGTTAATAACAACTACAAGAAACAACCATTTTGTCTTTCATGAAATACAATTCAGTTATAAAGAAATTGAGCAAGTAGCTTAATTGGCTGTTTAAAGCAAATTCCAGAAATAGTTTTTAGAGCACCGTAATTCATTTTAGTAATAGCAAATCATGTAGTTCAACTCCGCCTTCTTTCAACTTTCATAATGTACCCATTGAATCTAGTTCAAATGAAACCAGAAGAATACATGTAGCTAACATTGGTCAGAAACATGTAGATTGGAAATGCAGAATGCCAAGAGCATAATTGGAAGTAGTTCTTGCTCAGCTCCTATGTTACCTCACTCTAGGAATCCACACCCAACCTCGAAACAAATGGTTAACTGCCTCTATCCTACCCATCTAGCCGCTTCTGGGTTCCTATTTTACAGGGACAGCTTGTATGAGTATCTATTTCTCAAGCCTTGTACATTGTAAACCATGAACAATATCTAGTTACCCATTATACTATAACCCATGCATTTACACCGAGACAGAGACAGAGAACTGCTTTCATAAGCTTGGATATGCCTAGGGCTAAGAATAGGAGCCCTATCTTCAATCAATGCAGAGGTATTCTGACTCCCAGGGAAAACCACAAAAAATTCACCCAGCTGGAACTTGACCCGGAAGTATTATTCATTCTTCTTGGGCGACAAAAATGCAGCTTGGTAGTTACAAGGACAATGGCATCCTTCCTCGAATATTTATGCCTCTGAGATAGTTCCTAATCATTCACAGGATATTGCCTACCCATTTCCAGAATACAGATGAATCTTTTAGAGATCTCATCACAGAGAACAGTGGCATGTCATGAATCTGAGCAAGTTCTATCCACCCAAACCAGTATGGACAACTGATACAATTGGACCAAGAGCAAAGGTTTGGAGAATCATACCGTGATGAAGTTGCCAGTGTTCTGACCATCTGCCCTCAAATAGTTGTTTGTAGAAGTACTGTTAATACCGGCAGGAACCTGCTTATTGATATCTGCTGGCTGAGGAGCTGCAGCGGGTTTGGAAGGAGGTGGATTATTTGCAGGCAGGCTCTCACTTGGAGCAGCTTGGGCATTGTTTGTGCCAGGTTTTGGAGCCTCTCCACTCCCAAACAGATAGCCCAATGAACTCTGCCCTCCACCAGCGCTAACTCCACGACCCATATCTAAACTTTACAGAAGGAAATTTAAACCCTGTTTCCCAAGCCCAAAACAAAAGCAAAACACCAAAATGAACAAAGAATGAAAATAAAAAAGAAGATAAATTCTGGGAAATGGCATGTGTCACAATATGGAAAAAGAATGATAACAAAAGCATTATGAATAACCCACATCACCTACTCTGATCGCAGCCTGGTAACTTAAAACATCTAGAGACCCATTAACCAATTTCCAAATTGCCAGTTGAAATCAACAAGTTCACCATCACTCTTTTATACAAACAAACACCATACTTCAATTATTTATGCATTCCTGTTTGTATACCCCCCCCCCTCTCAATCCCTTCCTAGGTAGCTAGCTAACACTCACGTCATAACAAACGCGATTGCTTACCACACATAAATACACGATGAAACTAGAGTGCGCAAAAAAACCCAAAACAAAAAAACAAACAAGAATTATGCATAGGCACACCTCACAAATCAACAACCAGACCCAAAACTTAATGAAAGCAGAAATCACAAACAATTCAACACCAATGTGTAGTGATTTATATCAATCTAGATCCCCCTAAATTCGGGTTGAATAACACCACAGACCATAAAATCCTATCCAAAATTTCGAATTTTTTTTTTAAATACAGTGATACGGAAGCCAGCTAAAACAA
>Ga0307517_10011442_pt1 | contig 12291 bp, 11 predicted proteins | sample 23_EM_MG_FD_194515 | JGI IMG/M metagenome (GOLD analysis project Ga0307517, IMG submission 194515) | Populus trichocarpa ectomycorrhiza microbial communities from riparian zone in the Pacific Northwest, United States - 23_EM | ecosystem: Host-associated > Plants > Roots > Unclassified | place...
AAAAAGTAGTTAATAGGGCATTGCATTTTCAGGGCCAAAATTGTTGAGTCTGGCATGTTTCTGCTGCAAGTCTCAGGAATCGTTGTCATTACTGCTTCCTGAGTTTGATGTCTCCAATTTTTCTTGTGATGTTTTGTGGATTATTTCAACTTCCAATTATCATTTGTCCTTAAGAAATAGTTTGTGTTCTGGATTGGAAATTCTTCCGTAATACTTCAATAACAACTTAATGGCATCCACACCAAAGAGAATAACACATACAGCTAGGGTAATTACCCTCTCCCTATCCCTAAATGACAGATAGGAAATAAGGGTTTCTCAAACCCTAGATTATAACCCTAATCTGTAGTGAAAACTTAGATTATATAAATTCTGAAGGTCAATAATATCAAACCTATTCTAGATATAAGCTACAAAATTATTTAAATAGTGGCAGAATTGAAGAAATGAAATCTCAAAACAACTAGGAAAATAAGTGAAGAAATCCCAAAACAATTAGAAAAATACTAGACATGTTGTCCTAGCTTTGCCGCAAGTGGAATAATAATTTTTTTATATAAAAAAATGATAGGTAAAAACAAATTCAAGTCTCAAGTAATTGGTTAACGTGACAATTTAAATAATAATAAAAAAAACAAAAAATAAATTGACAAAAAAACAAATGAAAAAAGATATAAAAAAAATCACATTCGAGCTTATCCAGATTATCAAACAATTTGATGTTAAAGTAACTAAAGGAAAACCAGAAAAAAAAAAAAAAGTCAAACTTCAGAAAAAAAAAAGAAAAGAAAAGAAAACATTAGCTTTAAAAATAGAAAAAAAAAACAAAGCAATCTCAGGCGAACCTTCTAAATCTAATCTAATCTAAAAAACCCGCAACCTGGTAGATCATGAACCCGAGTTCAATAAAAAAAATTAAATATCCTCCAATTTAATTTTAAATGATGGAATCATTAAAAAAATATTAATAAAAAAACTTGTAAAAAAAAGGAGTAGCAAAAAAAAAAGGATGGGCTTAAAATCTAAAAGGAAAAAACCCAATAACGATGAAATTTGAAAAAAAAATCCCAAAAACAATTGCAATTAAAAAAATTGGGACAAAACTTGAAAGATTAAAAAATTATAGAGGTGAAATTAAAAATCATTTGTAATATGATTGATTATTTATAGATTAAAAAATAATAGGGGATGAAATAGAAAAAAATTGTTAAAAGCAAACCGAAATATTTTATCCATATTTAATCAAGAAGCATAATCTCCAACTAATTTAATTTCAAAGGATGAGATTGCTAGAAAAATATTAATAAAAAAACCTACAAAAGGAACAAAAAAATTAAAATAATAAGGAGCAAATTTTAAAGATAAAAAAATATCAAGCGGTGAAATTGAAAACATATGTAAAAACCATGAAAATCCGGACAAACATCCTAAATATAATCAAATCTTAAAAAACTTGTAACCTATGAAAACTTGGATCCGTCCTATCAAAAAAAATTATTATAAGCCGATTTAAAAATATAAATTTAAAAAACTTGTCAAAGCAAAACGAGAAGATAACAAAAAAAGCTTTGAGCAAACTCGACAACCAACCCTGACCAACAAATCAAACACATTACCTAGGACATGAGACTTGAATGACGCTATAAACAAGAAAACTTAAAAAATACCGGTAAAAAGAATATTCAAAAAAATGCTTTTAAAAATAACAAATGTTGACTTGAGCTAATCTTCTAGATCTATGACCTGGGTTATGAGACCGATGTGACCCCATCAAAGGCAAACCAAAAAACAAAGAAGTCAGATTCTTAATTAAGCAAATATCGAGAGATGAAATTGAGAAAAAAAATCAATAAAAAAATAATGCAGAATAAAAAAAATAGCAATTAAAAGAATTATGACTAAATTAGACATAAAAATTAAATAAAATTAAATATTAAGGGATGAAATTATAAAAAAACCAATCCATTAATAAAATGATTAAAAAATAGCAATTAAAAAAAGCATGACTAAATTTGACACAAAAAATAAATGAAAATAAATTACTAGGGGTGTAATTGTTAAAAAACAAATCAATCAAGAAAATAATTCAAAACAAAACAAATAGCTATTAAAAAAAAACCAAATCTAAAAACAAATTTTAAAAATCAAATGACCAGGGATGAAATCAAAAATAAAATCCAATTAGAAATAACTAATGTAAATAAAAAAATTTCAAATAAGAGAAGAGGAATTGAATTCAAAGACAAAATAAATTGAAGGGCTGATATGATTTTTTATATGGTCAGCACGCAATCCTAGAAAAAAAGAGAAGGAAAAAGAAAAAAGAAAAAAGAAAAAAAAAGCTATTCTCGACCAAACCTCGCCGAACCACAATACACACGTCATCCAGGGAGGTAGAGGACGCCGAGATGAATCAAATGATGTGGTGGAAGCGTCATTACAACCATCGGTGTCAGCCGCACGCGATGACGTGTGATTTGCACACGCCAGTAGCTTTTTTATTTTTATTTTTTTTATTTGTCCAAAACCAAAAATGTCTTCAAGACCAATCAGCAATAACAAACAAATCATGAGGAAATTACTATCAAGCCCCTAAATCTAAGGCTAAAAATGACATGGGTAATATAGCAATTTTTTTGTTCTAGCAAACAGGAAAATACAAAAAAGTTCTTGTGCAGAAGGCATTAGATTATTTTTTTCTAGAGTTACATTAGTTATTTTACTGAGCATTTTAAAACTCAATTACAAAAATAACCCCTCTCAATTCTCAAAATATAAAAAAACCACTCTACCCCCAAAGCAAAGGCAAAAGAAAAAATAATCAAGAGACAATATAATAATTATACTATTATAATGAATAATAAACTGTGTCTTGGAGAACTGTAATATCATCATGAGTTTTAGCTTTCTTGTTGATAAAAATAAAATCCCAACAACATCTTTTGAGTTTAATTAATTTGGACATGTTCTTTAAATGTATGAATCAAAAAATTGAGTAAAAAAACAGTTCATGTCCTCCTGATTCCTAGTTTTGAGAACATCAATGCTGCATTTCTTTCTTTGGTATTGGTTTGGCTAACTTCATCAGGTCCATTGGTTTTACTCTGATGCAATAATTAAGTCATGTTTGTAGTCAAAAGGTAGAGGTACAGACTTGAATGCGCGATACTTGCCAACGTTATTCAAATGTTCATACTCCAACCTGATCAATCACAAGAATATGAACAGGATTAGCCACAAAATGCAATTTACAATGAAGTTGGGGATTTTACACAAAATCAATGTTACCTGAAAAAGTTCCATAATCCGCGACGAATAATCTCCAAGCTAGCAACAACTGCAATTATGGCTTGTCTATGTAGGAAGGGCACTTGGAAGTTCAGTACAGTTTGCAACCAGGCAAATCTCAGGAATACATTCAGAACCTGCAATTTTCGCCAACATCATAAGAATTAGTTATCAGGAAAGACTCTGGTGCTAATGCATATAATTAATTTGTAAACCTGGTTTATGTTTTAATGGTTTTCATTTTATGTAATTGTTCTTCGTTTTTCTGTTCTAACTCACCATTGCTCCAAAATATACGCTTCTGTAAGGGATAAGGAGTTTGTCTCTTAACAACCAGTTCGTAGACTGAGTTTGCAAAAGCCCCCAGTCCATGACTAGGTCCCAATATGTACCATAGACAGCTGCAATTACTGAGAATATGCAGGCTACTATATTCCTGCCCAGTCCTTTTTCAAAACTATATGCAGTCCTTGTGCTTACAGCAATAATTGTGCAGAAATACTTGAGCCCATTATATCCTTGCTTCATGTCCTTCTCTTCGAAGAGGCGTCGAAGACACTGAAAATTTGAAAAGAGAGCTGTAAGTGCCAAGCCTAACCTAATAAGTTACAACTTCAGAGCAACTCATGCATACCTGAAGGAGACGAGACCAGTAAGGAATCACAGCAACAATGAAATAGAAAGTGCTGTATATATAACTGGTTTTACAGGTATTTTGTCTCCGTTTATAGTCTCCCCAGCCATAGTAGCATATGTAGAATTCCAAGCTTCTAAGGGCTTGCACCTGTATTCAAACAATGAGGGATGCTCATTATCAAAGTGGCAGTACTTGTATGGTGATTTAAGGCATTTAAAGCACTGGTTTCTGTACTGACCTGGCTAGTTAACTGGTCAGCCAAGAAGAAATCTTGGAAGGACACCTGCAATTGAGAAATCATAGATAAATAGGTTGATCCCTTTTATATTTCCTACTCTGCTACAAGTGTGACTAATTACCTTGTATAGAGGAGCACAGATGCAGTGAAACAAACTTGTGATAAAGAAGAAGCGACTTGTACGATATATAAAGTTGAAAGGGAAGAAGCATATGATAAGTACAAGCTGCAAAGACCAGGGAAAAAGGAACTGGTTGAGCACACTGCACATGCATTTATAAATTTGGCAGGGGAACTAGCAGGTATGTTGGATTGCTTCACTATTCTTACCACAACCAAACCTAGAGGTACAAGTTCTGTCAATGCTTTGTAATCTTTCGTTCTGGGATCCATTTCCATGTCAAGGTTTGCAAGCACGCTGGCTAGCGCCAACACTGCTAGACCAAAGCCTAACATCAGAACATCTCGGTAACCCAGTTCTGTTCCTTGTTTGAAGCCAAATATGAAGGTATAATTGATCCGATACCGCCTCCAGAAGTATATATTGGCAGCATACATAAGCATATGTAGAACAACAAATGTAAACAGGCTGCAAACAAGTATGAAATGACTTGTTAAATAAATTGCTAAGGTTTATCATGAGAAAGACAATATGGGGTTCTGTTAATTCTTGATTCCCTTAATTTGCAAAGGTGGTGTATAAATTTGGAAGCGCAGATGCTTCGAAACCCCTCTCTGTAACATACCTGTAAAGAGGAAACATGTTTTCCATGTACTGGTGTTTCCCTTCCTTATTCAGAAGATCTCGAACTTGTATGATTAATACAAGAGCTAGAATGAGAGCCAATGTGCAACCAACAAATAGGCCTGGAAAAGTTCCCACAAAACAGATTCAGTAACAAAAGTAATCACAGAAAATTGGCCTTGAAAGTTCAGATTACTTTTATTTAGACTCTTACCAATGGAAAATGATATCCTATGTCTTTCTTTCTTAGCTTTTGGTCTTAATGTGTCCATAGCTTTCCTTCGGTTTGAATTGGAGAAGTGTTTGGTGAAAGTTAATTCAACTCTCTCCATGAGCTTGATTACCTGCAATAGCACATCCACAAATCAGATTACAAAGGTTTAGAACATAGAAGAATGAATTCATGGATATTGATTCTTGACCGACATGAATAGATATTATCTTACATCATCAGAGCTGCCAAGATTGGAGAAATCCATCATACTCCTAAAGCTATTTAATGTGCGATTTGACGTAATCTGCAATGATGAGAACAAAACAGAAAGTCAGGTTGGTGTTCACTTCTAATTACAAAGCTTAGCATATGATGAGAGGGAGATCTGTATTTTAACAGGGAATCTACCTTGTCATATTTCTTCACTATTTTTGAAAATGCTTGGATATTCAAGTAGCTGTTTTCAAATGCAAACAAGAGAAATTAGTAGAAGTTAAGGAAAGAGGAATAGAGCATCTCCGGACTATAATCCAGATAACCAAAAAAGCAAGTTTATGAACAAAATTTACTACCTATAGTTCTTTAGAAGCTGAAGCTTGTAGTAATATTCATTGAAAGCCAGCTTGAGTTGTTTTTCAGCTTTCTTTAGATTTTTCATACTAAACTTTGGCTCAGTTTGATTAGAAATGTCAAAGAAGCCTTTGATGGTTGAACGAGGAGTTTCAGGAGATCTTTTCAATTTCACATGATTAAGTAGTTCTGATGAAGCTGCTTTCCATCTACTGCTGTTCTTTAGTTTCTTTTCATGAATCTCTCCACGCATAGAATTGGTATGCTTATCATTTGTGCCATCCTTTAAGTCATCTAGTTGCCTTCGATTCGATTGTCCAGCCTCTATAACATCCATGGAGATAATTCCTGCAGATGAAGCAGAATATATCAGTTCAAATAACCGAAAAGGAACCAATAATTTTTCGATTGAAAAAAGTAAAATGCAGAACTGAAAATTGCTAGCTCCATGATAAGAACTTACTACTTGATCCAGCAGCAGCAACATCAGAACCGAGACGATTCGAGTCACCATACTTATTAAACAATCCCTGTAAGTTCTCTGCTTTTACACGAAAGGCAATCAAAGCATCCATTTGCATACTCAACATTTCAGCTTCATCCATCACCTCTTGCACCTTAGACTTGTAAAACCTGTCAACCTTATCAAACTCATCGCCAAGCCTTTTCAAGAACACTATTTCAGGTTCACCTCCTCCCTCGGCAGCCATGAGAAAAAATGTTTCGTAACTTTCAAAGGCATTTCGTTTCAAAGAATTCTCCCGAATGGCTTGGTTTTCAATGTCCTCAGAACCTGCAGAATGCTTCTGCCTTTGTATTAGACCACTGAAAGTTCTGTAAAGAGTTAAAGCTCGGTTCAGGTCACCTTGTTGCCTCTTTCTTTGCTTCATACGCTTGATGTCTTTCAAAAGGGTTTTTAAATCATCATAATCCATGTAAGCTTCTTCCCATTCTGGCACCATTTGGGAGGCAAATTCCTTCCCAAACTTCATGTTTGAAAAACAGACGAAGTTTCTTGAAATTTAATTGTCTATATGGATCTTCTTGAAAACGAATTAAAGCAACCTAATGAGAGATGTTCAGCTCAAGTCTCTATCTTATATATTCTCATATTTTCACTGTTTTTCCAGCTTCCATGAATCTGATGTACAATTGGATCCTTTGAGCATCGATAATTTGACCATCTTAACAACATTTCTGACCTTCAACTAATAATATTTTTTTCGTCCTTTTTCTCCTACTTTACACCATGATTGACTTGTCTCTTTCCTTCATTTATTGTTTTAAATGAGGCTTGCCCTACCTAATACAAATAATCGACAATGTGTTTGTTCTGATAGGTAGGTACATTTTGTGTTGATGGGCTCTCTCCAAGCTTCAAACAAATTGCACACGATTGATGTTCCTAGAAATGGACAATTGTGTTTCAAAGACCTTTTGATTCGGTTATTTTTCAGGTTTTTTACCCCACTGGAGTGACCTGTCTTTTGATTCGGTCATTTTTCAGCTTGTTGACAGGTTTTTTACCCCATCTGGGTGACCTGTCTTTTACTTGTAACCTTCCATTATTAGCATCCTCGTCCTTACATGTGTCCTCGTCCTTATCAGGTGTTGCCTACCTATGAGCATGTCTTTTACATTCTTCCAAAATCTTTCTTGCCGTCAGTGGGCCAATATTTCATTGAAATTATATAAGATCGTCGTGTTTTTCTTTTGTTTAATAGGAGTGGCCTAGTGCTTGTCACTGCGCAAGTGATCAAAAAAAGAATATGATTGGAAAAGCCACCTGCTCCTATTATACCCATGCGCAGCTTTCCAGGTGATGCGTGGTGCAAAAATGGATAAAAAAACATAGCTACACTATTTATTATGTATCTGGTCCACTTGCAAGAGGGTAAAATTTGTGGAAACAAATTGAAATGGTCAGCTTGCTTGAAACAATCAATGACACTTTCTTAAATTTGAGAGTAAGAAATTTAAGAGCAGAAAAGAAAATTATTGCTCATAGGGCGGCAACAAACAAATTGATCTAATCCAACAAACAAATTGGTTCATATACTCTCTCTTCTATGCTGCTCACATAAAGCAAATGTGAGAATTTCCAACGAAAAGCTTTGTTAACTTCGTTGATCATTTTAACTCAAACCACCAGGCAACAGACTTTTGGCTGGTGGAAGCAGTGCAACTGCTCCTCGCTCAGGCTTTGAGTACTTCCTGTACACAGACTGAAGTCTGTGTTCCGCGGCTTTCGAATGGAAATACACCAGCAATCCAGCACAATCCCTGATTTTAAGACAAAGAAAGATACCAAAATCAAAATGAAATCAGACTCTGGACCAGTGAAATCTTGCTGGTGGATAAGTTAAATAAAGACTTACTTAAGTTGTGGTTCTGAGAAACCAGTGTGCTTCTTAAGGGTGTCAGTCCAGGAAGGGGTTTTATTTAGAGTGCATCGAGCCACATATACTGCTGAGGCAGCAACCATTGATGGACAAAACATGACTGTGTCATAATGCATCAAGCCCAACTCAGCTAGAAAATAGACCATGTTCTCCATCTAGACAAGTCAAAAACAGCAATTGCAGATATATAATTAGTAACCTTGCATATGGCCAGATAGTAGAAAAAATTATATTAAAAGGGGGTATAGATTGTAAATCATTAGACTTAGAGTTTTCTAACTCACTCCCTTCTCAGGAATTGATGCCTTAATGAAGCGAGCAAGGAAAACATAGTGTGTAGGCACTGTCAGTGTCCATTCCAGGTTTGCCAATATAGTCTTCTCCATAACTAGAATCTGTTCATGAGTGTAAGCTCTGTCTGAAATGCACACCAAGTCATTGACCTGAAAGTTTCCATTCATCAAACACTAAACTTCCTGGAAAAATAATCTACTTGATCAATTAAAGAACGAAAAAATGATATACGAGGTTTTTTTATTACCTCAGGAGCCCATATCTCTTCATACTTCGAGGCCATAAGTGTGGCACTCATGCCCACAAGCTGCAATTCCTTTCTGGGAACAGTCTTCACAGAAAGGAATCTATCAATGATATTGATTGTGAGATAAAGAGTTTCGGGTGAGAGCTCAAACTTGTGCTGCACGTCAATCAACCAATCCACAAGAATGGCTCTCATTTTCTCATTAATCTCGGGCTGCCTGTCCATGTAGTCATTGGGCCGGCTCTCATTCTGCATCACAATATCAACAAACACCAGAACATTATGCAAAGATGTACACAAGCAGTCAAGCACACACAAAGAAACTTGTAAATGTCATGCACTCTTTATACAAACCTCAACTAGCTTGTAGAACTTGTAGATGTCCTCGACATATTCCACCCCAGCCAAATCATTGTTAACGTCTGCTGCATCAATATCAATAACCTGCCCCTTTGGTTTGTTTGCAACACCACAAGCAGCCTGAAATAAGTACCAAGTTAGCACAAGAAAACCCTGTATACTAACAAAAAGTTGCAATAATAATCACCTTGCTTCTAGCAGTGAGGACAGAAGAAAGAGTTGGCTTGTTCTTCTTTGTAGATCCTTCTCCTTCCTTTTTCTTGTTCCCTGGCTTCTCTTCAGTATCAGGGCTTATCTCAGTCACCTCTTCAGGCTTTGGTTTCACAGTAACTTTCTTCTGAGCTGGCTTTCTCACTGCAACTTTTCTAGCCTCTGCGGCCACTCCATCAACACCAGCAGCAGGCACTTTTTCCGCTTTGACACATACTTGTTTCTGCATTCAAAGAAAACCCAGAATCCTACTCAGTCCAGAAATCAAACACACCTAGAATCTAAAATCTGCAGTCTATCAATTATAACACTAACAAATGGTCTAAAAAGATTATTGAACCTTGTTGTTCTCTGCAGCTGCCGCAGCTTGAGCATTGGCAAGCAGTTGAGCACCGAAACTCCTAATAAAAGAACAAAAATATCAGCCAAGCAGGAGCAACTTGGACTACAATTGCTCTTCTTTTAGTCTAAAATCAGCCAATTTTGACTACAAAAAACACCAAATTGGTTACTGAAAGATAGAGAGAGGAACCTTGTGACGGGGCGATTAGGCTGCTGCTTGCCTTCTATTCCTCGAACTGTAACAAGATTACCAATATCGCCAAGAACCCGGCGGTTTTTTACTTCAGCCGCTGCTGCAATTTTCTTCACATTCTTGTTTACACCTACAACTGCTTCACCTGTGACAGATTATCAGTCATTAGAATCCATCATCTACTCATTGTAAACCAGGATTCAACAAACATATAATAAAATATTGAAAGAAATGAACTCAAGAGGGAAACGAAAAAAGGTCGCTTAGTCAGTCTTTTGTTTTCTCTGGTGGGTTTCCTTTAATTTTCTCAGTAACCAAACATAAACTATAGCGAAAACAAACCAAAGAGGAAAGAGAGAAACGAAAAAGAAAAATCAACCCCCAAGATCTAATCTTTTTCATCAAACAACAGTAGAAGGTAAATTAAACCCATATAAAGATTGTAATCAATCAATTCTGTAACTAAAAACACCCAAAAGGAAAACAATAGATTGATTTTAAAAATAAACAAATAAAATGAGATAAAAATTAAAGAATCATCACGGCTACCAAAAAATCATAAATAAATACAAAATAAAAACACCAAGAAACAACAGATTTACATGTAATCACATCTGGGCCCAATCCTATTATCAAAATGATTAATCAAAAACCACTAAAGAGAGACCCCATTATGAAGAAGAATGGAAAGAACCCATTATTATTTTATTCAATCATTGACCAAGAAACAAAGAAGAAGAACCAAATAATGACAATAAATCAGAGAAAGAAAATCAAAATACCTCTGATTGCTTGTTGTTGCTGAACCCTTGAAGCCATTTTAGATTGATTAAAGAAAAACTCTTACTCTTCCAGCTTCTCTCTCTAAATTTCCCTTCTTCTCTCTGAGCAATGTCTTGATTTCAGAGAAAATTTTGAGAGATAGGGAAATAGTAAGAAAGGGAGAAAAACCCTTCTCTTTTTGAAGCTGAGGAGCCAACGCTTCACTTCCAACGGTCGAATTTATTTTGATTTTGATTCGTTGGATCAAGGTTTGATCCTACGATCTGGAGAGCGCCAGAGTTTTATAGCCGTTGGTGTGTGGGATAAAGTTACCTTTTGTGTTAAAATATTATGCAAGGTAAGAAAGGATGGATCTGCTACTTACATTTTAAGTATAATGCAAATTCCGTGCTATGAGCTATATTGGCCGACAGCGTACATGAATTTGACTCGTGTCCATTAATGGTTGTGGTTTGATGGAGATTCGGTGATATGAGTGTAAAGGTCGATTTTTTCAGACAAATACCTCTTTTACTTCTTCTTTTTTTTATTGGAGAATGAGTTGTTCTTTGTATCTTTGGTATTTTTTTTCCTTTTAGCCTAGAAATAAATAAAAATAATTCAAAATAATCTTGTAAAATATTTTCATCTTTATTTTTTATCAATTTCAACTATTTTTTTAGCTATAAAATAGTTTACATTGATTAATTTAAGACTTTTTAAATAAATAAAATATTAGAAATGAAAAAAGTATTAAACAGAAACATATATTATGATTGGGACAATCTCCATCGAGATTGAGTCTTTCTTCAGATTTTTCAGCTCAAATTCCCAGAAAATTTATTAAATTAAATCTTAAAATCAAATTTACTTTTTCCCTTGGACTTTAAAGTTAATATTCAAAAAACTAAGTTGAACGAAAAAATCTATTTATTTTGATGTTTATTGTAGTTAAGAAAATATAATTCTGGTCAACTAAGAAAATATTTTTTTATTTTAAAACTATTATATTGTCAACATTTAATAAAAAAAAATAGTCTTTTAATATATAATATGATATGCGATTTTATCTTAATTTAATACTCTTTTTTTCCTCTCTTTTTTCTATATTTTTTTGGAGAAAATAAAATAATTATTTTAGAATAAATCATTAACCAAATGGGATGTCCATAAACAAAATCTATCATGGCCCATCAAATCACACAAAGCAAGCATGCCCCAATTCACCTAAATTGTTATTCAAGCCCATCTGAAAAATATCCATGGCAGCACACCAACACTATCCAAACTAACATCTCCATGGCCCACCCTTTATTTTTATTTTTTCAAGATTAATGTCTTCATGATCATTATTTTTAAAGAAATGTTTTTAAATTAATTTTTGGATTAATTGAGATTAAAAAAATTTATTCGAACAAATTTTAAAACACATCTTATTTTAATAAGTTAAATTTGTATATACAAAAATTAAGAACACATGCAATGTTCATTATGTTTTGTGATTATTACATAGTAAATAAATATTGCATGGAAATAAACTTGAATGGTTATATCACCAGTTCAATCTAATTTTATTTTTATTTTTTCAATCATGTTTAAACCAAGTCAACTGAATTATTACACCTCTAACCTGATTTTTTTAATCAAATTTAAACTAAGTCAACTAGGTTGTTAAAACTCTAGCATAATAAGTTCATGAGTTTAGCCTAAGTTTAAAAAATACAAATTATTATAAAAAAAAAAAACTAAAATTGCTCAGCCTTTTCCTGTAATATGTTAATAATTACCT
>Ga0307517_10011443_pt1 | contig 12291 bp, 14 predicted proteins | sample 23_EM_MG_FD_194515 | JGI IMG/M metagenome (GOLD analysis project Ga0307517, IMG submission 194515) | Populus trichocarpa ectomycorrhiza microbial communities from riparian zone in the Pacific Northwest, United States - 23_EM | ecosystem: Host-associated > Plants > Roots > Unclassified | place...
CCCCCATTCATCCTTGTCACTCCTGTTGGTGCTGAATCTGATTTACGGGCAACGTCATCTAGAAACGATCGTTCAGTGCGTGGTCCCACCACGGCGTGCGGGCCCCGGGGCTGGAGCTCCATGGCGGCATGCCTCATGATCAGGCCTCTCATTGTGACATCAGGCTTAATCTCAAATATACACCTTGATATACTTTGTACACTCGAGTTGTCTAACGCAATATATATACTGTTGGACGTTGAGATGGTCTACATAATCCCAGCCACGGTTCGGGGGGCGTGGTAAAAACAGGTCTACGGCATACCGGCATTAAGTGCCCATCAGTCGGACCTTAGGTTACTCACCAGGGCGTGGAACCATGCGGTTCTCGTCCACCGTAGCAAGCGCCGCCTTCGTCTTCGTTGGACATACCGAGTACTTATCGGAGAACAGAACCAACCCTAATTTACAGGAACCCATCCAGTGTAAGACACTAAAAGCCATTTCGGCACCGATTGCCTAAGATCCTCAAGCGCGCCTTCGGGTCCTAAAACTGCTTCCTCCAATTACCAGTTGTAAAATGTTGGATCACCTTTGTCAGATGCGCCGCGTCGAATATTTTCAACTCCGCTGTGACTCCGAGAGGACATGTTTCATCTCCGCCTCGAGAACAACATTTCCACCTTTGACGGTCAAAACCACTTTACGAATCTTCAAGATACTCAGTGACCCCAGAACAACAAGACGACGTTTATGGATGGAATCGTCGAGGATGAAAAGAAGACGTTCGATGCTGAGAACGCGCAGGACGACGACGCCCAACCCGACCCAGACGAGCACCTTATGCTGGATCAAGGGAACGGACGCGTATGGCTCGTCAAGGTTCGTACAACCCCACCTCCAATCCAATTGAGAGCTGGAGCTCGCTCGACGTCTACTTGCTTAGATCCCCAAGTTCCTCATGGAACGCTGGTCAGCGGTGACCGCTGAAGACGTGCACCTCGCCACGGTTCGAGTGTACAACCCCCCACCAGATAAACCGAACGAAAAGACAAGGATTATTTTGTTTTTACCACCCAACCGTGACCCCATGGATCAAAATGGGACGCCCCCACCTCAGCAAGCCAACCGACCCGTTTTTGATTCGACGACATCATATACCGCTACAGGGCCTGAACCGGACTGCTACGAACTCGACATGGTTAATGAAAGTGTCGAAAACCAGATCGTCGTGGCGGAACGTCCGAAAGATCCGTCGTTGAGTGTGTCAATGAGTGCTGCAGCTGCGACTCCGAACACGCGGGCGCGGACGACAATTTTGACTGGGAGGATCAAACACGAGTGTAATCTGCGGCCGGCGTTCACTGGGAACTATAGGAAGCAGATGAAAGAACGGCATCGGAAATATAACACCCCCAAGCGTCAGATCAAAATGATCGAGACGGCGAACCTACCTGGCGGCATGGGTGCTGTCAACAGGTTGAGCAGCGGTGTGGGTTTGGGCGCTGGGAATGCCTTTGGGAACCTCATCGTGCGTCGCATTTCCATAAAACTAACTTGCTTTCTGCTGATGGGTACCGCAGAAAACGAAACCAAAGCAGGCCAAGGGTACCTTTGAACGCATGGCGCGTATCCCACGAAACCAGCTGCTCGACCAACTGTTTTCTTTGTTCCGTCAGCAGCCGCGTTGGGGTATACGCCCGCTGCGAGAAAAAACTCAACAACCGGAGGCGTATCTCAAGGAGGTCTTATCTGAGGTCGCTCTTCTGCACAAGTCTGGGGAATACAACGGTCTTTGGGAGTTGCAAGAGGCCTATAGGGATTCCAACGTGCGTATTTCATTTTATTTCATTCTCTTTTTTCTTTCGTTAATCGGTTGAACCTCGATTAGATGAAGGCCGAAAATGTCCCAGGACCCAGTGCTTCGCATGATTACAAGATGGAGGAGGATTACGACGAGGAAGAGGAGGACGAAGATGATGATATGGAGGAAGTCTCATGAAAATGCGAGATTCTGATGCCTATTTATGTTCATTATCATGCTTGTATTTCTATAGCAATTAATTGCATCTCTGCCCGCTTTATCTTTATGACGAACGATACAATATCCATAGCAAGTGATGTACATGTTGATAGCAAAGAGAAATGGGCGCCGATATTATAAGAATAGTGCACAAGTGAGGGGTATAAGCTGACGCAAATTCGAATCATTTAGCGTATTCTGCCGACTCATGAAAGTGAGACCTACGTACATTTCAAGTCGCCTGCCGTTTGCCTGGATTACGGGGCTGCCTTTCGTATGTATTCGGCTCAGAATCGTCACAATGCTCGAGCTCATGGGCAACGCTGGAACCCTCGGGTCTTACTTGTTGACTTGGGCCCGCTTGGGGCTGGTGATTGTGTCCCGCGTGCCCACAAGGGCGCCCCTCGTCCTCTGAATCAGACGATTCCTCCGACGAAGATTCATCAAATCTTCTCGGTTTATGATATATGCAACAAACTAAAATAACGTTCGAACCACAGAAAGTCAGAGATATCCTTGTGGAACAGGACCGAGACATACTCTTCGATTTCTTCTTGCCAAAAAACTCATTATCCACCACGTCGTCGTTCCACGCCACACGTTGCGTATTCTTTTCCTTCGACCCACCACGCAGTTTCAGAGTGCCCACGGACTGGACGTTCTGTGGGTTACGTTGAGCGTCTTCGCCCTCCTCTCGTGTTGGATCATTGGTAATCGTGAGTGTCCGAGATCCGTCTGCTGGCGAGGCGGTCGATGGTCGTCCTCGGGTAGCGGTTTCCATGATCTTTGTGGAAGTATGATGTCTGAGGGTGTCCGACTAGAACTTGTGGAAAGTCGTAGGATTGTGACCGAATTTGGGTGCACGAGTGACGCAAGATCATTGTGACCTCTAACTCCTTGTTTTGGCAGGCTTGCCGGGCAGCCGGGCAGATAACCGCTACATTATTTTTTAGAGTCCGGAATCCGGATTCGGTCTCCCTCTCCGAAATGTAAACAGAATATATTATTATATAGGATAGTTAATTCTAAAATTTTGTCTCTTAATTATTTGTCAAAGGTGTTGTAATTTAGCGATGTCAGATATTAATAATCATTATAATGGCATATAACTTGTGGTTATGCACCCACGTGACCCGCCCATACAGCATACATTTACGTTGCTCCACGATTGGGAAGAGATTCTGAAAAAGGTTGAGAGAATAAATATAATGTTATCACCAAAATTTGGCCCTTATAGGCGGCAATTGAGCTTGCAAAGTCTACTTTTGAGAGAACGGGATCGCAATCTCAAGAAACCGCGCACCTGCAAGCGAGAAAAGACACTTGTACAAATTTGTACACAGTACAATGGCAATGTTTAAACAATGAAATTTCACCAGCTCATCCAGCTTTTAAACTGTTGCTTGAGGTTTCATGTACTAGGGTTTCTTTATTCTTCGAATCTCACATTACCCAGCTTGGGCCTTGATGGGAAAGCCGGTTGATTTGTTTACCCTAGTCAAGAATAACTTAACGTCAACTTACCCATTTGTAGTCTGATTTCAAGCGCGTGATGCGGTGGTCAACCCCCCGCTACATGACGCGCAGTATTTTTGGCCAACAATGACCTCATATAATCCAAGTTCCAGACTGTTAGGGCATCTGCATCAAGCTCAACAAGCTCTCATCAAATTATAAATACGCTCCCTCGAATCCCATGGCCAGGCCCTGACCGTTTCTTACGGCTCACAATTTCTATTCTCGAACTCAATTCTCGCACGATTCTCCCACATTAAAGTTCCCGCTCAAGTGCATTTTAGGTGCATACGAGCTCTGGACTTTTTGTCAACCCCCTCAAGCCCAGAAGACTAGTTTTTTCGCCCCACAAAAACGATGAGAGAAAGGAAAGAAGGAGAACCAACCATTATCAAAACTCCCGATGAGTAATGACGTCACCCATTAATGGTTGACTACACGTGACGGTGAAAACTCCGAAATGGCCCTGTACGTGAAAACAGACTACATTGTCAATGTGCCGACTTGGTGACGATCCTTGTAAGTTAAGTCACTATCTATGATGGTCGTAAACCTCGCATGCTAGCCTGAGAGAAGAATATCATTTCATCTCAGAGTTTCGAAACCAAGGACCTCGTGCGCTAGCACGCGGGAGATTTTTTTTTTTCAGATTTCAACAATCCATTGAAACCACAATAATTCGCAGCATTTTGGCATTTCACCATCCCTCATGTCCCCAGGGATAACTTTTCCAAGGCCTACAAGTTACTAGTAAGCATCTTAAGTTGTCCCCTTTCCTAATACATTTTTAGATTTTCTGCATCTTGAATAGGCAGCCTATTGGAAGGTCATATCTAGGTCATATCGCGCCCATATGACCAAGGGCCTTCAAAAGATCCAGTCTGATCCAGTGCCAAAGAAGACCGCATGAACTCCGAAAAACGTGGAAGGGGACGTTCGTACGGGGATACGGCGAAATTCCTGTTAGCCACCTTGATTCCCCCTGCACGAACTGCTTTTGGGGGTTGCTCAGCAACAAGATTTTCCGTGAGAGGAAGATCTACAGCATCAACAACACTAAAATCTATCTCGTCGGCTTTATCTCCTGCGTTCCCGCTTATGCAACCGTAATGGTGCCGCGCACCACTAACAAATACTACGCGATCAGATCTTCAACCCTGGTTCTGTTCCAAAAGTCATGGAACGCAATGCGTCGTCCAGCGAAGACGAATACAACGATGGTGATACTTGCTCGGGCCTGTTGCGGACGATGAAGAAGCGGAGGACACAGCGGGCATGCGACATCTGTAGGAGAAAGAAAAGTACGCTCTCCATAATTCAAAGTCAACCAACATTCTAATTTGATTCCAGTACGGTGTAAGTGAATAGCGTCTATGGCCAAAATGGGCGATAGTCATCGAAATTCATAGGCGATGGCGTGCAGCTGCCAGGAAGTCGCTGCTCAAATTGTATATCTTGTAATTTCGATTGCAAGTACGTCGAAGCGGCCAAGGTACGGGCGGTTCTTACATGTGGTTGGTGCTTCACCATTGATTGTTCTTCAGAAACGTGGCCCACCAAGAGGGTGAGTAATATATCAACAATCTCAATTAAAGGGCCTCAAGGATTTTGGCAGCTACGTGGAGAGATTAGAAAGTCGAGTGGAAAGGTTGGAAAAGTTACTGCGAATAGTCCGTCTCCATTCCCCTGGCTCACGAGTTGTCCCTGATATCCCTACGTTAGTTATGCCCAGACGAAGCCCTCTATAAGGAACTCAATGCATACTTGGACGGTAACTGGACCAACGAGCGCCCACCCGTCAACCCCAGTGCACTCGTTGGCGACATTGCGAGCAAGGCTCAGCCAACTGCTCCCACCCTCGAGACGGTCACTTCCGCTATTCGTGGCGCTATGGAAGATAAATTCGACTCCGCAAAGCCCAACCCCGACGACGACGACGACGATCCAACCTTAGTTCTAGCTGACAAGCTCAGGCGGATAGCAATTAGCCCAAGTGATTTTCGGTTTTTCGGGAAGTCGAGCGGGGCAATGCTCATCCGGACGGCTATTGAATTGAAGAATGAGTACGGGGGTAAGGAGTGTGATTTGGCGGATCCAGAGAAGCCGATGATGAAATCCCGAAGGAAAGAATTTTGGACCGTCAAACCGGTGCGATAGCCTCCTGAAGTTTCGTTTACTTTCTTACTACGTTTTTAGTGGGAACCAATTTCAAATCCACCCGTTTCAACTCGATTTACCTTTCCAGACCTGGACCTTGCTCACCACTGTATTGATCTTTATTTCAAATGCAACAACCTCTATTTTCCACTCTTGCATCGGCCAACATTTGATAAATGCGTCAAAGAAGGTCTCTACCTCAGGGACGATAATTTCGCACCTGTATTCTTGCTCGTATGTGCTGTCGGCGCGCAATACTCCTACGATCCCCGAGTTCTGTGGGACGGTGCAAGTTCGTATCATTCATCGGGATGGAAGTGGTTTACGCAGGTGCAAACAACGATGAGGTCGTTACTGGGTCCGCCGAGCCTCTACGACATACAACTCTACTGCGTACGTTTGCTTCTATATTTACTCGAGGTTCAGCTGAAGATCATCGTGATAGCTGTACGTTCAATTCCTCATAGGTTCCTCCTCCCCTCAGTCCTGCTGGACCATGGTAGGGGTCGGTATTCGTTTAGCGCAAGATGTCGGTGCCCATAGACGCAAGGTACATAATCATACACTTACGCCTGAGGACGAACTATGGAAACGAGCATTCTGGTGTGTCGAACTCGCTTGTTCTTTGCGGTATTAACTTAATGAGGTGTCCAGGGTCCTCGTGTGTATGGACAGAATTGTCAGCTCCTCTCTCGGTCGACCATGTGCCATCCAAGATGAAGAGTACGAAAGTTACCACGTCCTCGTGGAATCGTATTGACTTAATCCATAGCTTTGACTTAGACTTGCCTGTTGATTGTGACGATGAATACTGGGATCACCGGGACCCAGAAAAGCGTTTCAAACAACCTCCCAACACGCCTTCGTCGGTCACAGCTTTTATCTCATACATAAAGCTACAACAAGTTCTCGCTCTTTCTCTACGAACAATTGTAAGCGATCTCTTTCCCACTACGTAGATCGGATTTCGAATTTCCATTAAAACAGTATGCAATCAACAAATCAAAGACCCTGCTTGGTGTCGTCGGACAGCAATGGGAGCAACAAATCGTTGCAGAGTTGGACTCAGGGTTGAATAAATGGGTAGATTCAGTACCAGACCATCGTGCGTTTCATACTATCCTCCTTCCGATCGTTACTTATCTCTTCTCAGTGCGCTGGGACCCCAAGCGAGAAGATGACAACTTTTTCAACCAATCTGTATGGATTTATGCAACACACTATTACATTCAGATCGTCATACATCACCCATTCATCCCATCGTCTGGAAAACCCTCGCCCCTCTCTTTCCCGTCGCTCGCCATATGCACGAACGCCGCGCGCTCATGCACCCGCATCCTCGATATCCAAGTCAACAGGAACAACGATCCACCACCTCAGATGCAGGTGCCTCTCCTTGTCTCTTGGCTTATGACCACGCATTCACGCTAAGCTCATTGTTTTCCCTCTCAGATGACTGCCTTCACAGCGGGAATTGTCCTTCTTCTCAGTATATGGGGTGCGAAACGCTCTGGTTTATCGACAGACCCTAAGAAAGAGATGTCTGAGGTGCACAAGTGCATGCAGATATTAAAGTCATCGGAGGCCCGATGGCATGGTGCGGGAAGGCTTTGGTGCGTGATTTCAAAAGCTTGATCACGATTGTCTTAATATACTCATTACTAGGGATGTTCTGTATAACCTCGCATCCATGGGAGAATTACCGTTACCTCAATCGAGTCCGAATTTGGGAACGAAGAGAGAGCGTGAAGCGGACAGTCCGTTATCAGCTGGTGCCAACGACTCACCTCGGAATCTGCTGCCCCAGAACGAAATGCCTAGGACGATTGCTGGTTCAAGAAGGATTAATAAAGTCCCTCCATCCATCCGCCAGGCGGACCGGCCACCACTACACAAGAGTTCCGCACAACGGCAATACTTTCAACCTGAACCTCTATCATCACCCGCGCACACATTTACTCTTAATACTCGACCTCCACAGCAAGTGGATTCTCAACAGCAATCTCACAGCCCGCTGCGCGAAATTCACGAGTTTGAGCAAACTTTTTCTGCAACGCCTCCCTTTACGAACGCCTCCCCTGTAGGATTTGCGACGCCTATGTATGGCAACGAACTTGGAGGAGTGACATCAGATGGACAAGTGACCTTCGGTGCCCAAACTCTCCCTTCAGAGCCACAGGCACACTCGCCGCAGCTGGATTCGCAGACAAACTATTGGTATTCCATGCAGAGTAGTGTGCCCCAGAATAGCGAACATTCCGAGCCCACATCTCATGCAGGACCCAGCGGGGCGAGTTCATCATACGGACTTCATTACCCACCATCACCGACCTCCCACCATCAGCCCTATTCACGGCGCCATCACGTTCCGCAAAGCACTCAATTGGGAGGAGTGTCTTCGACATCAAGGATGGGCTCTTTGGCGGGGGGCCCGTATGGAATGGATGCAGCTGAGGCGGTGGCTGGGAGGACGTTCGACTCGATGACGACGGCGTATACTCAGCAGCAGCAGCAGACCTCAACGTATGCGCTGGGACCCACGGTACCGGAGAGAGGATCAAGTTCGATGGTGTCCCCACCACCTCGATCGAGCTCGGGTTCTTCCATGGAGAATGCGTCTAGTGGCATGGGGATGGATACGATGCCTGATCGACATTACCAACACCATAATGTTCAGCAGCAACACGAACATCAGTCATTATCGCATCCTTTTACCGCTGACAGTAGTACTGGAGCGATATGGTCGAATGATCCGACTGGGTTCGAGTGCGTAAAGTTTGTCCTGTTTCGCTCTTGATTTGGTTACCGGTTGTCCTCTTCTGCGATTGAATTGTGGTTACTTACCTATCTTCTTGTTTCTCCTGCAGGTTGGACCATTGGGGTGCCTATTTTACGAATGTCGGCGAGTCGACGCAAGGAAACGTACACCATCCTGTGTAGGGTTTGTCATTTGATACAAATTTTCTTGTGCCATCTCATCGTATATGACGCATTCTTCCTTCCTCTTGTTCAAGTTCTTCCTTGTTTTACGTTCGATGGACCTAGTAATTACTCTGAACAATTATATCCTGAACCGGGACATACAGCTTTCTTTTCTGAATACTTGTCGTACATAATATGGAATTAATATGAATCATGATAGTTGGCTCTGAGGAGACTGAATACATATCTACAAGGAACCATGTAGTTGAATTGTACGAGATGTATACGATGAGCAGGAAATTTGAATTACTGCACAAATCTAGAAAGCGAGTTAGAAACCGTCGAATGGAACCTGAGTAGAATACCAACATGAGCCGAAGTTTAATCTAGTTACACAATACATTTTTCCACCGTGTACCCCCCACCTCGCTTAAAACCTTCTCGACTTCGCCTTGCTCAATATTCAGCAGTAATCTTCGTTCGCCTTCGGCCTTCCTCGCAACTGCAGCCCCATCCTCCACGACAACAGCGCGAGAGGAGACCAACGAATCCAGGATCATGATCAATTCCGCTGGTGTTGGTTTCCGCGTGGGATCGTTCTCTGACGTTAGGACGTTCATGTATGTCAGGTGTTGGTGTTGTACCTATAAAAGTGCAGCTGCATCAGCGAGAGCCTTAGATAGGTAACGTTAAGATTATCACCTCGCTCCACTTGATCTCCTCAATTCCTTCGCGTTTAACACACTTGACCAAGGAGGCTAACATTAGCCGTTCGTGGAAGCTTAGATCTCGGAGAAATGCTGCTGTGGGGCTATTTTGCAGAATTTGAACAACCTCCCGGATATGTGGGGCTTTGACTGTGCTCTTAGACGACACCACGAGTTCCACTGCACGCCTACCAAGAAAGAAAGAAAAGGAAAAGCGGTGATCAATACGCATTCGGACATTTTGTTTGGAAAAAGAAGCAAACCGGCAAATATCCAACACTCTCCTCGCGTCGCCTGTTATCCGGCTGACCGTCATGGATGCCAGTTTGATCGCATCGGGCGCGATAACAACCTTGGACGCTCCTTCTTCTTCTTCTAGTCCGTCCTTCGCACTTGATAGTCGTGCTTCGACGATCTTCTCGAGTTGTTCTCGGAGGTAGGGTTGGAAGTTAATCCGTATCATACCTAGGTAGATTGATTGGCATCTAGGGATGTCGAGAAAACAAAATTAGACCCACCCAGTCGACTCCTCACACGACCAGTCATAACCCGTTCTGGAAGGTCCATGGTGTTCGCAACAGCGATAACGACGAGCTTGCTGCCGACTAAGGTAGGCCAGTTGAAGAAATTATATACCACATCTTGTTTTGGCGTTACCAATTGGTCAAGTTCGTCCATTAAAACAACACTGGGATCCGTACGTGAGTCGATTACGAAAAATATTCAAGTCCTAAAATAGCAACACACCAAGCATGACCACCAGGTCCTCTGTTGCCTGTCGTAAAGTATTGCATGAGGGCCTTGAGACTTTCCTTTGCACTGAGGCGGAGGTGGCCGTCCTTCGCCACGTCGTGCCCTGACACACCTTCCCACAGGAGGTTGTACGCAGCAGAGGGTTCTGGAATTTTCAGTCCGTTGATCTCAACGTACGTGAATGGATTAATTTCCTGCGATATGTGAACGTCAGTGAAGTAGCTGATGTTTAGACGATCAGACAATATACATTGCTCTCAGCCATTCGCTTCAACTCTTTCACAACGCTGTGAACAGTGGCCGTTTTACCAGTTCCTGGAACACCTGAAATATCTGCAGATTAGAGTAATCAGGATATAATTGAAATAAAAGATTTGGGGTGGTCTTACAGATACATCCGCCACTTCCTTCTTCCAATAATTCCCCTACACACCTAAGAACGCGCTCGTACTCGGCTTCACGACAGGGCAACGAGTCCGGCCTGCTGCCCACATGGAGAGCGTGCATCGATCTTAGCCACGGATCTTTGGGAATGTGAGCCATGTTCGCCTGGAACCTGAGAGACTGTTCAGGAAGACGGATAGCAAAAGTCTTGCGTTTGCGTGGCGAAGACGTGGCTTTCTTTCTCCGAGCGAGAGCAGCCTTCGAATGAGGTGTGGGTTGAACGACGTTTTTGCTGCGCTTCCCCTTGCGAGGGGTTATAGTAGTTTGGATGCGCTTTCGCTTTCGTGACGGTGTGTGAGGTGTTCCTACGAAGTCGGGTTCGTCGTCATCATCCTCTGCTTCGCCATCTTCGGAAACGCTCATGTCTGCAGCGTCTTCCTCTTCATCGTGGTTGGAGTCTTCCTCGGAGGCTCGGAATTCGTCAGAGTCGTCCGCTTCGGATTCGGATATGTCGACAGCGCGAGCCTTAACAGGCACCTTCCTTGCTGAGGCTTTTGCGCTGGCTTTTTTCTCCTTCTCCACCAAATCCCAGAAGCTTCCCTGGCTCCACGCGTCGTTGTTCTGCGAGCTAGGTCCAGCGTTCCCAGCAGGAGGTTTAGACTTCAACAAGGCAGCTTGACGATGATGTTCCCAGCCAAAACCGTAGAAGAGGCCGCGTCTGGAGTCGACGGCGAGGCGACAATAAAAAGTTTTGTCGGGATCACTTTCATCATTATCCGAATCACCTTCGTTGTCAGGAATCAACCGGATATTCCTCTTGAGGGGAGAGCCATTTTTCCCCTTCGATGGAGTAACAGGAAACCTCTCTTCTTCCTCCCTTTCTTTCCGCGACGAAGACACAGAACATTTTGAGAGGATGACGCTGGGAGTCAGAACGACCCTCGTTGACAGGGAATAGTAGATTTCGTTCTATAAAATAAGAATGAGGTATTAGTTGATAAAATGCAAGAAATCGTATCAGTACCGACCTCCTCATGCTCGCGTTTCGCCCGAATACTCGCCATCTCTGTCGGCCTGAGAAACCAATGTATACGAACTCGCATCTTCCGTGCACCTTGCTGATTCTCCTCTCCCTTCCGCCTTATCTCCCACATAGCAACAATAACCCCGATGCTCGGCGGTTTCTTCATGAGATAAAGAGTATCAGTCTCAACCATCACCGTGTCGCCAACACGATATGTCTGGAGTTCCGTTTTGGCCACTTTTAAGCGTTTCGTTCCTCGATAGCTCGTCGCCTTCCTCCTCATCTTGAACGCTTCGTAAAATACAGTCTCGGTTTCTTCATCTTCATCTCCTCCTTCTTCATCACTTCCATCATCTTCCTTGGCCTTCTCGTCGCGTTCTTCCGCCAGCAGGTCGAGTTCGGGATTACATGCTCTTGTGAAAATCGGTTCACCCGCCCATTCGCATTGTAGGATATTCTTGTCAGATATCTTGGAAGATGGAGTCGCCGTCGGTTGGAATCGTTGTGAACGTCGCGTGGGGGTTTGCGGAACACTCATCGTGGTCGCTGTGCGAAAGAAGTATTGACTACGAATTGATGCTGAAAACGCGTCTCGTCACGACATCAAATGATGTGACAATCGCGTCCCAAGGCCACTTTTCGCCTGCCATTAAGTATATTAACGGGACTGGACGTAACTCATCCATTTGATTATGTATATATCTAGGTCTGTAAAATCACATTTGCAACCTCATATAGAATGGATGACCCACGATTCAGATTCAGAGCGACTCGATGTCAATCAACGGCGGAGCATAGGCTTATCGAGAATCTTATTCAGAAATTCA
>Ga0307517_10011444_pt1 | contig 12290 bp, 10 predicted proteins | sample 23_EM_MG_FD_194515 | JGI IMG/M metagenome (GOLD analysis project Ga0307517, IMG submission 194515) | Populus trichocarpa ectomycorrhiza microbial communities from riparian zone in the Pacific Northwest, United States - 23_EM | ecosystem: Host-associated > Plants > Roots > Unclassified | place...
TTCAGAAGGGTTGAGCGAGAGGTGGGAGTGGAGCGACGAGGAATATTGGTTCGGGGAAGAGCGGGATTGAATATAGGGGTCAGACGAGATGGACATAGACGAAGTCAATTTGGATCCCATCCGTGATTAAGATGTAGATGAATACTAGAAACTGCCGTTGAGCCTTGTATCTGTTATCTGAATCATTGTACCTTTCTGTTTACATAGGGGGAAGGACTTGTGACCCAAGGCTCAACTCGACTCGAGCCACCACCAAGACAGTTCTGTACCACAATCAGCACTTCAACACAGCACACGCGATACTTATCCTTTGTCAGTCAAATTCATTTTATCTGTGTATTACTGTTACGACCAACCCGTCACGCGCAATTCCACAGGCCTTGATCTCCGCACCGCAGAAATGAAATCATCATGAAATGCGACCACCCCGCGTCGACGTGTCGTTCGCGATCGAAAATCTCTGGATAGCATCGCTACTGAGATCTCAGGTACGGCAGGGCATCTCCCAGCTGCCGGGTACGATCGGCTTGTGACGAACCACTTTTGACAGTCGTGCCGATGTCGCAACGTCTACTGTAGGACGATGGTTCAGACGGGGACAACTATTCGGATGGTGACAGAGATTCGGAAGAGAGCAACAATTCAGATAGGGACGATAGGGACGAGGATTATTGGTATTGGAATGAAGACGACGAGTCGGACGGTCCCGGTTCTGGGCGAAAACTGGAGCTGGCTCTTCGCGTCATCTTTCACACTTGGTGGGCGACGTGATCACATTTACGGTACTGTGCATTCAAATGAAATGTCAATAATACAGAAAGCCGGCGGTCGTCTATTTGATCAGTAGAGTAAGTCAGTGACCGGTTCGCACGCGGCTTATCGTCCTCTCCCTTAGTCGCCACACCGTGGCATTCTTGGATAAACAAATATGGCCGTACCAACTGTGCGTAGAAACATTTTGAATCCTGCCCACCTACGCCTTCCCGCCACACCTTTAAACTTGCCACACTATTCACAGGCCACAATCTCTACAATGAAAAGTGAACTTCCTGAGCTAGAACTGTCACTTTCTCAACTCCTGGGCGCCCTCGAGAGAAGGTTGGATACCACCACTAGGACCAATAGGTATTGTAGAGCGTTACCCTCTAAGTATTGGCTATGATCGGCTGATCATGAATCCATCGTTCAGTAGTCAGGCAGATGCTAGCATGCTCAAACAGGTTCAAATAACTTTGAGAATGTGAGGTCCAGCTCTTTGACTTTAACTTGCCACAGATCGATGATGCGATTCCGAGGATCTTGGATATCCAGAAGAAGGCGAAGAGCATCAGGAATTCCCTCGTGCCCATCAACAGACTTCCCCCTGAAATCTTCGCTCTGGTCGTCACGTTTTTCAAAGGACGCCAGCTGATCAAGATGACCGCGGTCTGCAAGTACTGGCGAACAACCCTGCTCTCATTCCCGTTACTGTGGAACAAAATCCGTTGCTCGGGTATCGAGCAATTCGAAGAGTACCTTGAACGGTCCAAATTCGCGCCCCTCGAGGTCCAACTTGGCCGCCCAGATCCTGACCGGTTGAGACTCCTTCTCCCCCAGATTTCCCGGTTGGCCTCTCTGGATGTGTGGGTGGGAGGTCCGTACGCCTTTCGCTGGATTTCACATTATCTGCGGAATCCTATGCCTACATTCCATAAATTCAGTATCACCACGTATTTCGGACTGGATACTTTGGCATACCCCTCTGGCGTCGTCAACGATCACCTCCTACATGTGAAGAAACTGTGCCTGAATGGCATGACGCGGTTCCGGGCGCCCGGTGTCTTCCCTCACGTCACCGAGCTCAAGTGGTGTGTGGGATCGGGTGCCCCGGTCCAGGTCACTGGGCTGTTGGCTACAATGGAACAGCTACCTGCATTGGAGCAGGTTGAAATCCTGTTCGAGGTGGGCCACGGGTATACCACGACCAGCCCGGTCCCCTCTGTGGTCACGCTCCCACATGTACAACAGGTGGCCTTGCGCTGCTCCGACGACTCAGGGATTCCCCACGTCCTTCAGTTCCTCAACCTACCAAGTCTCACATCGCTCGTTGTGGATATGGTGCCAATATTACCGTGGTCCCTTCCCACCCTCCCCGTCACCTCCTTCAACAAACACCTCCCAAATTTTGCTGAACTCCAAGCGATGAGAGTTTACATGTGTCGCGAATATGGTCGGGTCTCCTTCCGAAGCCGTTCTCAAGCATCATTCGAGTATTATGCTCGCGCACGACCTTTAGGAAAAACGCCCTATCATCACGACCGTGAACTCTGGGGCAGTCTCCCTCTCCATTCCGTGCGGAGGCTAGTTGTGACGATGGATAGGTGGGAAAAGGGTGTAGAAGATGAGTGGCTCCTTGGTTTGTTCCGGGACCTGCGGTCATTGGAAAATTTAGAACTCGAAGGTTACTGTGGTCACACAATGCGGAACCTTCGCCAAATGATGACACAGAGAGATCTAGCTCCCACTATTAAAACCCTGACGGTTAATTCTGAAACAGATGATGTACGTCAGGCACTAAAGCTGAAAAACGTTGCGGATGGACTTGATCTGGGGATTGTTGTAACCTGCTGCGAGCGTAAGTATCGCCTTGGGGGGCTGATCATCTCGTAGGTCACAGTTACAATAGACGATCCCCCACACCAAGAATTTGTAGTTTATCATTACCTGGTTGTGATCGCCTATAAATAGTCTTAACCTATTTGAGGTTTTGCCTCCCGCCACAAACACATAACTCTTTGCTTCGATCGTTCCTCCCTCCGCCGAGACTCTCAATCCGGCGCGACGCGCACGAAAACCATTGATACCGCGTAGGCTGTCCCAAAGGAAACTGCATTGTCGGCCGGGTTCGTCTTACTTGTGTCTTACCGTCGGGATTAACCCGTGTAATCTACAGTGATTCAGGCTTCGAAACCTCCGTATCACACAAATGAAACACGACTGTTCCAAATCAGACGCGTCGCTCTCGCAACTCCTGAACGTTGTCGAAGAAAGGTTGGATAGCATCATTGTGAACCTCAGGTACAGCAGAATACCCTCCAAATATTAGCCATGATTGACTTATGACGAACCCCATCTGACAGTCGTACCGATCCTGTAACAGCAGAACAGGTTCGAGCTGCACCAGGATCACCGGAACCGACGAATCACTGACCATAGTTTGGTGCAGATTGATGAAATGATTTCGAAGGTCTCAGCGATACTGAGGAAGGCGAGGAACATCAAGAATTGCCTGGTGCCCATCAACCGAATCCCCGTAGAAACACTTGCTCTGATCGCCACGCTTCTTCCGAGGAAACGCGACCTGATTAATGCTACGGCAGTCTGTCAACAATGGCGAACGATATTGCTCTCCTTTCCTCGACTGTGGTGTAACGCCGACGGGTCTGCGTCGGAACTCGAAGCTTATCTTGAACGATCAAAATCCGTTCCCATCCGAGTCAACCTATCCTCTCCCCAGCTGATCGGGTCGATCACCCCCCACACATCCCGCCTTGTGGATTTGACCGTTTGGGTAGACGATCTGCTTGACTTCGACGATATTAGACATCCTCTACGCTATCCTATCCCCACGCTACGCTCTTTCGGGATTTCCACGAAGAACCCCCGCCTACACACTTTGGCGCTTCCGCCCGGCATCGGCGAAGACCTCTTTTTGCACTTGAAGGAGCTGCGCTTGAATGGAATTTCGTCATTCAATGGACCCCAAACTCTCCCTCATATCACTGAGCTATTCTTATCCACGAATGCAGGCCCTCCAAGGTCGGCCTCTTCCCTTCTGAACACACTGGAACGACTACCAGGACTGGAGAAGGTTCATGTAGTGTTCTGGTCATGTTGGCACCCCAGATTTCATTTGGGTGGCATAGTAACGCTTCCGCACGTGCAGGAAATGTACCTTTCCGTACCCAACGAGGATGACCAGATGGATCCAATGACCATCCCGCCTATCCTCCAGTACCTCAAACTCCCAAACCTCACATCACTTACCCTGGATTCACCATTTTCCTCCCTCTCAGACCCCTCCATCCTTCCCGTCACATCCTTCGCCGAACAACTCCCGAACTATGTCGAACTTCCGGAGGTACGAATTGACACAACCATGCTTTCCGGAAAATTAGTTTTTCGAAGTCCTTCCCAAGCGGTAATCACCCTCATCACTGGAGCAGGGACCGGACGTAAGTGGGGACATTTGTTCTGGGGAGACTTCCCGTTCACTTCTGTCCGGAGGGTAACTGCGATTCTGGTGGATGCGGAACTCGGCGTTGAGGACGAATGGCTGGTAGACGTCCTCACGCAGCTGGACTTCCTAGAGCTCTTGGAGCTTGGAGGCGACTGTGGTTTGGTGCTGCGTTGTTTGCGTCGCAGGATGGCGCTAGGGGTGGGGTGGGTTGACATTCAAACCCTAATTGTCCGCGGTGGTGGATACGCGAAAAGCCAGGCACTCAAGTTGGAAAGCGTCAAAGGCGATCTAGGTCTACAAAACATGGCGGTCACCTACATCCAGGACCCTGATGCCGAGAGCGCAAGTGATGACGAAGCTTGGAACGAGGATTCGGATGGTTAACTCAGACGATTTGGATGAGGATGACAGGTCATCAGGAAATTTACAAACGCCCTGATCCGAGTCATGCCGAAATTATGTCCTGTTGAGTAGATTTCAAAATGTAAAGCACAGAAAAATTCTGTCAAGCAAGTCGAGCACAGTTGAGCAAAAGGCACGGCGCCCCTCGGCATTCCCACAACCCATTCACCGCGCGTCACGGGTGGTTATACTGTCGTCGTATGCCAAAGAGAATTGTATTCACAGCCTGAACTTGATGTGAGACTCGGCCTGGGTTTGTTACAATCTACGAGATACACGTGTGTAAACGATCTGAACACGGAAGGCAGGGAGACATATTACACGATGCAAAGCAACGACGAGTAGTGGGACAAACGATATAGAAGTAGATACCAGGAAGAACGTTCTAGAAGAAGAAGGGAAGGGAGGGGTGTGAGATTGAGGAACATGACAGGGGATGATCGATGATGACCGGTGACCTGCGGAAGGATCCTTCATCCGAGGGAATCGAGACAACTGTCGACGTTTTCATTCGGTTCCCTGGGCTGAGAGTGAAAGGTCAATACGCGCCAGAAGTAGCACCATTTCTAGGGACGTACCTTTATTTATCGCCGCTTCAATCTGTTGGAGAAGACCCCTAGCACCGTTTGCACGCTCCGTGGCCCCGAGCTTCTCAAGCGCGTCGGCGGCGCGCAATACCTCGGATTTCGCCTCTTCTAGCCTATCCTGTTCATACCAAATTTGGGCCTGCAGGTCCATTGCAATAGCCAACTGGTATGGTTTATTGATTACGCGTGATTTGGCGTATTCGATCTGAGCGTTTGCGTCGTCGAACCTGTCTTGGTCGAGATAGAGCAGTGTCAGGTTCTGATGAATCCAAAACAACCGACTGTCCCAACTAAAAGAGGAAGCAATTTCGAGGGCTGTCTCGTAATGGTGGATGGCCTTTTCCGCCTCGCCCTCGGATCGATATATATTGCCAAGAATGCGGTGACAATCAGAGAAATGAGATTCTTTGTCTTTCTCTGGGGGGAGTTCGATCGCGCGAAATGCGGCTTCTTTTGCAGCGTCGAGTTGTTTGTCCTCATGTAACAGCCAAGCGAGCTCCTTTAAACACCAGGTTTGAGTCACCGTGTCACTGAGCCGCTCAGCAATTTCCAATGACTCTTCTACACATTGTATCCCTTCCTTATGAAGGCTGAGTGACCGGTTCGCACCGGCTAAGTCCCTCAATACTTGAGCAATCCGATGATCATTCCCCTGCCCTCTCCAAAGTTCCAAAGCATAGGTGAGAGCCCGCTTACGTCCCGTGAAATCGCCAACTGCTTTGAACAACCGCGCGAGCCGGAACAAGGATAGTGGCTTGCAGGGGTGGTCATCCGGGAGGTCCTCGATCTTTCGTCCTAGCATTGTAAATCGCGGTTTGTGCCAGTAGAGGTGGTGTATGAAATACGAGCAAGCAACCCAGACCTCAAGCGAGTTTGCATCAATGGTTGTGAAGATATTGAGCAGATGCTCAACATTCACATCCTCTGATACAATCCACCGTGTTTCTTCGGAATTGGGTTTGTTGGGGTTGATAACAACCAACAATCGACCAAAGTAACAGTCCTTGGTCGTGCACAGGAGGGGGGATAATTTTGGATCTTTGGGACAGAGGTGGTCCCGGAGCGGCGCCAGCATCGTGATGTAGCCCTCACTCCGATATGAGAGAGAGAGAACACAGAACTTGTCGAATATATTCCTCCTGCCTGGAATTGTGGGGAATAACCAGTTGAGATTCCTCTCGTCAATCCCTTGCGGGAAGAAGGCAACAACTCCGAGGAGGTCCCGGGCCTCAGGCCCAAGTTCTTGAAACATTGCGGAGGAGAGTGAGAGCTTGATGGTGGTGGCAAGGCTCTTGTTGTAGTCCGTCTGGAGCATATCTGTCCGGTGCTCATCCCACTTGCTGGCCAACTGAGTGGTGTCCCACCTGTTGTGATACGCAACTGTGGCAAGGAGGGTGATTGACAGTGGATGGAAGTCGAGTTGCTCCAGGATGTTGTCGGTCAGGGTGGACCGCCTGCCGTGGTTATAGATGCAATAGAAGGTGTCGCATCCGGCCTCCATCGACAGTGTCGGAATATCGACCCACTTGCAGTCGGTGGGGATAGTAGATATCCGGGATGTGATACACAGGCATATGTTGCCGAATTGACTGAGCTCTTCCACCACGTCGTATATCTCCTGCGCGTCTGCTCCCTGTGGATCGAGTATGGATTCAGCATTGTCGAGGACTATGAACATTTTTTGGGAGGATAGGAATGGTCGTAGAAGGGTCAAATCCTCGGGATTTTCGATGCCCGCACCAATGACCTTGGAGAGTCGGCGGAGGAAATGAGTGAGTGAAGCGGGGAACTTGTCACAGCGGAGGAACCGACGGTGCTCGCCAAACCGCCGTTTGATCCGATCGTCGTGGAGGACGGTTAGGGCGATGGATGTCTTTCCGATTCCGCCAACACCGATTAGAGCGATTGGCGTAAGGCGTTCTGCGAAATCGATGATCTCCTCGACCAGCTCATTACGTCCAAAGAAGTTCCTCGGGGGTGGGGGAGGAGACTCCCCAGGTGCACTGGACGCAAGTATAAGATGTTGAACACAGCAGTAGTCGGGATCGCTGACCTATTTTGAGACTATATAACGGTAAGTCCATAATCCGGCAATGGGGTAGGGGTGACACTCACCGATTGATGTTGACTTCCGGCCCCTTCCTGACTTTTCAGTACTTCACGACGAAGGTCTGCAACTTCGCGGCGAACATCAGAAATAATCGCACGTGTTCTCACGTCCTGGCGAATATTGGAGGGTCCATGCGCGTTCAATGGTGGGGGTGATGATTGACCGGGTGCACTGGAGGTAGGTGTTAGATAACGGATCCATTTATAGTCCGGGTCGCTGACCTGGCGTGAGTCTACGCAGCAATAAGTTGCCACTCGGTGAAGGGTAAAGCGCGAGTGATACGTACCGTCGGATTCTGACCATCCTTACCCTCACGGGTTTTCAACGCGTTGCGATGAATGCCGGAAACAGTGTTCTGGGTGTTCACAACATCACTCCGGACCTCAGAAACGATGTGGCTGGCACCCGCAACATCATGACGGACTCCGGAGATGACGGCAAGAGTATTTGAGCCATCACGACGGACATCGGGGGTCTTGTTGTCGGCCTGTGAACTATCGTGATGAACATCGGAAACGATTGCGTGGGCGTTCGCAACGTCATGGCGGACATCAGAAATGGTTGCAGGTGGGTTCATTACAGGTTGAGCCTGAAAGTGGAAAGTTAACAACGATCGTACGGAGTGAACTGGACATACATTGAAGACTTGAAGAATCCTTGTGAGCTCCAACCTCCAGGTAGCGATCATCTTTTCATCATTCTTTGTGTGGAGGAATTGAGAGATCGCATTCCGCTTCCCCCACTTGACGATTTTCCCCTGGATCTCTGTCGTAGTCCTGCGATCCAGGGTATAGCTAGTAGACATGCACAGCGCACACCTCTGCTGGTTTCACTTACACCGCCAATTGGTCAATCGCCTCGAGGACCGACCGACCGAGCTCGTTTGCTTCTCTCCCCCTTACCCCCTGGTCGAGGGTTATGCAGACATCGGCGCAAGCTAGCCCAAGGTCGACAAAGTCCACTTTGTCGGTCGCTGTGGTCTGTGTGCTAGATTAGCCAGTGGTTGATTGATAGAGACGAGAGGGGTACCGACCCTGATAATAGCGAGAAGAGTAACGACGGAGCCGAAGGCGGCCTTGGCTTGTGTGATCCTCGAGTCGGCCTTCGCGAGTTCGACGGCCGCAATTGCCTTATCCAACGAAGAGAGGGCGCCGTCCCATCTTTTCGGCCGTTGGGACTCGGTTGTCATTAGGTGACTGTGAGAAAGAGATGTGACGTGCAGACTGCGAGGAAGAACCCGAACCCCGATATAGATGAGCGGCAATTCTGTCATGACACGCCTCGTGCACATGAACTCATTTGGTGAGGCATTCGTGTCGTGGCGGCACAATTCGAGGATGCATCCGATCGTTTGATCACAAAAACCACTCCTCGCCCAATATCCTGAAGAAATGCTCCACTTGCCGACCGTTGATGCAAGGGTATGTTCCATCAGTTCTGGCTTGCTTTTGGCTTGGCCTTTCCGGCCGCTACGCCAGAGGCATCTTTTCGAAACGCCTATCCGTTATCCATCCTCACCCAAATCGCCGACTGATCGTAGGTCCCCCACATCTGGTTTGGCAATTGCATCCGCGGTCTGAACTTGCGGCGAGGCTCAGCCTAGGGTCATTATGCTCTACAAGATACATATGTATAAAACGATTTGAACACGAGAGGCAATGAGACACATCACAGGATACAGCGAACCAGCGACGAAAAGTGGGACAGAAGGTATAGAGATAGATACAAGTGAGGACGTTCTCGAATAGGAAGGGAAAGAGGGGGGTGTGGGGTTGAGAAACACGACGGGGGGTGGTGACTCGCAGCTTCTTTCGCGGCGTCGAGTCGCTCGTCGTCGTGCAACAGCCAAGCGGGAACGTTCAAACAGAAGGCTTGTTTCACTGTGTCACCGAGCTGTTTGGAAATCTTCAACGCCTCTTCTACGCATTGCATTCCCTCCTTACGAAGGACAAGCATCCGGTTTACATCAGCCAAGTCCCTCAATACTTGAGCAACCTGACGATTTCGGAACAACCGTGAGAGCTGGAACAAGGATAGCGGCTTGCAGGGATGGTCATCCGGGAGGCTTTCAATATTTCAATCCTTTGTCCTAGCATTGTGAATTATGATTTGTGCCAATAGATGTGGTGTATGAAATACAAGCAAGTGTCCTAGACATCATATGAGTTCGTGTCAATGGTTGTGAAGATATTGAGCAGACGCTCGACATTCACACCCTCCGATACGATCCACCGCGTTTCTCCGAAATTGGGTCCGTTGGGGTTGATGGCAACCGACAATCGGCCAAATGAACAGTCCTTGGTCGTGCACAGGAGGAGGGGTGATATTAGATTTTTTGGGCGAAGATGGTCTCGGAGCGGTGCCAACATCGTGATGAAGCCCTTACTCCAATATGTCAGAGAAAGGACACAGAACTTATCGAGCATGTTCTTCCTGCCTGGAATTGTGGGGAATAACCAATCAAGGTGCTTCTCGTCAATCCCTCGCGAGAAGAAGGCAACAACTTTGAGGAGGTCCCGGGCTTCAGGCCTCAGGCCCAAGTTCTTGAAACGTTGCGGAAGAGAGCGAGAGCCTGGTGGTGGTGTCAAGGCTCTTGTTATGGTCCGTCTGGAGCACATCCATCCGGCGCTCATCCCACTCGCTGGCCAACCGAGCGGCATCCCACCTGTTGTGATGCGCAACCGTGGCGAGCAGGGTGATCGACAACGGGTGGAACTCGAGTTGTTCCAGGATGTTGGTGATCAGGATTGATCGCTCGTTGTGGTTGTAGATGCAGTAGAAGGCGTCACATGCGGCCTCCATCGACAGTGTTGGAACACCGACCCACTTGCAACCGGGAGGGACAGTAGAGATCCGGGATGTGATACACAGGCAGATGTTGCCGAATTGACTGAGCTCTTCCACCACGTCGTATATCTCCTGCGCGTCTGCTCCCTGAGGATCGAGTATGGATTCGGCATTGTCGAGGACTATGAACATTTTCTTGGAGGATAGGAATGGTCGTAGAAGGGTCAGATCCTCGGGATTTTCGATGCCTGCACCAATGACCTTGGAGAGTCGGCGGAGGAAATGAGTGAGTGAGGCAGGGAACCTATCACAGCGCAGGAACCGACGGTCGTCGCCAAACTGTTGTTTGATCCGATCGTCGTGCAGGACGGTTAGAGCAATGGATGTCTTGCCGATTCCGCCAACACCGATTAGAGCGACTGGCATAAGGTGTTCTGCAAAATCGACGATCTCCTCGACCAGCTCGTTACGCCCGAAGAATTTCCTCGGGGGTGGGGGAGGAGACTCCCCAGGTGCACTGGATGCAAGTATAAGTTGCTGAACACAGCAGTAGTCGGGAACGCTGACCTATTTTGAGTCTATATGACAGTTAGTCCGTATCTGGCGATGGGGTAGGGGTAACACTCACCGATTGATGTTGACTTCCGGCCCCTTCCTGACTTTCCAGCACTTCACGACGAAGGTCCGCAACTTCGCGGCGAACATCAGAAATAATCGCACGCGTTCTTGTATCATGGTGAACATCGGAGGTTCCATGCGCATTCAATGGTGGGGGTGATGATTGACCGGGTGCGCTAGAGGTAGGCGTTAGACAACGGATCCATTTATAGTTCAGATCGCCGACCTGGCGTGAGTCTACACAGCAATAAGCTGTTACTCGATGAAGAATAAAGTGCGAGTGGTACATACCGCCGGATTCTGACCATCCTTACCCTCACGGGTTTTCAACGCGTTGTGATGAATGCCGGAAACGGTGTTCTGGGTTTTCACGACATCACTTCGGACCTTAGAAACGATGTGGCTGGCACCCGCAACATCATGACGGACTCCGGAGATGACGGCAAGAGCATTCGAACCATCACGACGGACATCGGGGGTCTTGTTGTCAGCGTGTGAACTACCGCGGTGAACATCGGGATCAATTGCGTGGGCGTTCGCAACATCATGGTGGATGTCAGAAACGGTTGCAGGTGAGTTTATTACAAGTTTGGTCTGACAGCGGAAAGTTAACAACGATCGTATGGAGTGAACTGGACATACGTTGAAGACTTGAAGAATCCTGGTGAGCTCCAACCTCCAGGTAGCGATCATCTTTTCATCATTCTTTGTGTGGAGGAATTGAGAGATCGCATTCCGTTTTCCCCACTTGACGATCTTCTCCTGGATCTCCGTCACAGTCCTGCGATCCAAGATATAGCAAGTAAGACGTGCACAGCGTACATCTCTACCGGTTTCACTTACACCACCAATTGGTCAACCGCCTCGCGGACGGACCAACCAAACTCATTTGTTTTTCTCCCCCTTACCCCCCGGTCGAAGGCTATGCAGACATCGGCGCAAGCTAGCCCGAGGTCGACAAAGTCCACCTTGTTGGTCGCTGTGGTCTGTGTACTAGATTAGCCAGCGGTTTGTCGATGGAGACGAGAGCGGTACCGACCCTGATAATAGCGAGAAGAATAACGACGGAGTCGAAGGCAGCCTTGGCTTGTGTGATCCTCGAGTCGGCCTTCGCGAGTTCGACAGCCGTGATTGCCTTATCCAACGAAGAGAGGGCGCCGTCCTGTCCTTTTGGCTGTTGAGACTCGGTTGTCATGGTCAAAACGTGAGGCGACTGCGAGAAATCGATGTGGCGTGCAGACTGCGAGGAAGAACCCGAACCCTGATAGTGATGGGCGGCAATTTCCTCGTGACACGTCTCGTGCGCGCGGACCCACTTGGTGAAGCATTCGTGGCGGCAATATTTGAGGATGACCACAAAATACTACCCGTTGTCCTCTCTGTCGTCGTCTGCTCCTTCCGTCGCCGCTCTTAGTGTTGGCTGCGCGTAGCAGCCTTCCAGATGCATCCGATCGTTTGATCACCAAACATCCGTTTGCTCCTCCACCTCTCGTTCAAAATGCCCTGAAGAAATTCTCCGTCAGCCGACCGTTTATGCAAAGGCGTGGGTTCCACCAGCTCCGACTTA
>Ga0307517_10011445_pt1 | contig 12288 bp, 12 predicted proteins | sample 23_EM_MG_FD_194515 | JGI IMG/M metagenome (GOLD analysis project Ga0307517, IMG submission 194515) | Populus trichocarpa ectomycorrhiza microbial communities from riparian zone in the Pacific Northwest, United States - 23_EM | ecosystem: Host-associated > Plants > Roots > Unclassified | place...
GGGGTCTCAGGATGGAATCATAGGTAAATACGTCAGGCAGCCCTCTCAACGATTTGCTGTAAGTTAAAGTCACACTCATATTAGGCTATTTTATGAATTCTCATCCCTTTCGAATAATTTTTAATTCACCCTGCGCATTAAAATAAGTCGCTTCCATATCGTTCACTGTCAACAACAATACTTTTGCTAATTCTTCCTTGGTATAATCCAAATCGGACAAGTAGGCATCAAACATTTCCTGTAGAACGCCCGGTGTCTCTTTAGGTACAGCCACTGGTTCATTCCTTCGGTAGCCTAAAGATCCCATTTGCATCCAGAGATAACGATATTGGTTGCCTGTGACCATACCTAGCGTATTGGAATATACCAATAGTGCTTGCATAGAAACATACCAATACGATTTGAGATCAGCCAGCTTTTCGAGAGTTAATTTTGTAAAAAATGTTCGAATATTGTTCTCTGGCACCAACAACTCAATGGCAAAGGCATATGCTTCTGCTTCCAGATCTCTTTCCGCGTCAATCTTATTCCCGAAGTGCAAAATGAGGTGCCCGAGTTCATGTGTCAAGGTCAGGCGATAACGATCCGGCGACAAATTCTTATTGATGAAAATAACCGGGATATTACCATTCACGTAAGTACTAAATCCATCCATCTCCTCCAGGTCCAAGGGAATAACAACGACCCCATGATCTTCCACCCATTTGGTCAAGTTGGAAATCCGGCCCTTTGGTATTTTCCATAACTCTCGTAAATGTCTTGCACAAAGAGTCGGGCTGCCATCTGCTACCACATCCCAAACCGGTAATTTTACATCCGGCAATTCAATTTCATCCATCATTGTAGTCAAATGCCACTCGGCCAAGGTCATTTTCGCGATGTACTCCTTCATCTTTTTTACTGCCGTTGAAACCTTCCTTCTATAGTGCCCTTCCACGGGGATCACTTTTCTATCCTGGTAAAAAAAATCCAAGGGAAAGTCTAGCACTCGGGCTATTTTTCCCGCTATCGCTTCATCCGGCTGTAATATCTCTTTTTCTATCTTTGATAAGGTACCCTGCTCAACATTCAATTGCCCGGCCAGTTCTGCCTGCGTCATGCACCGGGCCTCCCGAGCGAGCTTGAGCATATTTGCGTTCCATTTTTGCATATGTTATTGGATAGCTATTTTTCATTATCTGTACCTGTTTTCCCTCCGCCTTTCTTTCCGCGCTTTAATTTAATCCGCTTTTCGATCTGATGAAGCACATTCTTGTTTTGATCATCGAAATTCAAGACTGCCGCTTCCACTGAATATTTGCCAAACTCATCTACCCATTCCAAGTGATCACCGAGCCAGCAGGCAACATAAATACCCAGGATCGTCGACCAGGTCCTGTCTGGGATGTATCCGACAAATAGGAAGGTCGGCTGTTCCGGGAAACCTTCGATCTGCTTTTGCTTCATATATTTTCCATGCTGGAGCGTGTAGAGATTCCTGACAGCATATGTCCCATCCATTTTTTTAAATCGAAGGAAGAGTTCATCCTGGACTACCATTCCAAACACGCCGTTGTAGTCATCCACTTGCAGGCCGTCCTTACCCGAAAAATTCGCGCGAATATATTTTTCTATATGATCGTGAATGATACCAGCCTTTGTCCGAGCTTTGTAATTAACGGCCCCACCCTCCAGCGTGTTAGAAAAGGCTCTCATTTTGAGCCAATCCTCAAAACCGTTCCGAATGGACCCTACCAGATCGTCATGGATGGGCTGCAGCAGCGGCTGTGCATCTTTCAAGCGGTTAATCTTCCTGCTCATAATAGTAATTTTCCCAAATTTATTAGCTTTTTGAGAAATCAACAAATAATATTCCGCATATTTGCATAAAAATATTCCTAATCATAATACCCTATTGTCATGAAAACAGCTAATCGTTTAAAAGACAACGATTTATCTTTCGATAGAGACTTTCTTCTTCTGCATGAGATATTGGAAATTTTGCGAAATGTCGGATTGAAGGTCATTGAGGTTGGCGGTCAAGCAAGGATGATCCCTCTGTATGAATTCCAACAGACAACGGCCCAGCTACATTTCGGCACCTTGGTCGGAATGCTCAACCAGCCGAAAAAGGTCACCTGTCTGCCAGCCGCCAGGCGTAGCATCCAAACCTTACAACTTACCACAAGCGAGGTGGATCTTACCCGTTACGATTGGGACACTGTTGCTATCGCCATCGAGATCCTTGTGGCCCGCAAGGAGGTATGCAAAGAAGTGCAGGTGCCATACACCGAGTTGAAGGGTAAGGTGATCACCCTAACAGAAGAGGGGCTCTATAGCTTGAACACTCAAAAATACCTGAAGGAATACCGAAAGGAACGCGACGAAAGGAGCCTGCGTGCCTCTACCCTTAGCACGAACCGGCTCACCCGGCTGGTCGGGCTGATTTCGATACCTGCGGCAATTTTTGCTGCCGTGATTGGCTTGTTACAGTTCAATAAGCAGGATTCAATAAGAAAAGAAGATGTCCGTCAGCTAATCCATGCAGTTGAGCAGATGAAGCAGGGCGTACCTCCGCCCCCTGCTGATTTTCGACCTATTAAAAAATAAGGCTAGTCCATATTGACCAATAAGGGTAACTTTTTACCATGAGATTGCCCATTTAATGCGAAAAGGTGTTTTCACGGTTATTTATTACTGAAATAATACCTATTATGGCATCCAGTAATTGATAGCAAGCATCTAAAAAATGTCAAATGAGGATTGTTTATGTCGATATAAAAAACTTCAGAGGAATTTCCCAAGCACACATTTATTTCCAGGGACATACTGTGGTAATAGGCGACAACAACGCTGGGAAATCAACGATATTCGAAGCAATCGACTTGGTTCTTGGCCCGGATCGCCTCAACAGAATCCCAGTTATAGATGAACATGACTTTTTTGATGGGAAATATTATCTTCCAGAAGGAATATCTCCCCAAATCGAAATCGAACTTTTAGTTACAGGGCTAACATCCGACCAACTCACTAAATTCAAATTCCATCTCGAATTCTGGAACCATGATAGCAAACAACTGCTTGTACAGGGTGAAATTCAAGCAACAGCACAGACAAATGTTGAGGAAGCTCTCCGTGTAAAGTTTATCGGGAAATACAGTATCGAGGACGATGATTTTGAAGGCGACACCTTCTTCTGCTCACCTCAACGGGAAGATGCAACTTTACAGAAATTCGGGAAGGGAGACAAGCGGGAATGTGGTTTCCTCTATCTTAGGGCATTAAGGACGGGCAATAGAGCTCTGAGCATGGAACGCGGGTCACTTTTGGATATTATTTTACGTATTCTTGAGTTAAGGCCGAAAATGTGGGAACATGTCTTGGAACGACTGAGAACAACCGAAGTAGCGACTGATCCTACTCTTGGAATCAAAGGGATTTTGGAAGGGATACAAGAATCGCTTAAAAAATTCGTGCCGGCTGACTGGGGCTCAGAACCAATCCTTCGAGTCTCAGACCTGACTCGCGAACATCTTAGAAAAACACTTACTGTATTCATGTCTACTGGCGAAAATACATATCACGCACCGTTTCAGCATCAAGGGACTGGAACGATCAACACAATGGTTCTAGCCCTACTGTCGATGATTGCAGACGCCAAACAGGCAGTCATCTTCGCCATGGAGGAGCCAGAAATAGCCATACCTCCCTATACTCAAAAGAGGATCATTGATAGCATTCGTGGGAAATCCTCCCAGGCAATTTTTAGTTCCCATTCCCCTTTCGTCTTGGAAGAATTTTCACCGGAGCAGATCATCCTCATTCGCCGAAATTCTTCAGGGATTCTATCTAGCCAACCAGTAACATTTCCTTCGTCCATTCGCCCCAAGAATTACATCCAAGAATTTCGAATGCGGTTCTCAGAGGCGCTCCTTGCCAAAAAGGTGCTAATCTGCGAAGGAGCAACTGAGGCGGCCGTTTATTCAACCGCCGCACGTCGATTAAATGAGTTGGATCCAGATCTTTATTCTTCCCTGGAAGGATTAGGTGTAGCATTATTTGATGCCGGGTCTGAGAATTCAATCCCTTCATTCGCTACATATTTTGGAAATCTTGGAAAAGTTGTGTTAGCAGTTTGTGATCGACAGGAAACAGATAATCTGAAAAAAATACAGGCTACTGTTACCCATTTATTCGTTTCAACCTACAAAGGAATAGAGGAACAAATAATGACAGAAACAAATCCGGCTATAGTAAAACTTTATTATGAAGATCTTGTCACAAATGGTCAATGGCCAAGCCATTTGGATAGAAACAAAGTATCTGCGACCGCCAGTGACAATGACTACAAAACAGCCATAAGCAACTATCTTAAAGGCGTCAAGGGTGTAATTGGCGCGGCTGGATTGTTGGCAATGTGCAAACAAGTATCAGATTTCCCTATCAGCATAAGCACCGCATTGAGCGAAATAAAACGCATCATTGAAAGTGCTACGGAATCGGTATGACTCAAATTGAATCTATAGAGGAGAAAAGACAACGAATTCTGGATTCCGGTGGCCACCTTTTAGTGGAAGGCGGCCCTGGGTCCGGAAAGACTACAATTGCTCTACTAAAAGCTGATAAAATCGCATCTTCAGGAGCCTTGCGAAATTTTCAACGGCTGCTATTCCTGAGTTTCGCGAGAGCCACTGTCTCTCGAGTTGAAGAACAATCTCGATCAATCATCAGCCAAGAAAATAAGCAATACCTGGAAATCAACACGTATCATGGGTTTTGCTGGCAGTTGATACAATCATTTGGTTACCTAATTGCACCTCATCGGCTCCTTAAACTGATTACACCTCCGAGTTTAGCTGCGAAGATTGCCGGCCTTTCCGAGGAACGAATCAAGCAACTAAAGAGATCCTTACTGATGGAGGAGGGTATCATAGGCTTTGATCTTTTTGCCGAAATGGCTTCATCCATAATCGAACAGTCAACAAAAATCGTGAAAATTATTTCCGCTGCTTATCCATTTATTATTGTAGACGAATTTCAAGACACGGACATATTCGAATGGAAATTAATAAGACTTATGGGCCAGCATAGCACCATTATCGCACTCGCAGACCTTGAACAACGGATTTATGAATTCAGAGGGGCATCCGTTACACGCATTCCGGATTTTGTATCAGAATTTACACCTCTTAGAGTTGACCTGGGAAAAGAAAATAGGAGAAGCCCAGGCACTGACATTGTACAATTTGGAGATGATCTGTTGACCGGCACCAACATCGGGAAAAAGTATAAACAAGTTCAAATCATTCCCTATAGATACTACAAAGGGGATACTGGTAAAATCAGTATCAATTCAGCACTATCTGCCAGCATCCGTAGGCTAAGGTCAGCCAAACCCGATGGAAAGTGGTCGATTGCCGTTCTGGTTCGCCGAAAACTCGATACTTTAAATATCTCGACATACTTGACTTCAAAGAAAATCGAACACGATGTCATTATTGACCCCGAAGGCCCCGCACTGGCAGCAGTTGTGATCTCCAGCCTACTACAGCCAATTACAACTATAGAAGAGGATGCAAGAATCCTGCTTATTCAGGTCATTGAGCATATTAAAGGGCGAAAAGGAGTAAATACTACTAAAGCAGATATGGTATTCGTCAACGCATTAGAAACTTACCTATTAACTAAGAAAATAAAAGGGAAAAATAGGATCGAGCTGTTAACTGAAATAAATAGAATCACAGATCTGCGCCGTTCTCTCCTTTTCATCGGTGTGCCTGAGATAGATTGGTTAGCCGTCAGGGATTTATTCCGACAATCGACATCCGAAGCCCTTTTCAACATATTTGACGACGGAAAATTTGTAAAATTACTGCACAAGGGCGCATTACTAAGTTCCCGCCTTTCCGAAATGTGGCGAGATACAGGCAACTACCATTCTGCGGCGCAAGCGGTTAGGGAAGCGCTCACGCAAGAACATTTCTCTATGGCATCCAAAGTGTATCAAGGTATATACGTCATGAATATACATAAGTCCAAAGGCAAAGAGTTTGATGAAGTCATTATCTGGGAAGAGGCTCATCATCCAATTGTATATCCGAAATCGATTGATCAGGGCCGGCTTTTGCTACGCGTAGGAGTGACGAGGGCAAGGACCTATACAACTTTTTTAACGCCGTCCTGGAGTCCTTGTATATTATTATCTGGCACTAGATAAAGGGTGCTGTTTTTCCTTTACTTACTTCATAATTTTTTTAAACAAACTACTTTTGCAATACGAATATTACCTACAATTCGAAAATCTGATTAAGACTCTACTAAATAACTTTTCTTTTAACATTACTGATGAAAAAGCCATAGAGCCTGACCCACTTCGCTATCAACCCGATATCTTAGCTCGAAAAAATAATCTAACTATATTATTGGAAGTAAAATTTTACAGAAGCAAACAAGTTGATTTGTCTTTACTGGAAGCTGCAGCCGCCCGATTACTCCGGTACGCTCCGAATAACCTTACCAAACATGTGCTTGTTGTCTCAAATTATATTAGCAACAAATTTAAGGAGCATTTTTTGAATGTATTCAACATAATCGTTTGGGACAGGAGTAATATTGTAAACTTTTTTAAATCCATTGGCGGCGATCAGCATTTAGAATCCTTTCGGCAATTATTAACCAACACCCAACAAGGGACCAATACAGAAAATCCATTTGATGACATTGAACCGACCGAGAAAATTCCTGAAAAATACTTTTCTTTCAATTCTAGCAGCTCATTTAAAGAACTTAAGATAGCAACGCAAGGGTCATTTCTTGTCAAAAAATTAAACAACATCCCGCGTGGAAAAAAAGGCTGGAGTGCATTTGAGTCTACTAGCGAGACAATTTTGAAATACCTTTTTGGTTCGAATCTGGCTGTCTGGCAGAAACAAAAAAGAACAGATGATGAACTTTCCCGATTCGATATGATTTGTCGAATCGTCCCGCAAGATGATTTTTGGAAAACAATAGTCAATTCATTTAACTCTAGGTATATACTCTTTGAGTACAAAAATTATTCAACTTCACTTCCACAGAGTCAGATTTATTCTACTGAACGGTACTTGTTTCCCAAGGCGCTTCGTTCCGTGGCTTTTATCCTTTGTCGCATCACGCCTTCCTCTCACGCAATCACTGCAGCGAAAGGCGCTCTACGCGAACATGGAAAATTGATATTACTCTTAGATGATACCGACATAAAGACAATGCTAGAAAATCGGGATCAAGGAATCTCTCCAAATGATTACTTGAGTGACAAACTCGATGAATTTCTCATGTCGTTGTCCCGTTAGTTGTTTCATTCCACAATGGTTAATCTGGTAACAGTTCGATCAATATAGATTAGCAATGAGGATTTCGATGAATTAGAGCCAACCTTCTTTAAGGGTATAAAAATGAATGCCTTAGAAATAATTTTTCCATAGGCATGCCCATACTATGGAAATCAGGTTTTCCTGCCAGTCCACCTTTGCCATATCAAGCAAAACGATATGGAACCCGATACCAGCTAGCACCACTCTTCAGGTAGGGAAAATACGCCAACGCGTAATTGATCGAATAGTCTTAATTTTGAAGGAATGTCTTCCCAACCTATCATACCGCAAACTGATCTGCCGATAGCGATCAATAGTACGGATAAACCCGAGCTTGCCAGGCGGCTGTTCTGGGATTTCCGCTTTGAGGAGATCGAGTGGCGGAATGATTATGTGACGGTCATCGAACGGGTGCTCGAATGGGGCGATGCCGACGAATGGCAGGAGCTCCTGCGCTTCTACGGCCAGGACAAAGTGGTGAACACCCTGAAATTCGAGTCAACCTATCTGATGGATCATACGATTGAAAAAGTATGCACTTACTTTCATATGAGGCCTGAGGAGTTGAGATGTTGTATGAGGAAACAATCGAGAAAGGGACACTGGCTTTAATTCGCGCATTATCTGCTGACAATACTCTAAGAGACTTCGTACTGGTGGGCGGCACCGCCCTTGCCCTGCAATTAGGGCATCGAAAATCCCTGGATATAGACCTGTTCAACAATAAGGATATTGATTCCAGGTCGATTGCAGATCATTTATCACGCCTTTATGGATTTAAAGCAATCGGCGTCATCAGTAATGGCGTCTTCGGCTTTATCGAGGGCGTCAAGATCGACATGGTGGTCCATAAGCATGCCTGGATCGAGCCGGTCCATGAGTTGGACCGTGTCCGGATGGCGAGTCTGGAGGATATTGCCGCTACAAAACTGAATGCCATCGTAGGAAGCGGTGCCCGGCTAAAGGATTTCGTTGACGTGTATTTCTTGTTGGAATACAGGACGATGGAGCAAATGACCAGCGCCTATGTTGCGAAATACCCGGATATGAACCCTTCGGTTGCAAAAAATGCGCTGTTGTTTCACGAGGATATTGCCTTCCAAAATAAGGTGGACCTGCTACAACGAAATCCACTCTGGTCGGAAGTAGCTGAACGGCTAAGGCAGGCGGTGATGGAACCGAAAAGGAAATTCGAGCAGGCAACTACTTTGAAAGAGGCATTACGCAGAGACCAGGAATCTGACAGGAGGAAGCGGCGGGGAAAAAGCCGGGGAAGGTAGACCAAAATGGATCTGAGCCTTGACATAAGGTTATGTCAAAAAGCGTTACCTTTAACAAAAGGAAATCCCCGGACTGCTTTCCCTAATGAGAGGATCGCCATCGCGGGGTTCAGGACACATATACTGATGCCCTTATTTCCTCTTTCACCGTTGAGAAGTGAAATTTTATGAGGCCCCTTCGTCGGGGCTTTTTTTATGGATCCACTTACGGAACAAATTTATCATATTCCGATCAGCATTGGTGTATTTTTTATCTCCGTGTTGGGAATTATTAAAAAAAAAGACGTTATTAAGTGATAACACTACATTTCCCAACTTTTTTTACGGATTTTGCAGTTCAAAACCTCTTTTTCTCAGCATAATAAGCGCTCTAACGCTATATCTTCCGCCTCTTCCCCATCGTCACGAGGTGGTTGGCGAAATAACAGAACGGCCGGTAGTACTTATTATAGATAGCAGTGAAAGCCTTGCTGCCGCCCGCTTTTACTCCGCAAAATAATCAAAGCAGGCATTGCGGCTAGCGATGTATAAAAAGTCCTGGATATTTCCCGCCTTATTTACTTCCGATACCAAACAATTCGCCCGGCTAAAAAATCTTCCTCTCCTACTCCCTTGTTATTGAACGCTTAAAAAACTATTTCTCCATAGGTATGACCATACTATGGAAAAATCGCTTTCGCGGAAGGCCATCTTTGCCCTTGTCAAAACGCACCGACATGTTACACTCGATCTCCTGGACAGCATACTGGATTATCATAGGGGTTTTGCTGCTGATCTATTACGGCTGGCTTCTCCTGAAATACTGGGGGTCGTTCCGCTGGGGCGGAAAGCAGGAGACATTCACGGAGGCGGTATTTACAGGGGAGGGAATATCGGAGGCAGATCTTGCAGGACCGGTAACCGAACCGGTAGCGGTGCCGGCGGTGGAAGGACAACAAGAAGCAAAGGCGGAGCGGACAGTTGTCGAAGCTCCGGTCCGGGAAGAGCAACAACCCACCCCTCAGCAAGCCAAGGAAGAGTTAGCAAGTCCAGCAGAAACGGCTGTTCTACCGGATGAGAGTACCTCGAAGGAACCAATGCCGCCAGCGCAGGAGGAAGGGCAGCCAGCGGAGAAGCGGGCATTACCTCGGGAGTTGGCGGAAAGGCTGGTGGAGGAAGTAAAAGGTTGGATCGAAAAGGCAGTGATGGAGGACAGTGCAAAGCCGGAACTGCTCTATGGATTGCAAAAAATTTTGGATAAAGAAGAATACGAACTTCTTAGAGGGAGCCAATTACAGGAGCGGATCACAACGTGGATCGTCTCCGTGCTGGAAAAAGAGTGCTCCATTCACCTGGACGCCGGGGAATTGAGCGGACTGTGGGCCAGGTAGCGTCCGGTGGGTGGAGCTTTTTTACATCATCATTCAATTTATGGTTATGCTAATCATTTTGACCTGGCATTTATGGGTCCTGGGGATCTCATTCCTATGCCTGATCGCGCTGATAATCTGGGTTCACGGCGAAGACAGGGAGGCTCGTTCGAGAAGTCGCTTTGAAACGGCAATGGCAAAGGCGGCAACGAGAGAAAAGGCGGCTGCAATGGCGGCGGACAAGGGATCGCCGGGAAAGGTTAAACAGACGGCGGAAGAGCCGAAGAAGGAATGCAAACAGGAGCAGGGGCAGAGAAAGGAAAAGGATTGGTGGGATCATCCATTCTTCCAGCAGTCGTTCACGCCTGGCAGTGGCACCAGGGTACATGTAAAGGAAGGCAATGAGGAGCATTGGTATGAGCAAAGGAAGGACGGACGGCAGGAGCTCTTCCATGAGCCGGAAAAGGAAGGAGCATCCGGGAAGAGCAACGAAGAACGGGATTGGCGTAGGTTCCGACCTGCCACTGACATGGGAGGCAACGGCGCCCCGCATATTTCGATTGTCAACAATATTCATTGCTGCTGTCAGGGAGGAAGGGCCTCCGGCAAGGATGCGGAAGAGGTATCCGCTCCGGATCCGGCAGCCAGCCCCAGGGAAATGAATGAGCCGGCGCCCACCCCTGAAAAAAAAGAAAGGGAAAAGACAAAGAGGAAGAAGGGTCCGGGTCCGCAGAAAAAGAACAAGCCTCCTCCTGATCCGCGTCACTACCGGTACCAGCATGAAGATCGGCTCCGGGAACTGGAGCGAAAGGTCGCCCGGAAGTATAAGGAGGTGCTGAACCAGGTGAAGCAGGGGGCGACAAACAAAAAGGAACTGGCGGCCGCCTTACGGCAGGCGATCCACCAGGACGGCAGGCTGCATAAGTACGATCGCTGGTTCGCCATGGGCCGGCTGCTTTTCGACGAGGATCCGGAGGATCACCAGGGTTTTAAAGAGGACGAGAGTGAGTGATTGATTATTGTGTGATCGATTAAAAGCATGTGAGGATGAAACAGTGGAGCGTGAACGCGAAGCGCATAGAAAGGATCTATGCCCTGTTGGGAATGTATTTACTAGCCGGTCCCCTGGCGGGGATCGCGCAGACGGCGGACGGAAATACCGGGATCAATCAGGCCAACACGATGGTCCGGAGTTATTTCGATACGGGTGTGAATCTCATGTACGGGGTGGGCGCGCTCCTGGGCCTCATCGGCGCCGTGAAAGTCTATATGAAATGGTCGCATGGCGACCAGGATACGGCGAAGACTGCGGCCAGCTGGTTCGGCGCCTGCATTTTCCTGGTGGTGGTGGCCACGGTGATCAAAAGTTTCTTTGGATTATAAATAGCCGCTATGAGCCAGACGGTCTATTCGATCAACAAGGGGGTGAACCGGCCAGTAGAGTTCCGGGGGCTGAAGGCGCAGTATATCGGCTGGCTGGCGGGCGGGCTGGTAGGGCTGCTGGGACTTTTCGCCGGGCTTTATATCGCGGGGGTGAATCCCTTTGTCTGCATCGGGCTGATCGGGGTAGCGGGAGCCGTCCTGTTCACGCAGGTCTACCGGGTCAATAAGAAGTACGGACAGTACGGGTTGATGAAGCGGTCGGCAGCCCGGGCGATGCCGGGGCTGATCCGGTCGGAGACGAGAAAAGTATTCATGGGAAAGAAATAGCCGCAGGGCGGCGAACAATCGAGGCGTATGGACAGTGTGTTGAAGGAGTTGTTCCCGATCTATGGGATCGAGGAGGATTGCATTTTATCGCGGCAGGGGGATTTTACCCTGGCCTTCCGGGTGGAGAAGCCGGAGATCTTTACGCTGTCGGGTGAGGAGTTCGAGGCCCTGCACCAGGGTTTCGTGAAAGCGGTACGGCTCCTGCCCCCGGGATCGGTCCTGCACTTGCAGGACTGGTTCCTCTCGGAGCGCTACCAGGCCCGGCCGGAGAAGGCGGAGAGTTTTCACGGGTTGGCGAGCGAACGGTTCTTCAACGAGCGGCCCTATCTCCGGCAGGAGAGCTATCTCTTCCTGACGAAGCAACCGGAGGGGCGGCAGCAGGCGAGTTCGGCGGCCTCCAGTCTCCTGCGGCGGCGGCTACTGCCGGCCGATAGCCTGGAACAGGGAACGGCGGAAGATTTTCTGGAACAGGCGGGGCAGTTCAAACGCATCCTGGAAGATACGGGGATGCTGAAGCTGGTGCGGCTACGGGCGGTGGATCTGTGGAGCAGTAAAGGAAAGGCGGGGCTGATCGAGCGCTATTACAGTCTCTGCCGGGAAGAACGGCCGGTTTTGAAG
>Ga0307517_10011446_pt1 | contig 12287 bp, 11 predicted proteins | sample 23_EM_MG_FD_194515 | JGI IMG/M metagenome (GOLD analysis project Ga0307517, IMG submission 194515) | Populus trichocarpa ectomycorrhiza microbial communities from riparian zone in the Pacific Northwest, United States - 23_EM | ecosystem: Host-associated > Plants > Roots > Unclassified | place...
TCTATAAGGGCCTGGCCAGATCCGCAGCTCTCCAAAATCCGCACCCGCCAAAAGGAAAACCCTGTGGGTTTGTAACCGGTGCACTGCTCAGCTCCGTGGAAACCCTCTCGGGTATCTTGGTGGCGTAGTATCACCAGGAAGGTATTTCGTTGCACTCTCCGGTCTCTCATGACAATCGTTTGATAACACGCATTGAAATTGTGCCTGGTGCACGCTGAAGAAGACCGTCCCTGCAGGTCTTGAGATCCACGAATCTGACCAGGCCCTAGCGTCTCCATGGCTGGAGCTCAAGCGCCCAATCTTCAATATCAATGGTCGCGCGACCTCTGTAACTTTCCGCGACCCACACCAGACCCGCACGACCCAATATGAACTCCGATCGCGTTCTCAGCTTCCTGGCACCTGAAGACCACCACACGGTTGTTCAAGGCATCGTCGAGCCGTAGACCACCCTGCCTCGCCGCAAATCCTCCCCTTTCATCAACTTACTCATGACTTCGGCCTCAGCAACCGCCAACGCCCTACCCTCTGTTCAGACCGTCTGGAAAATCGTCAGGAGGGGCGATCCTGCCAGGGCCCTCGTAAAGGAAGAGAATGCGCCTATACCAACGAAAATACCCAAGGGATGTGTCCTCGTCAAGGTCCAGGCCGCCTCCCTGAACCCCGCGTAGGTCGAAAACCACCGCAACCCCTTCCATCGAACTCCTTCCCTTATCTGATACTGCTGATAGGGGATTCAAAATGATGCGATTGGCCCCAAACTCGTTCTTCAAACGTATCGCCGAGTACGACTTCGCGGGTGAGGTCGTCGATGCGAACAGAAACCCTGGGTTCAAAGTCGGGGACCAAGTGTTCGGGACGATCCCCTTCGGGGGGTCACTCATGAACGGTCAAGGAGCGCTGGCGTAGTATGCATACGTACCGGCTAGGACTACCGCTCACCGGCCGGAGGGTATTTCATCGAACGAAGCGAGCGGGATCGGTATGGTGGCTATGACTGCTCACGCGGCCTTGTACCGGATCGGCAAGTTGGAAGCTGGCCAAAGGATCTTCATCAACGGAGGAACCACGAGCGTGGGGATATACGCCGTACAGCTTGCCAAGGCACTCGGGTGTAAGGTATACGCTAGTGCTTCAGGCAAGAACGAAGAGTTTCTGAAAAGTCTGGGTGTCGATGAGGTGCGCATATACTGACCCAACCCAAATGTTTGATCACGCTGACCGGAGTCCAGTTCTACGATTATACGAAACGGCCGATCCACGAAGCGTTGATTGAGAACCCCCCTTCATCGAAATTCGATATCTTCCTCGAAGCGGTCGGACATGCGTATGTTCCGTTATTCACACGGAGCGAGGCGTATCTTGCCCCGAACGGGGTTTATATCTCAGTGGGACCGATCCCCGATGGGTTCGGTGAGACGTTGAGCGTGCTTTGGAACATTTACATGCGTCCAAAATGGGCTGGGGGTACCAAGCGTCGATTCGAGTGCGTGCCCAGATTACCTTGCCCAAATCTCTTAAACTGAGAGAAACCACCTCCCCAATAGGGTGATCAGTGTGGATATCACTACGGAGTCGTTGAGTGACATGGCGAAGATGATCACGGATGGTAGGTCACGTCGATCCTCCACATATCCCCCCCCTCTGAGCCAAATCTTTTTTGTGTAGGCAAGGTCAAACATTTCATCGATTCCGTGTACAAGTTTGATGACGTACTTAGTGCATACGACAAGATTTTGACTGGCCACGCCAGGGGAAAAGTCGTTGTAGAGATTGCTTAGGACCTTTCTATTCAGTGGCGTTTTGTATGTGGTGTAGGTGATAGTCGATTCGATGATATCCTTGTGTTCTCATTTTTCGGTCGCAAATGTTTGAACGCCCGATCGCTGAGCCAAAGTTGGGTATTCACCACATCGCCAGGTTCCTGGTGACACAATTGAACGACCAGCTGGCAAGCTGTAATCGGGAAGGTTGCACAAGTATACCGTTGGGCTTCCGGCTGGAGGAGTTGTCAATACTGGAAGTTACGTTATGATTCGTCCTGAGCACCTTATAACACATGATGCCACCGGCCCGGGCCGTCATTTCAAAGTACGTCCTTGTCGCCGTGCCATACGCATTCCAAAAACATCGGGATACAGATTCACTGACCAGAGGCTCCACTCACAATAATGGAAAACCAGATTCAACGGACTCGGGGCTACGAAAGTGTGCAGTACCGGAAACCCCGCGCTCGCACTTGACCACGACGCCCAAAGCGAATCGCCCAAAAACCTGGCAAGGTATATACCGATAGAGTAACTCGCTCGGAAGCGCGGGATCGACTCCCACCCCGCGATTCGTGGTATCGGACACCGGGTTCTTGTTGGAGAGGATTACACTTTCCCATACACTCTTACTGTGGCTAGTGATGGCCCCGGTAACATGCACGGTGGGACTGGTGGTGTCGGAACTCCGATCTGCGTATGGACGGACGCGGCAGCACTCCGGGAAACCGGTCAAGTATGACAACAGGTTCCTCGGACGGTCAAGGTCGAACTTCGGGGGAAATTGGCCCTAGGAGTTACGAGGAAGGACGTCATTGTCACTCTGTGCGGATCGTTCAACGAGGGCGAGGTCCTGACTGGGCCTTTGCCGCGATCGCCGAGTTCACTGGGTTCGACACATTGCATGATTTGTCACCTCGAGGCTCTCGGACTCGGTGGGATCGTACTTGTACCAAAAATAACGTGTTAGGTGACCCTAACTGTAGATTTTACTTGCCTCAGACGACCTCCAGAAACTCATCACGTTAAATCGAGTCCAGATGCGGACCCCTGATGACCGGTGACCGACAACACCTCGCCAAAAAACCTGGCGGGTGGACCCCTTAATGATAACGACAACTGTAGTCGACTCGATTGGTATACTGTACAACGCATTATCCCCGCACAGATGAAAGCTGTAATAAACAAAGAGGTCGTTCGAAATCAGGAGCAACAAGTAAGATCACGAAGTAGTGTACACGTTAGTTGCCCAATTTGTTCAGCAAATGATGAAGAACAAAGGAGTAGAATTTTTAAAACCACATGGCGATCATACCTCGGGAACGCCATGGTAACTTCCACGAACGTCGTGGGGCGGAGGGGCGTATGTCACTGAGCTCTCTGGACTCTTAGGGGGGAAAGTTTTCGGATCGGAGGGGTCCTTGAAAGAAAAAAACAGCAAAGTAAAGATGGAGTTCCAGGCTCCGCGCGGCTCAACAAAAGACCTACGTATGGAACGAATGGAACGGAGGGCATAGGAGGTTCATACATCGAGGATGTATGTTTCCCGTTTAGATCCTGTATCTGTTGCTGCTTCTTCCGACGGTTCTGCACATAAAGGAACACCACAACGGCAAGAATTGTGAGCGGAACAACGGAACCGACAACGCCTATCGGACACGCATGGTCAGATTCAGCTATCACTCGAAACCTAGGTTCTGGGACACACCGCCAATGATTGCCCCGACATTCGTCCCGCCATTTGAATTGTTATTGTCGGGGTTGGAAACGATCGTGGGTTCTGCATGACTACTGGTCGAGGTCCTAGTGCTTGTCAGGTAGGTGATGGTGCCTTGCGATGGTGGCATCCCCTCGGGATCCCCTGATGACAACTAGTCAACGGAAGGGTTACTTGCTCGAAATCCAACTCACGTCCGAGGTTCATCGCAGTAGTGTCGTTGTACGTTTGATCGGACACCGCCTATGCCTTCAATGTCAGCACAAGTGTATCACTAGATGACAAAAGCATCATTGACCGTGACATCGAAGTATGCCCAGTACGGAACAGCAGTCTCTTGCGGGACATCGAACGGGTAACTGATTCGATCAGAGATCGTCAGCAACGCAAAACGTTGGTGGCACAAGAGATGAACTTACTATGGAACATAGACAATCTGACAAGCCTCCATCCACTCCCCCCATCTTGACGAAGCCGTCAGAAAGTAGAGCAAGAATGTGGCCGTGCAAGATCTTACGAGTAGGTGGCTCCTCCCTGACATGAAATGCATGCCATGTAGAGGCTAGAAAATGAGACGTGAATTGGTACAAGAACATACTGCCAGGAGAGGGTGGGATCTCGCACCTGTACATCACGGTGTTACAATCGCACGTCATGTCGCCGGAAACATTACCCCTTGGGGGAGCGTAATATTCGCCGCTTTTGATAGGTGGATAGGTGTACAACGCTAGGGATGAGCCGCGACCCTCAGAAATGGCGTGGGGGATACACATATGACGAGTCAACTCACCGAGGCCGCGACATGAAGCATCCATCAAGGAGCCAACCATACACGGGTCCTGGTTAAGGGAATTTCGATTCTACGAGTCCATCGGAACCGTTCAGAAGATCCACATGGATATCGGAGAAAAAAACGAATGTCAGAACGCACCCATTCCCAACCAGTCAGACACTGGGCCATATCAAATTGGGCCCATACTCCCGAGACAAAGAGCGGGATGACTCTTAAGAGGAACCTAGTGGCCATGGCGGTGGGGACAAGGTCGTCAAAGCGCCTGCGAAGGAGAGGAGAGGGGACGATGAGGGCAGTCGGAAGCCAACCCTTACAAGGAGATCGTACTGCACGGTTAAGTATCACTAAGACCTCCAAGAGGAATTGTGCGTGCCGCCTGGTGAGCAGATATCCCATCGGCGGCGATTATGTCACCGGGGACTTATCGAATCCCTCCTTAGTGCGAAACCCCCAGGATGCTCATCTGCACTGGCCTGGCTGTGCTGATTCCCCCACCCAGCACACAGCCGCCAGATGCTCTCCAGACTAGGAGGATCCGAGGTCCAACTCACTGTGTGTGTGCTATCACATTGGAACCTTTTGGGTGAGCACCGCCTGGGGAATCGAGGTCACGGCCGTTCAATTCCCTCAGATCTTCAGTGAGTGTCGTAGCTAGCGAGTAACAAGTATCACGGGTTGGCAGTCCGGACCACTAGATTAGGCATAGCGGGGGCCGATGGGAGAGAGAGAAAACCCTAGTCCACAAAGGACTGTATTGGAGACGCACCCTCGTGTCTTATCAAGCGCGAAATACCGTGCCAGCGGTCGTGTTCTGCCAAGGTGAAACCGGTGATTGCCGGGTTTGTAGGCGTCAAACCCCATTCCTGGTACAACCAGACGAATATGCCCCCAGCGACGCATCCGGTCCCTAGCGGTTCTAAATTCAACGCGAGAATGGGCAACAAAGAGAATTTGTGTGGGAGCATCCCCGTCGGGACCTCGTAACCACCTTCTACGTAGTGGCACACATCCAACCCCTTCAGAATGTTGTCCTGCGTCCATAACCCATACGCTCCAACCCTAGTTCGGAGCCGTGGAGACACTCTCACAGATATAGTGGACACACCGAAGGGACACCCAGCTGCAGCCCCGTATGTAAATGAAAACAGCTCCAAGTCGGTGCTTAGCGCTCACCCTGCAGTAATACAACCTCCATACAAGTCCGGTTACCGCCCGCCACGCCGAATCTTATCTCTTTTCCTTTCTCCAGTGTCACCATCATGGCGGTTCGCATCTTCAAGCCCCACGGGCTAGCTACACGTATTACCGCCCGTGTTTTCGAGGTCGGCCCAATACTGAGTGCGGTCCCTCCGGTGACTAGCAACGAACCCTATCAACTCGCCGACCCCGGAAACGCGTCAGAATGTCTGTCATCATTATGGTAGTTCGTGTAGAATCACACTAGGGACGTAGCACCCGGGAAACAGCACATGCTGCGGGCCCTTGTGATCGCCCGTGATGTGTGTTGTGGCAACACCTTGACAAGTGTGCAGAGTGATGATTGTTGTTCCCGGAGTGAACTGAGCGTGGGTTTCTCGAGGGACCGGCAGGTAATGGCGAACGAAACAGCTGTTGGTGGACTGATTTGGACTAATCCTTCAACAACCAATCTTAGCAGTTCGTCGGTCTCGGCAATTAGGTGTGGCATGAGCGTCGGAAAGAAGGAGAGGTACCGCGGAGTTGTCAGTAACGCAAGATTCACGGTACATAACTCATATCTATTCAACTAATTTCTTTCCCATGCGCATACAAAATTGCGGGGTCCGAGCGCGGAACGTATATATTACCCCTCGAAAGCTCCAGGCAGAAAATCTGACTCCTTCTCCCGGGCGTACCCTACGGACAAGGCTTACCTATGACGCCGAGAGCGGCCTTGCCTTTAATCGTCCACTGGCATATGATCTCTGCAACCTTCCACGCACTCTCTTTACCCACATTAGACCCGGTCGACCAAGCCCGAACTTCGATCACATTCTCAGCTTCCCGGAACCTGAAAACCGCCATACAATTATTCAAGCCGTCGCTGAGCCGTAGACTACCCCACCCCGCCGAAAATCCTCCCTCTTTCATCAACTTACTCGCGACTTCGGCCTCAACGACCATCAACGCCCTACCAACTTTCCAGACCATTTGGAAATTGGTCAGGAGGGGCGATCCTGTAAGGGCCCTCGTAAGGGAAGAAAACGAGCCTATATCAACGAAAATATCTAATGGATACGTGCTTACAGGGTGTCGCTGTCGCTCTGTGCGGATAGTTCTACTGGGGCGAAGTCCGATCTGGGCCCGGCCTTGCCCGCGATCGAGTTCACTGGCCCGGGTTCGACACACGATTGACACCTCGAGGCTCTTGGACTCGGTGGGATAGTACTCGTGCCCGAAATATCGTGTTCGAGGACTCAAGCTATAATTTTCTACTTGTCTCGGATGGCCTCCAAAAATTTATTACGTCAAGTCGAGCCTAGCGGCGGACCCCTGATGACTGATTACACCTGGCCGAAAATCGACCAGACAGTCCCCTTGATGACGATAACAACCGCAGCTGGTCCGATTAGTATACTGTGTGACGCATAATCCCCCGCACAGATGAGGGATGTAATAAATAAAGAGGTCCGAAATCGAGAGTAACGAGTGAAACCAGGACGTAGTGTACACGATAGTTATCCGATTGGTTCAGCAAATGGAAAGGAGGAGAAAAATAAAAGGGTGGAAGTCTAGAAACCACATGGTAATCACACTTCGGGAATGCCATAATAACTTCCACGGACGTTGTGGGATGGAGTGGCATATGTCCCTGGGTTCTGTGAGCTCTGAGGGGGGAAAGTTTTCGGATCGTATGGGTTCTAGAAGGAACGTCAAGATGGACTTCCATGCTCTGCGCCGCTCAACAAAAGTCTTACGTATGAATTGGGTGGAACGGAGGGCATAGGAGGTCCATACATCGAGGGTGTATGTTGCTCGTATGAAGCCAGTCCGTTTAGGTTTTGTGCCTGTTGCTGAGCCTGCTGCTGCCGACGGTATTGCAAATAAAAGAACACCCCAACGGCGAAAATCGTGAGTGGAATAACTGAACCGACAACGCCTATCGTATGTGCAGGGTCAGATTCACTTATCGCTCGAGACCAAGGTTCCAAGGCGTACCACCGACGATTGCACCGACGTTCGTTCCGCCACTCGAACCATTAGTATCGCTGGAACTGCTCGTGGGTTCCGCATGACCACTAGTTGAGGTTCTGGTGTTGATCGAACTGGTGATGGTGAGCAGTGGTGGCATCCCCTCGGGATTCTCTGATGGTGGCAGGTCAACAGGAAGGAAACTTGCTCGAGATCAAACTCACGTCCGATGTTCATGGCAGTGGCATCATCGTACATTTGATCAGGCGTCGACTTTATGTTCAATGTCAGCACAAGTGTGTCACTGGATGACGAAAATATCATTTACCGTGACATTAAAGTATGCCCAGTACGGAACAGATGTGTTTTGTGGGATATCGGACGGGTACCTAATTCGATCAGAACTCGTCGGCAACACAAAGCGTTGTTTGGCGCAAGGAGTGGATTTACTGTGAGACATAGACAGTGTCGCAAGCCACCATCCACGTTGTCCATCTTGACGAAGTAGTTATTAAGCGGAACAAGGACGTGACCGTGCAAGATCTTACGGATAGGTCACTGCCCCCTGACACGAAGCGCATGCCATGTAGAGGCTAAACAACGGGACGTGGGTTAGCACAAGAATACGATGGAGAGGGTGAGATCTCGCACTTGTACATCACGGTGTTACAGTCGCAGCTCAGGTCACTGGCGTCATTGGCCCTTGGGGAAACGTAATATTGGGTACTGTCGAGAGGCGGATAGGTGTACAACACTGGAAATGAGTCACGATCCTCAGAATTGGCGCGGAGAATACAAGTATGACGAGTCGACCCACCAAGGCCACGACATGAAGCATCCATCAAGGAGCCGACGGTGCACGGGTCCTGGTCAAAGGAATTCTGATTCTACAAGCACATTGGAACCGTTCAGCGGACAAGTCTCCTCAACATCCGCGTGGATATCGGTTCAGAGGGAGTCCTAAAAGATGTCAAAACGCACCCATTCCCAACCGGCCAGGCACTGAGCCATTTCAGACTGGGCCCGTACTCTCGAGATAAAGAGCGAAAGGAGCGGAATGACTCCTGAGAGGAACCTAGAGGACATGGCGGGTGGGGACGAGGTCTGCGAAGGAGCTGGCAGAGGATAGGAGGAGGGTAAGGGCAATGTAGAGCCAGCCTTGGCAAGGTCGTCGTTCTGCCCGGTTAAGTCTCACTAGCACTCACGGGGGAATCAAACATGCTGGCCTGGTGAGCAGATGTCCCATTGGGGGTTATTACGCCACCGGGATCTTATCGAATCCTTCCTCCGAGTACTTCTGAAATCTCCAGGACGCTTATCTGCACTGGCCCGGCGGGGCTAGTCCTCCCACTCAGCACTCAGCCATCAGATGCTCCGCAGACCAGGAGGAGGATCCAAGATCAAACTCACCGTGTGTGCGTCATTGCATTGAGACCTTCTGGATGGGCTGTATGGACATACCACCTGGAGAATAGAGGCTCACGACCATTTCCCTCAGATCTTTGGCGAGTGTCGTTGCGGCAGCCGTCGTGGTTAACGATCGCATGTGGCGAGCGTCACAGATTGATAGCCCGGACCCCCAAACTAGGCATAGCGGAAGTCGGTGGAAGAGAGAAAAACCCTGGCATACAAAGGACTGTATTGGAGATGTCGACGCACCCTCTTCTCGCGTCTCGCCTAGCGCGAAACGCCATGCTGGCGGTTGTGTTCTGCCAAGTGAAACCGGCAATTGCCGGGTTGGTAGGCGTCAAACCCCCACCCCATTCCTGGTACAACCAGACGAATATACCCCCAGCGGCTCTAAATTCGACGCAAGAATGGGCAACAAAGAGAATTTGTGTGAAAGAACTCCTGCATGTAAAACACACCAAGCAAAAACGGGTGTGCAGTTGGATGGGGCGGAGGAAACAGGAAAAATATTGAGTAAACTGTGGGTCCATTAATCTCGCAGTTTGAATGCCACATCTTTCCAATCTTCACGATAATCATCGTAACTCGAAAAGTCTTTCAAGCACGGAAAAATGTCCGCGAACCCCATCGCGACGATTCCGACGTCACCCACGCCCACCCGGAGTGGTAAGCACCCAACCAACAAACTCTCAAGCTCACACCTCGGTTTGTCCCGTCCAGAGCCTTCGTCGAGCAGGCGTCGCATATCACCGGCAATGCTTTGGGTATTGAAGTGGATCTCCAGGAGCGTGAGTCCTAGACAGTGGGTGGATATCGACAAAAGGGAGGCGATGGTGGTGCGGCAGGAGTTGAGGGCACACACTTCTCCCAGTCGCAGGCTCATCAAGGAGGGTAGTGTAACGGCAAGGTTCCCCACATCATTGTCCGTCAGATCAAAGGTACAGATGTCATCCGTGTCGCAGTAGTCGTTCCCCACGTACAGCGCAACCAAATTGCGGAACGATAGTATGGAAGATAATAATCTCGGATCGACGGGGGTGTTCTCGGGACAATGTAGGAGTTTCAAGGTCTCTTTGACATCTGTCTTCATTATCCCTGCTGTCGACCCGAGGCCATCCCGAAGAGTACCGTCCCTACGTGTCGCGAGAAGGTGGAGCCACGGAAGGGTCCCAGGTCTGAGACGGAGTTCTTCGAGGGATGGAAAAGCGACGAGCGGAAACGTTTAAGGCAGTTCACCGAGAACTGCCCAGGAACGTAAGTTTGGGAGCTGCATGAGGTGGTGAAGGGCCGCTTCCGATAAAGGTGTGCTGGAACTGAAACTTCTGAGCAGTGGCCCGCATCGCAAAACAAGGGAAGATATTACGTCCTTGAGGAGGTCTCCTTTCCACGGGCCACACATAAGGGACAGGTGTTCAAGGGAAGCAGGTAAACATGAGATGACCTCAGCGAGAGGCACCAGCTGCCATGGTAGCCCAAACATAGTGGAACGGGTGTGAAGATTGACACGTTTCAAACGGGGGGAGAGGAAAAGGCGGAAGAAGGACAAGGGAGTGTATGGGGCGTCAACCTTCCAGTACAGCCGTTCCAGGTTCGGGAACAACACCCCGTCAGGTGAATTGTCCAAAAGACGGGAGAGGGTATCGTTGGAAATATTCTCCTCCCACCTGATGCACAATTCGCGCATCCAGGAAGCATATCGTAGCCTGCCCCAATCTTCCAGTGTAGGATCGCGTTCAATCACCTAAGAGAATTGGTACGGGGTATGATCCGAGGAAAAATCGCACCAACTCACGAGGGATTTGATGGAGCGCTTCTTCTCAACCCAGGTGTGCTGCGGCAGCACCTTCACAAGCTCAGCTAATGAGGATTGTCGTTTCCAAAGTAAACTGAGGGCGGGTTCCTCGAGGGACCGACAAGTGAGAGCGAACGAAACGGCTGTCGGGGGGCTGATTTCGACCAAGTTGTCGATGACCGGTCTCACGAGCTCGTCGATCTCAACGATTGGGTGTGGCATGAGTGGCAGATGGGGGGCCGGGGGGGGGGGTGTCACGGAAGTGCCAGTTTATTGAGAGTATTGACAAAGAGGAACGATTGGAAGCGATTAGCCGTAGAAGTGATGTCCCCCGTGATCTGGCACGTGTCACCCTTTCAAGGATACCACAACCTCGCCCTCCGGAGAGTGTGGAAGAGTGTGGACGGCGATGTGGAAGGATGATAATCTGACACGTGGCTTTTTTTTTTGATCAGCATTTATTTCTCGCAACAGCCAGGTCGTAAAACGGCAAGACGCGATAGGACCCTCTCGTACCTTGACAACATGGAGGACCGGGGAACATAAAGGAACACAAATTGTTCCAGGCATACCCAGAGGGAGCAGAGGTCTGAGCCCTATAAAAGGTACATTTCGGAATAGAACCCCTGCGAGTGGTGTGCCAGTAGTTGAGTCGCCGGGACGAAGATCATCCGTGAGGAAAGCCTTCTTCTCAAAGGCAGAGGACTCTTGAATGGACATGAGGAGGTCCAGGTTCTTCTTGCTGGAGTTGAAGAGTTGGCATACTGTCTTTCCGCGTGTGATTTTGTTAGCACTGGTGTACTCTGGTGTGGCTTTCGTTCTGCCCGAATCTCCAGCAAGCGCTGAGATCTGAGAGGCGCTCAGCCTGCGCGCGTCGTCGTCCTGTGGATATCCTCGAGAATGCCGAACTGCTCCCCCCAGCAACTTCACTCTTGTCTTCAGGCAGCCCACGCTCACCCTGGCTAGTTTGAACCGCGCTGCCCATACTTTTTACCCAATCGTTTCCCCGATTATACCAGCCTGTTCTTCGGTTGTCCGTATACCACACGGTGCGCCCGGCAACACCGTTTCCTGCCGGCCCCCCCGACGAATGTTCGGCCCAGTAGTGTATGGTTTCGCTACCAACGCTCTGGATTTCTCAAGGTCAGTTTATACATCTTTTGGTGACACTGGGCACCACAACCTCGAGTTTTGCTCACATCCATATTTCGCCTCCTTCGTGATCTCAAGGCCTGCAGAGACACATTTACCCGCCCTCTCGTATCATTTGAGTCGATACTTGAGGTTTTATCGATATCCTCGACTGTTCGCGAATCATTTACTCCAAAGACAGTACCCTGAGGCCATACGTGGCCGACCGTGATTCAAAACCTTAGAGGCGAAGTTTTCAATATGCCGTTTGTATATGGGGACGTCGACCGGTCCACAGTCACAACAACAAACCAATACGAGAAGGACCCCTCCGCGTCGCGCACAACCACCGCTCTCGATTTTAGGCTTATTCCGTTATCCATCCCCCAATGTCAAGAACAAACGCCTCGACGCTGAGCATTTTCTAGAAACTTTCCGCCCCAAAAGATGGACGCTCAACGGTGATATTCAAGTTAGGTTGCTCGTTGTCTTGGATGCCGTTCTCCAAGGCCACCGTCACCGACACAT
>Ga0307517_10011447_pt1 | contig 12287 bp, 10 predicted proteins | sample 23_EM_MG_FD_194515 | JGI IMG/M metagenome (GOLD analysis project Ga0307517, IMG submission 194515) | Populus trichocarpa ectomycorrhiza microbial communities from riparian zone in the Pacific Northwest, United States - 23_EM | ecosystem: Host-associated > Plants > Roots > Unclassified | place...
GAAGGCGATGAGAGTATCGCAAAACTCGACATACCTGCCCGGCCGCCATGACGAGGGAATACAAGGGCCAACCGAAGAATTCACGAGACATAGCGATCTGCAGACTAGTCATGATCACTACCTCCTCAGGAGGAACGTCGGGAGTGGCTCCCGTGCTTGGAGCGAAGGAAGGAGCTGAAAGTAGATAAGTGAGGGTCCAGCAAAGTGCATGACGGAAAAGGCTCCTACAAGATGGACGGGAGTAATCGAAACTGGAAGGAGTTCCCCAAACAGAATCACGCTGTGAAGACCTGATACTGGCGGCGCTCGAGAGTTTGTCCTTTTTAACCTTATCGAAGAAAGCTTCTTCGCTTTTTGTCAAGAACTTCTCGATGGACAATTCATGCTTCGAGTTGGTGGAGTTGAGAGCTTGAAGCTTGGCGACGAAATCCGAAGTAACACCACCATCCGTATCCGTGAACTGGAACAGCACACTACTGAGTAAGAGTCGATAAAGGAACACAAGGAAACCTACAGATGCGATGGCCTTATTCAACGGAGAGTTCTGCTTCTCGTCAACGATGGACGAGATCGATTCAACAGAAGACGCGCGAGAGTGAGCGCCGAAGGGTCGAGGAGGAGCCATACCAGGTTCCAGGAAAGGATCCGGGACGTTCTTCTTGTCACGGGCGATCTGTCGGTTGGCACGATCCAAGAAATTGCCATACTCTTGCTGAGGAGTACCGGGGCTTCCGCCTAAGGTGCTACCACGTCGTTGAGCGAAATAATCCTCAGACATATCAGAAGCGATCGAAGCATTGTCTGGGTTTCGCCTGTGTGGTGCCTGCAGGAAGGGGTCTGTGCCAGTTCCAGGAGTCATGACATCCGGAGAGCCAGGAGTGGAACCACCGCCCATGCGAGGACTGCTCATGTGGCTTTGTCGGTCCCAATCAGGTTGCGAAGGGTCAGCCTGGTGCACAGGGTTCCAGTCATCATGGTCGGCGATAGGTCGAAGTGGTCCGGATTCTCCATCAGACTTCCTCCAGGCTTTGGACCCAGCAACTGATCGACTAGCGGTGATACTGCGGCTGTGGAAGTCTTCGGTACGTTGGCGCCACTCCACGACAGGGAAACGCTGAACTGCCGAACGAGCGCGTAGTAACTGACGTTCCTGTTCTGTGGACTTGAGAGCCATCTTGATGGTGCGGGCCAACTGGGACAACATATGTTCCGTGGAGGTAGATTCCACAGGGAACCACTATGAGGGAAGCGTGTCAGTTCCCACCAAAAAATCTACCCCCCATCTGAGTGTATCGCTTACCCAACCAGGCATAAGACCGAGACCACCGAGTCGAGAACCAACACCAAGAGCACCCTTGCGACCGAACTCGACAGCGACGAGACCGAACGGCTCGTCACGAGAGGGGATCAAAGCGAAATCAGCTCCACTAAACAGGTACGGAGGAAGAGCAGTGAACTCGGGCTTGGAGAAGACGCGATCAGGGTACATCTCCATCAATCGTGCCAACTTTTCGGCGGCAAAACGTCCATAAAGATCGATGACAGGGCCAACACAGATAAGTTGGATAGAAGTCTTCTTATCCAGCCTGTTTGTGGATATTTAGTGCCATGAAGTTTACCAAGAAGGGGAAAACATACAGGGAAGGCATGATATCGGCGATCAAATCAACACCCTTCTGTTTCGACCAACGACCGACGAACACAAACAAATCCGAGTCGGGATCCTGAGCGAGACCAGCCCACTCCTGAGCTTGTCGTTTCATCTCGGGTCGTTTAGCTTCAGCATCGTGGTCTACAACAACATCTTTGGCGGCGACTGGATTTTGGTCCAAAGCTTCGATATCACTGGGGTCGGGATTGGGCAGGGAGTCAACGTGTTTGAGGGTCCAGAGAGCGGGGTAACGAGCCCAAGACCGTTTACCGTATTTATCTGACACACCAGCGACACCGATTGACTTCTGGTGGACAGAGATGAAAGAGGCAGCGGCATGGAGTAAGTTGAAGGTATTTCCGAATTGGACGTATTTCGTGCAGTGTTCCTTGCTGAGGTTGAACGCCGAGCAGACTTCCTTCATTTCCTCCTTTGTGCGAAGTGGCCACAGACCCTGGAACTCGGCGTTGTGAAGGGACAAGCAAACGGGGAGGACCTTGGGTAACAAGTAAAGGGGAACAAGAGCACCGTGATAGTCGTTGACGTGGTATATGTCGATATCCGGGTGTCTTCGAACAGTAGCCGCTATGGCCTGGTTCCAAGTGGAATAGAAAATGGCGGAGGACAAGTCGTCCATGCGAGCGGGGTACGGGTCAGCCTTGGTTTGTGCACGGAAAACAGGGGAGTCCAGGATGATGTAGGTGATATTGTCCAACGTGTGGGTCTCAACTTCGATGAGGTATGGCTCGCCGAAAATGATGACTTCGATCGGATCCGCGGGGTCACCGTGTGGATATTCGAGGTCCTTGACCTTGGGAATGACCCAGATCAAGTCAACGTCCGTCATCGATTTGCCCATCAAACTTGACATGACACCGAGACCTCCGATCTTGACCTTGAGCTTCCAATCGATGATCTCGTATTCGAGCGTTGCAATCAAGACCTTCCTCCTCTTGTTCTTGTCCTCTGGCCAACCGATGACCTCGGTGTTCTTGCTGAGTCCCACGCTAACCTTCTCGCTGAACGGGTGATCATCCCCTTTCTCCTTGTCCTTCCTCCCGGTCAAGGCGCCAATGATTGGGAAGTAGTTCGACTCCTTGGCGGGCTTGACACCGAACTGGTTGTACTTGATACCGTAGAACGACCACATAAAGATGAGAACAGCGAGGGTGCCGGTTACGATGGGGATCGAGAGGAGCAGACCGTACATGATCGCGCCTACGCCTGACGAGCCGCGAGGGTGGAGAGTCCAACTAAGAGTGGCATCGTCGACGATCAGAGTCCAGGCAAGATACGGCTTGGGGGGAGCAGTCATATTGATGTAGTTGGGGGCAGCGGAGTTGGGAGGGAGGCGATCGAGGACACCATCACCATCGGTATCGCCGTAGAAATAGTCATCGTATCCGAACACGTTCAGTTGAACATAGGCAGGCCAATTGTCCATGATCTCGAGCTCCCATTTTCCTTCCTCGTTGTGGGTCATTGCAGCATTGATACCGGAATCATACCCCCAAGCGTTGAATGGGCCACGGGCAATGAATTGTGGGACACGGCGAGGTCGATTGTAGCCGAAATCTGCGTGAACAACCACCGCAGAGGACTGCGCAGCGTAGGCCCAATCTATGTTCACAGGTTAGTCACAGCTCTGCAACGTTAATTAGGAACCAACATTGAAACATGAGATGTTGACCCTCCCAGAAATAGTCCTCGCTTTTGAACAATGACTTGGGAACAGTCGTCTTGTCCTCCCAGTTTTGCCACTTTGTCCAGTTCACGCCGAAGTTCCAGCTGTACCGGAACATGTCCGCGCCGAATGCCGTATGAGTGAAGACTAAATTGTCGCCCTCTTCTGTTAAGGAACCTGAGGCATAATCCGAGTCGGGGAAAACCATCGGGTTGGTCCTCAGCCCCTTACGGAGGAGGAAATGGTCTGTCACCTAGGGAAATGATGCTCATTCGTTAGATTCACCGCCTCACTTACAAATGAGAAATAACTTACCCCAGTGCCAGCACCAGCCTGACTCTTGGGATCCTTGATCGTAATCGTCAAAATACCATCTGCGACGTTGTTCAATGTTGCCATCCAATACCACTCGGAGACTGATACACCAGGGATTGCAGCGGGAGGTACGTCCTTCGGGTCCATCGTCAAACACCTCACGGAGTTCTGCACGATTGCCGGGGAACCACCATGACCTGAGGAGGACATATTGAAGGACATTGATTGGGTGACGCTATCACAATCCATCGGATCGGAGAATTCGAAACGGATGTCGACGGTAGTCCTGTTCTGGGAACCCTCTTGAACTTCAATCCGAACGTCGTGACCTGGGACAAATTTGGTGACGGCAGGAAGAGGGGGAGCCCATTGTTCAACTGGAACCAAGACTTTGAAACCCATCGGTGCCAGCGTGATGCTGCTCAAGCATCCGTAGTACGGAGCCTTCCCATCGTGGTAGTAGGGGGAAAGAGATGGGGCGAGCGTGTAGTTCTCATAAGGGTGGAACAAGTTCCTGACGACGACATTGGCTTGGAAGGGAGAGGAAATCCACCTCTCTCCCCGACAATCCTCTGTCCAGGTCGTGGTCTTGTTTACATTCCCGAATAGTAGCCAAACCTGGCCACCGTGAATACCAGTGAAATTTTGCCAAGGGCTAAGGGCAGATCGTGAAGTACTCCAGAGACCCTTCTCAGTCAAGGTGCCATTGGAGCCGGGGAGTTGATCCTCGTAGGTCCAATTGCCCCATTGCACCAAGTTCCAACCGTCCTGAAGGGCAGGATAGACTGATCGCAAATGGAACATCTGCGCGAAGATACGTCTAGAGTCGGTAGTGGGATCAAAGTGGTCCAAGGAGTTCCAGTCGTCGTGGCAGCCAGCGACAGACTTTCCGAGATCCATGTTATAAAAGGAATTGGAACCTAGGTGGTAACATCCGTGACGTTGCCAGGCCCTGGTGGAAGTCATGGCTTGACGCCTGAATCAAACGTCAGTATGGTATTTGGAGTGGAAAACCACCGGAACGCACCCAAAGAGGTAGTTGTTCGCCGTATTATCGTACAGGTAGATGTTCTGCTCCTCACCGTAGTACAGCTGCGCGGAGCGACATGAGATGCGTCGGAGTAGGTGAGAGCACACGTACAAGTGGAATGCCTGGCATCAACAAAGTGGCAATAAACGTTCCGAGAACACTTTTTTGAGTCCCATTGTTCAAACTGTTCCACCTAAACACATCGAAATTGCTCGTTCCGTACATGTGACGGGGATCGATCTTGCCGGTGAACGAGTTGATGAAGTCATTCTCCACAAACATTTGGTTCCATGCGCTGACAAAATTCACTGAGACGTCGTAGGCAACCTGTAGGTTACCGTCCATCCCGAGGAAACGCTGGAATGCGCGGTAGGTGGAGTAATGGAACGCGATGGCGTCAAGACCACCATACGCTGCGTCTCGAAGGAAGTACTGGTTATCGTCAGCTGTCACATTTGCGGCTGCAAAGAAACCAGGGGGCTTCTGTGTGGGAGTTCGACCACGACCACTGTCAAAACAATCAGAAAGATACGCGGTGTAGCAAAAGGAAAAGACTCACATGTACAAGGATCCGAACGTGTTCCCACCAGTGACTTCGCCAGTGATGAAGAAATTTTTTTTCCCGAGTGCGGCGGCACACTTTCGAACACCTTCAGCCCATATTGAGGTGGCACCAAGGGTGACTTGGGTGGCCTTGTCAACTCGAATGGCATCAAAGTCGAGAGCTTTCAACGTCAAACAGGAGAAGTGGATCAACCTGTCCATAACATCCGGTTGCCATTCTCGGAGCCGATCCTGCACGGAGGCGAACTTGGACAATTGACGATTCCAATCCGGGTGAACACCGAAGGCCTCCATATCACCATACTGGTCGAAGTCCGATGCCTTACAACCATCCGCTTTGACGGGTACGACGGTGCCGTCATCTTGCCAAAAAGTGGGGAAGACACAGGTGGAGTTGCGTTCGTTGCCGATCTATGAAAAGGGGTTAATGACGCCGCGATTGAAGAAGCCTCAACGCTTACGTTGAAGTCTAGGTATCGTTGGAAATTCCATGGGTAATATTTGGGATCCTTCCACACCGCATCGTACTCATCAATGATGAATGGAGCAGAAGCGTTCTCGAAGCTTATGGTAATATTTCAGCAGAAGGCTTCTTCAGGTGTAAGGTAGAGTTTACCCTTTCCAAGCGATGAGATCGCCCATAGTGCCGATGGTAAAGTCGACCATGTAGTACATGTCACGGGCATGGACGGCGTCAATGAGCTGTCTCCAGTCTTTCATATCTCCCCAGTGGGGGTCGAGCGTCGTAAAATCTAAGGCGGAATAACCTGGTTGTGCAAAACTGGTTAGGGCCGGGCAAGAGTACCGTGCGAAATTGAAGGACTGACTGTCTGCTTGCCACAAATTGTTGATGAAGGGTGTACCGGACGCGAAAATCCCCTTGATACCCATACCAGCCAGGTAATCAAGCCTCGCCTCCAATCCTTTGACGTCACCACCAAAACGGAGGTTAGGCTCCCGCCAGTCCCACTCGAACATTGTGTCGAAGAAATCGTTGTTGGACGGATCTCCGTCCGCGAACTTGTCCATGAGGATGGTATAAAATGGAATCCGCCAGTTGTCTGGCGATGGGAAATACGATTTGGGTATAAAGTCGGTGTCGTACTCCATCGGAGATTGTGCATTTTTGTTGGTGTTGAGGTTCCATGCCGCGTAAGTCTCGTTGTATGGCGCGGCTGACACAAAGGTAGCCAGGGACCAAAGCCCCAGCACGGTAGAGAACCACATGAGGGGATTCTCCTCCTTCGGAACAGGGCTCTATGCGTTGTTGCAAGCGGGGCGGGCGGTTATAATGACGGTGATGAGCTGCGCTTGGTAGAAACGGGACAATACTGGGGTCGAACTGACAACGAGCGGATGGCGGCGTCGAAGATGACGAGGGAGATGACACGTAGAGGGAGGGGGGAGGAGACAACCAATGTTGGTGGGAGAGTGCGAGAAGGCACAAAACGGGCAGCGCGTTGCAAAAGGATAATGACACATGATAGACCGCTTTTTGAAAAAATAGAACGGAATTTCTTTTTTTATTTCTTGTGACATAAAAACGAATATTTCGAGTGCTGAATCGGCACGGGATCAACGGAGCCGACAGGCGCTGTTTGCCACCAGCCATCCCGGGACGCCTCGCTATGCCCGTGTATACACTCAATTCTGCCCTACACTCACGAGCCGGAACAGTACCGTGGTCTATGCCTCCGGCTCTAACTCCGGAGGTGTTCGGGAGGATGTGTGTGGGGGGGGGATGTACAATCTCTGCCGTCAATCTTTGTTTACATGTCACACTGGCATAAACAAAGAAATCCCACCCGGTTTTTTTGAAAAACTGTCTGTCATCGTGCATCATGTCATGGCGCTGTAAGGCACCGTTGGGCGCCAGCGGTCTCCATCCCATCGGGAAGCGACACTGGGAAGGGACCGCAATGTAGTTCGATTACATATGAGTAGGGCAGACTACAAAAAATTGTAGTCTCATTAGCAACCGGCTTCTTACCCGACTCTTCGGGTCACCCTCCCGATTACGACGATAACAAACGCGACGCTCACTCCTTCGCCGCCGCCTCCCGCTTAATGACCCTCAACGGTTTTCACGACTCGCAGGCGAACTCGCCTACGTCTCCCACCGGCTCTTTCAATAATAGTGTCCTCTATTCGAATGCGCCCAGGCAGTCCTCCTCTCGCTCCCCGCACTCGTCGCTACCCAGCACGCCGACCATCAATAAACTGTCCGACATCCTCGAACCTCCACCAGGAGTGACTTTCCTCGATCTCATAAAAACATGGACGGACTCTGACGTCGCTCGTTGGCTCTTCGAGCACAAGGTTGGGCACCTGACAAACGTATTCAAAACGAACGACATCAGGAGCGATGTTATTCTCGATCTGAACCAGGAGTCTCTCAAGGAAATGGGCATAAAGAGCGTTGGAGAGCGTATCCGAGTCCTCAACGCCGTCAAGTTTCTGAGACAACGGAACTCGTTATACCTGACGTCCAAGTCTCCCCTTTCACTCACCACCAACGACGATCTACCCAAGTCCAGAGACAATTCGCCAACACAGAAAGCCGCAACGAACGGGCGTCGGCTGGAGTCTGCTAGGCCAGCCCCATTACAGCTTGTTTCAGATCCTGGAAGGGATGGTTTACCTCGCCTTGTCCGCGACGGATCTGAGTCCGCTCGCACTGATACATCAAGGCAAGAGTCTGGACGGACATCCGTGCGCCCTCTCCCATTCCCCAACAGACATAACGGTACTCCACCCACGAACACCCCCACGTCCACAGCATCCATCCGGCATAACCTTCCGCCACTTCCGCCACCACCGAGAGGGCAGCCGCCCTTGCCACCCTCTACCCCATCATCCAACCGAATACGTTCTAGCTCAGGCAGCCGAAAAACTCCTAATGACCCGAGTTTCCCATCACACCCACAACCGAACCCGTCACAATCAGGACTGCTCACTCCAACCAACGGTCAGTGGGGACTTCCATCGGATCCCCGGCCGTCGGGAGCACGGACTCCTGTCAAAGGCGCATCACAACTAGCCGCAGGAGTTGCCGCTCGTTCGCCCCCCCCTTCCAACAATCACGCCCGCAACACATCACTTTCCAATCTCAACCCCAACGTCGTCCCCCAGGTGAAAATACCCCCTCGCCCATCGACGTCAGATTCATCTTCGCGATCCACCTCGCACCCCAACCGTGGTCAGCATGCTGGAGACCAGAATCTTTCACCGATCGTAGAATCCCCTCAACATAAGTTTGGGTTCGGAACCCCTTCGCCACCGACTGGATATCGGGTTGGTCCTGGACCCTACCAAAGGCCAGCCACCCCATCGACATCAACCTCTGATAAGCGACTCGTCAAGTTCCAGCTACCAGAGGCTGGTCAATCTGTTGTCATTGACGCTGGTGATTGTGCTGGTGGAGTTGAGATTCTCGAAAAGGCGATCAAGAAACTGAAGGTCACCCAACGCATCCCTGAATCCTATCACAACGAAAACCTGATAGACATTGGCACCGGTGATGGTGGGTTGACCGTGGAGGGTTGGGGTGTGTTTGCGGACTGGAACAACGACTCGGGGCGTGCGTCTTCTTTTAGGAGTGCGATCGACGTTTTTGAGTTTGCTGACTGATTTCATAGATGACAACCCTCTGACGGAGGCTCAGCTCCTAACCATCTGCCATTCGCCAACAAGCGATCTTGTTGGAGATCACCGGCTAACATTGCGACGCATTGGAGCACGCGGTAAACGGTCAAAGCCGCTGCATCAGATCTTCGGAGAAACTCCACCCCCTATACCCGCCACTCCTGGCCTCGGTGAGTCCAAATCCCCCATCCTGCAGATCAAACGCTCGCTTATCTCTGCAAACAGTTTACCCCGAAGACGAGGACCTCTCACCCTCACCTAAATTTGACCGAACATTCTCCACCGACCAGGCTGATCTGGAGGATATCCGACAACGCAAAGCAAAACGTGCAAGCACTGTCAGTGTTCTCAGTGGACTTGGTGTCGACCTCGACAAACTCGATGCGCGTCGAATCTCGAGAACTCAAAGTTCGCCGGTTGATTCACCTGGGCTGCATCCCAGCTCGTCAAAACCGCAGTCTAAACTTAGAAACTTCTTTGGGCAACGTCCGCCGAGCGAACTTATCACCCAGCACTTGACGGCCTATTTCCCTGCTGCTGAGAAGAAAGTCCTCGAAAGAACGAGGAGGCAGAGCATGATGAAGACTGGGATCGGTAATAGGGATAGCATCATCTCATGGAACGCCCCTGCTTCGTCGAGGTTCAGCGTCAGCACACAAGGCTCAGGGAACAGGCGCATATCGATGTTGTCCCCTCGAGCCTCGATGTATAGCGGCGTCTCCCCAACGACTCCGACTGGAGACTCCATACCGCTTCCCAGGGACCAGGCAGGTTCCTCAAGGGCGTCGGTGATTAGCAAATTGAGTGATACAGACGAGACTACGGAGGAAACCGATGACCCCTCTCCAAAGGTGTCTATTTCCCTCGAGGATGGCCAGGAGTTTGATCTCGATACTACAGAGGGGAGCGACACCCTCGTTTCAGCCAATTCCTTCCAGTCATCGGACGCCGGTTTGCTTCCGCCTGTCAAGTTCCCGTCCGAGTCTTTGTCCGAATCCATCGGAGATGGATTTGATGCGGATGAGGATAGCAGGGCGATGACGTTCTCGACCGCCTCAAAGAGGATGAGTCTGATCACGGAGCTGAGGAGCAAGAAGGATTTATCCGACGCTGTGAGTCTGTTGACTGTTGACGAGATCACTGCGGAAGTGGAGAACAAGCAACACGGATCAGACGAGGAGGAGGAGGAGGACGATGACGACGATGACGACGATGACGACGACGAAGAGGAGGACGAAGATGAGGTTGAAGAAGATGACGAAGATGGCGACGAGGTTGAACTTGAGCTCCATGACGCCGATGAACCCGGGAAGCCTATCACCTCTCACGCAGGTTTGTTGTTTTATCTGCACCTGTTCCTCGATGTTTGGATGCTGAGTATTCCTCTGTCGCTCCGACAGAGACAACGATCAAATGGATCAAGGGTGCACTCATCGGTGCTGGGTCGTTCGGTCAAGTGTATCTCGGGATGGATGCCGCTACTGGTCTTTTGATGGCTGTTAAGCAGGTATCACTGCCAACGGGATCCGGAGTAAATCAGGAACGGAAAAAGGCCATGCTCAGCGCGCTCGAGCGGGAAATTGAGCTGTTGCGTGAGCTTCAGCATGAGAACATTGTCCAATACCATGGTGCGAGAATTTATTCCCGATTCGCCTTTTCCCCTTTGTTTGACGGGAAACCTCTGTCGCAGCATCGTGCATCGACCAGGAACATCTGAACATTTTCCTCGAATACGTGCCTGGCGGTTCCGTCACCGCCCTGTTAAGGAACTATGGCGCCTTTGAGGAACCTCTCGTCAAGAACTTCGTTCGGCAGATCCTGAAAGGCTTAGCCTATCTGCATGAGAAGGACATCATCCACCGAGACATCAAAGGTGCCAACATCCTCGTCGACAATAAAGGCGGCATTAAGATTTCCGATTTCGGTATTTCAAAGAAAGTTGAAGACAGTGCGTTGTTCCCGTTTCGTTTCCGAGTAGTCGGGTGCTAACCGAGTCCCTAGACTTGCTAACCGGCTCCCGTGCTCATCGCCCATCATTACAAGGCTCCGTCTTCTGGATGGCACCCGAGGTCGTGAAACAAACGACGTACACACGTAAAGCAGACATTTGGAGCGTGGGGTGCTTGGTCGTCGAGATGTTGACTGGCGAACACCCGTGGGCGCAACTTAGTCAAATGCAAGCCATCTTCAAGGTACGCACAAACTCCGCCCACCAGTCGGCTTACCGCCGTTTGTGCGCTCGGTCGAGATTAACGTCCTCTCTCCAGATCGGTTCGTCCGCTAAACCGACTATACCCTCCGACATATCGGCGGAAGCAGGGAACTTCCTACAGCTTACTTTCGAACTGAACCATGAAGCCAGGCCCGATGCCGTTGATCTCCTTCAACATGTCTGGATTACTGGTTAATCGCCTGGCGCACACTGATTTTTTTCTATCCGCGACTTGGTTACGCCCATCGCTCCTTGTTTAGTTGTCAACCGTGTTCCGCTGCTTTCATTCGTTCACTCTGTTTTCCATGTTTTTTTTACATTCACCAGTGTGCGGAAATTGATATTTTCCCTCGCGGATGCCGGGCTGACGTTCCACCCTTCACTCTACAGTACACATTATCTTTTGCATCCAGGATGTTATGGCCTGCGTTGTACATTATCTTGGATCACTCGACTTAATCTGTCAACCGCATTTAGGCAGCTACATGGCTGTTTTACCCGCGTTACATGAGGCGTCTTGGTGTGCCATCGATCCACGGTCTTGGTTGCACTCGGGGCCGTCCCGCTTTGTCCGCGTTATTTCCCACTTTGACAGATGGCCCTGAGCTGTGATCCACGCGGGGGGGGTGAAGGAAAAACGAAGAGGCTGAAGTCTCTTACGCGAAGTACAATCTCCCCACCGAGAGGTGACAGGTAAGCGTAGGGTGGATTGGATCAGCCACCGACTCGAATCAAGATCAGATCAAATACTGGCACTGGGAGAGCTTTCCGGTGCAAGCTTGTGTCAATGTGTGGGTTGTCAGGCCTCCCGACGGGGTTTTCCGATTAGCAACCCGAGCGCTCAGCTGTCAATAATTTTCCCACGTGCGCTCATCCTCTACTATTCCTATTCGGTCTGGTTCTCTGAGACCTGGGTCATTTCGTTTCCCTCGGTCCCGATGCACGCGGAAACAAGTCCACCCCGGATGGCAGTACTGTGGGGGGAGCAGAAAAGTGGGGTTGCCGCTAGCTAAAGGTTGATGGCATTTGGCGTAAGCAATTGGCATACTTGGACAATGGTAACCAAACACGTCCACGGGTGACGGAATTTGTGCGAACCGCTTGCGTGAACTTCTGGGACTCGGATTTGGGGCGAGTTGCAGGTTGACTGCGGATGTTGTTTGTCATGTATCTGGAATGATGCTTC
>Ga0307517_10011448_pt1 | contig 12287 bp, 15 predicted proteins | sample 23_EM_MG_FD_194515 | JGI IMG/M metagenome (GOLD analysis project Ga0307517, IMG submission 194515) | Populus trichocarpa ectomycorrhiza microbial communities from riparian zone in the Pacific Northwest, United States - 23_EM | ecosystem: Host-associated > Plants > Roots > Unclassified | place...
TGCGTGAGTATCCCGCGAGTATCAGCGAGTATCATGTGAGTACAGCGTGAGTGTCGACGAGCACGGTATGAGTATCGGCAGAGTACGATGTGAGCATCGGCAGAGTACTGCGTGAGTATCCCGCGAGTATCAGCGAGTATCATGTGAGTACAGCGTGAGTGTCAGCGAGCACGGTATGAGTATCGGCAGAGTACGATGTGAGCATCGGCAGAGTACGATGTGAGCATCGGCAGAGTATCGGGCGAGTACTGGATGAGTATTGGGCGGCTATCTGTGAGTATAAAGTGAGTATCGGGTAAGTAGTGTGGTACCAAGCAAGTATCGATTGAGTATCGCGTGAGTACTGGCTGAGAATCGATTGAGTATCAAGTGGGTATCATGTGAGTGTCGATTGAGTGTAGGATGAGTATCGATGAGTATTGCGTAGGTATCGAGCGAGTACCGATTTTGTATTGCGTGAGTATCGATTGAGTATCAGTGGGTATACCGGTTGAGCATCGGTGAGTATCGGTGAGTACCGATTGAGTATTATGTGGGTGTCGCATGAGTGTCAATTGAATGTTGGGTGAGTATCGGCGAGTATCAGTTGAGTATTGGGTGAGTACTGATTAAGTTGTCACGATAAACATGAACATGAAAATCTACTACTTGTCACGTATTACTCAGAAAACTAACGACCACAGCTGGGTGTTCGGGGGTAACACCCGGATGAGGGTGCTCAACATTGTTTGCCTTGCCCATAACACGCTGAGCGCGGGGCCTTCGAGAGCCCGGCAAGTGAGAGCAAGGGATACTGTGCTCCATTTGGAGTATGAACATTCAATCAATTCTTTGGTGATGAGTGTGACTAGATCCTCAACGAGGAAGATTCGGTGCGGCATCGGAAGTGACGATGGATCGTAGTGCGTTAGAGTTCAGTGCGGGCCGTTCGTTTTTCTTGCGCGTCCGTGATGATGATGATGGGAGTAAGGGTGAAAGGAGCAAACAGAATCAGATTAGGAAATACATAAGATATGGGGCCGAGTGACTTCCGTCCGCTGCGCCGATCTACACCAGGGCTCGCTTCTAAGTTTGAGGTAAACATGTTTCCAGTAAATCCGCAACCTGTAGGAGGGATTGCGTGTCCGCTGGCATTGTGGAACACCGACCGCTCGCGATTGACTGGAATTTCCGGGACTGTAGGTCTTCGATCTTGTAGTTTTCGCATTCACTTCCGCCCTCCAAAAACCGTCAAAATTTGTAGGATCACGTGTCACAAGATCATGTACGTTCGCTGGAGAACTGCGCTGGGAGGAACAACAGTTCAATTCCGGTGGGTGGATTCGCCTCTGAGACCTACGGCTTGGCTCATCCGCGACCTTCAGCTGCAATTCAGCTCCAATCCTCCCTATTGTTGATATCCGTGAGCGCGGTTCTACACCAGCAAGTGCGGTCGTAAGTTTCTGGCCGAACGCGCTTTCGTTGATCGGTATACTAGCGTACCATTTGTTCTCCGCGCCGACACGGAAGATATCGATGATGACCCGGAGAGTACCCATCTCACCCTGGCGGTCGATATTACGAGCCAGAAAGAAGCTATCTTGAAAATGAGTCACGCCGTAGCAGTGATCCGCTTGTTGGGTATGACCAATGCATAATGTGTCCCCCCGAACTGAGAGCTGATACTCGTTCAAGTTTACGGTTGCTACACGATGTCTCAGCTGTACTCTCACTCCCACCCATACGGGGACGCAACAGCCGGGACGCACAGTGGGGAGTACTCAAAGAAGAGGAAAATGGGAGGCAAGGAAACTGTGACCCCGTTACTGCAATCTGGCCCCACACCGGCCGGAGAATCAGACGTGCTCGGACCCCTACCATGACGTTCAAATTCGCCCTCATCGTCGCCCCGTTCATTGCCATCTGCCCCTGAGCTATTTAGCGTCAGCTCATCGCGAGTGCCTCCCCCGCAAAACCCCGTCAGATTTGTACACCCGACCCCAGGAGTAGCCCAACTTCCTCAGTGCCGATGCATCGAACGGAGACTGTTTTCAGCGATCGTTCGGATGTGACCCTCGCTGAAGGTGAAGAATACCAAAACCCTTTGGGTCAAGGAGGCCGACGCCCCGCAACCTAGCCGGTTCACGACCGTGGCGATTATTGCGGTCGTCTCCGGGGTAAGATCAAAATACACTCCACGTCGACGATAGACATTCTGACCGGGTCCTTTGTAGCTGGTCGTCGGCACTGCCGATTGGTTGGTGGTAGCGGTGGACGGGAGTTCTGTAACCAGATACGTCAGCAAGGAATGCACGGCTCTCATTCTGTCGCCCAATGTGCGATTGCAGGTACGCGGATGGCTTTAGCGAGCTGGCCATCGATTATAATGGATTATTCTGCAGACTGTGTGACCGCTATCAACGTCTCGGTCAAGGATCAACCGACGTTAAGTAGCGCTGTTGCCATCGGTTCTACGATCGTAATTAGTTGTTTTTTCTGCGTTGTGGATTCGTAATCACGCCTTCTTGGGCTCCCTCGGTCGGCTTTGGCAATAACTTTCGCTCTTCATCATTCCTCTCATCGCCATCATTGTATGGATGACGGGGATCGGCTTGCTCTTTGATCCATTTGAACGGTGGCGCTGTATCTTGCAAGCATGTGTTTCCTCTCAGGTGTCATTCGGCCTGCGATTGACTCCCACCTCCACCTTTGTGTTCGTGCGCTTCCGTCTGGATAGTATTCATGATGCAACCCCACCCACGCCCACAGTCAACACCATGAATTATGTCGTAGTTGAAAACTGATGAGCGATCCAATTTGATGGAGGGATCTATTCTTATCTGTATATCACATTGTTCTACGTCGGCTCGTTCCAAGAATTGTCCGATGACTGACATGTGTTGTCAGGTCACCCGGTTATAGCAATCTCCTTTTGGCCCCACCCAGGTAGGTTGACATCTCATCGTCTGATCTTAGGCCGCTTAGTGGTTGTGTCTCCGAAACAGGTTCGAACATGGTCAGCAGCCTGGATGTACGCGTGGCCTAGCGCCTTCAAGTTGAGCACTCGGTCGAAGCCACTCGTTTGCATTAAGGTTCACACCTATGCCCTCACGCTCATTGCCTATATAACATATGTTTGAGCACTGTATTCAATTGTCAAGTAATAAAATATTTGGTACATGGGACTTAAGGCATAGGCAAGAGAATACATTTTCTATGGATCTCTACTAGAGAAGCATATAGTTGAGGTCAAGAATCAATACCTCTTTTGACCTAAAACAAGCAACCAGATACTGGCCACCCCACCACACATGTACTACCTTTCCAAATCTCTCAGGTAGCTGAAGAACCACTTTTCCAGTGACTACATCCTTCATCCTTGACATGTTAACTTCCCACACCATGGTATCATTGAGGTGGAGCCTGTCTGGGGGATTGTTGGATAACTCAACAGGGGATGATCCTGGAATTCCAAAATCCCACCCATGGACATTAGGAGCATATACAGCCTTAACCTCAGTCCAGACTTTTGAGCCACCTGTTGCAAGGATTTTTGTTTGATCATACCAAGATTGTACCCTACCCACTGCCTGTCTTGTCCAGATATCCCATGCTTGCATAAATTCTTCATACAAGCAGATAACCTTGGACCCATCCCCTGATACCCTGAGGTCCATGACCCTGCCTCCAGGCACCTCAATTGTCTGCAGGAGCTCCCCTTTCTCAGCATCCCAGATGTTGATCTTCTGGTCTGCATACCAAACAAAGATCAAATTTCTGTCAATCAGCTGGATGTTGCTCTGGTGGGAATCCTTAGCTGAGACTTGAATGGGTCCCTCACAGGGGCCAGTTGAGATACCCCAGGTGTTTATCACCCCATCTGGCAAATCACTTGGGATAGTGGTGCTATTTTTCACTTCTGAAACAATGGACTTAGTTGGAACTGAGGTGAGGAGTGTGGGCTTTGGATTAGTTATGACTGGGTCTGTTTGCAAAGCACTGATCTGCCAGAATTTGATTGATCTGTCTCCACATGCTGAAATGAGGGTAGAGGGAGAAGAAAATGTAAGAGAGGTAATATTCTCAGTATGGCCAACAAAGGTTTCAACAAGATGAGGGTCTGACCCAGTAATATCCCAAATACAGATATTGTGATTATCCCCAACAGCCACAAGCCTGCCATCAGGTGAGAAACAACAGGGACGAAAACAACTGTTAGCTGCATTAAATTTGGCTACAGCTACTCCAGAATTAATGTTTTGAACTGTGACACTATCCCCTTCATATGAAATAAACTGGGTGCCATCTGGGGAAAAATGAATGTTGTAAGCAGTAAATGTAGATCCAACTTTATGACCATTAATATCCCAACACTGAGCAATTGTACCAAATATAGATACAAGGAGTTGAGGGTCTGTGGGAGAGAACCTGGTATGTAACACTGTGGTTGATTGCTCCATAATGCAATTACATCCCCCCATCCCAATGTCCCACAAACATAGTGTCCCATCTTCAGACCCTGAAGCAATTATAGTGGAGTCTGCTGAAATTGAAACAGAGCGAACTCTGCCAGTGTGGCCATGGAATGTCTTGACAACACCGCCTGTCTGTACATCCCACAGCTTGACAGTCTTGTCATAGCTTCCAGATACAAGTGATATCCCATCTGATGAGAACATGAGGGATCTCACTGCATCTGTGTGCCCAGGGAGGACAGCCATCTGGCTTCCTGTGATTGCATCAAGGATAAGGATGTCCCTGTCCTCAGATCCAACTGCAATAGTGTTGTTCCAGCATGAGAGAGTCCATGGATCACTATTTAATAGAACTGTACGGGAACACACACCCCATTCTGCTGGGAGACCCCTGACCACCTTAACCCCCCATGTGAGCTCTGAACTATAGCATGCACAGAGCCAAGATGAGGAAGGGGTAAGTGGAAGAGCAGAATAGTATAGGTGGGAAGGGGAGTTGTGAATTGCATAAAAATTGTCCAAAAGGATTCTCTGGCTGTCATTTGCCCATATACATGGAATACCTGCCTGAAAAGGAAACATGAGCACAAGTCTCAGAAAATTGTCTTCACAGCACTCACCAAAGTACACCATTGCTCAATCTCATTCATTGCATGAACTCCAACATTGAGCTCTCCCACAAGTGCAAGGACTTCAATCCAATATAGCAAGTGTGCTGTGAAGAACTTTTCAATTGCATTCTGCACTTCCCCAATATGAGAACTGTTTCCAGGGACCCTCAGGAGGTGTTTTGTCCAGAATCTACATGCATATTCCAAAGCTTCCCCAATGTGGTCCCTCTTGTGAGTAGGAAGATCCTCAACTTCACTGAGAACAGCATAGTCATCCAAATTACAGATATTCCTCCTCAGCCTTTCTCCCATAAGCCTGAGGCATGAAAGTAGAATATCTGTGTGATGAACTGTAGGCTCCACAAAAAACCATTTATCTTTGCATCGGATTGGATCCATGAGGAAGTCAGGAAGTGACTTGTGAAAGGCTCGAATGGGGTCTTCTGTGCTGTCTGGGACAAGGAGGACAGAATGGAGGGAACGGATGGTGGTGGAGATGTTGGGCATTTTTAGTAAGTCTGAGAGTGCTGTTGTTGAAAGTGGGTTAAGCACAAGTAACACTGCCCCAACCACAGTCCTGAGACGAGAATGGATTTCCCCAGCATAGGCACCCACTTCATCAACTGCTTGCTCCAGAACTTGGGTGTAAAGAAGGTCAATCCCAGACTGTCCTTCATGAACAGTGCTCTGTGGGAGAGAGATGATCCGGTCCAGCTGTTCAGTGGGCATGTGGTTCTTGAATGCAACAAATTTCACAACTGTTGAAGCATAGATGAAGAGTCCTGCTGCCTTTTTGCAAAGAATATTGATGTCTGATGGGTTTGGCCAATCTTCCATGAAGTTGCAGTCACTTCTTGTTCCAGCAATATTGGCCAACTGAGTACTGAAGAACAGCTTGATATCCCTATCCACTGAGGAGCGTTCAACATCATGCAGCCTGAGGACTTCTGTGATGGGTCGGAGTGACTTGAGGCGAAACCCAGACCGGATCCGAGGCTCCGGGCGACCAGTGATAAAGAACTTGACATTAGGAATCTCGTCCACGTAACGGGAGAGGATAGAAAGAATGGCGGAGGCGGGTTCTTCGTCCTTGCATTCGTCGAGGGCGTCAATGATGACAAGTGTCTGAATGTTGCTGGCTTCTAATGGGCCAACAATAATCTTCTCCATTTGGGAACAAAGCGACTCCCGTCCAACACCGGGGTAAGACCTCAGGACTCGGAGAAGTTCCACTCGAAATGGGAGATACCGATAGGCAAGCTGGAAGGCGAGAGTTGGAAAGATCGCTTGGAGATTGCTTCTATCCTCGAAGTCTCGCGAGCAGAAGAAGCTCGCGCCGAGCTTTCCATCCGCGAAGCTAATCTCGGCGAATGTCTGGGCGATGGTCGACTTCCCGGTCCCCGCAAGACCGTTCAGCCAGAACACACGGTGGTCTTGTTTGTCCTTTAGCCAACATTCGAGTTGCAGGAGGACATCCGCCCTGGTCCCCCTCAGGCACCCGCCCCTATTCCCGGAACTATACCCAGCCTCATCGGTGTGATGCATTTTTTCCAGAAGACAGCGATCCGCGTACTCCTATTCGCACGTCATTACAAAAGACGGGACAGTAAGGGAATAAGCCTCACGATCTGTTGACAGCCCTCGGCGTAGATGTCCAGTCGTAACGACGTCTGCAATGGATGTTAGATACGACGCGAGTGGGTGTTTAGGAGTGCGAACCTGATAGCCAATCAAGGCATGGCGAACATCTTCCACCAGACCGTTGACTTTCTGTGCGTTCTCGGGGTTTTTCAGGAAATGAAAGAGATCCTTCTGGGATGTCACTGAGTCCATAGCTCGGTCAATCTCCTCCAATTTCCTGATGACCCTCGTGCGTCAGATCCAGCTCTTGGTCTTGAAGAATGTGGGCTCACCGTTCCAGTTTGTTTGCCCTCTTCTTCTCATTGACATCACCCGGAAGAATAGTGGCGGAGAGGGATTCGGAAAGCGTTTTGACCCTGGGTGCCAATGATTCCATGGCATGTTTATTCACCTCCGTCCACTAGAACAACCATAAGCATTGCGGACCGGATGTATGGGAAGGAGGCCATACCTCGTAATTGTCGAGAATAAGGCAAAGAGATCTCGCGGTAGACCTGAGCGGACCGAAGGCACCTGCGGAGTCTCTCACTCCACGGAGCAACTCAGCCGTGGAAGGTGTGGTAAGCTTGTAGTTCGGTTTCTTCTCATCCACAGTGGCGCCCGGTTCGTGGGTCTCGTTGGGGCGAACGATGTCTTGTCCGTGGTGAGGGAGGGCAGGGGCATCTACATTATCAGAAGGAATGGTCAGAGACGGCGACGAAGACGACCACGTTCGCGTACTGTCGAACTTCCCACCGTGTGAGATCGAAGGAGTACATGGAGAAGGGTGGACTTCCTCTGGTTCTCCGCTGTGTCCACTTCCCACCGCGACGTCTGGGTGTGGGTGCGAATACCTCTGGCTGACTTCCCCTTCATCGACGTCTGCCACTTCCCCTCCTCGACCGTCATCGTCTTCACGTGCTGGCACGGCAGATTCTGGCTCCGCCGGCCGAGGAGATTGACCCGTCGAAAAAACTCGTTCTCCAGCTGTGTTGGCCCTATCCCCTTCTTGGTCGTGACTTCCACCCGCTACGATGTGAGGCTCTGGTTGCGGGAGCGAATTCGTTGAGTCGGTCGTCTCCCAATCAGGGTCGGCCGCCGTTCCGTCCAGTTTGGGTTTTCTCCCAGTTAATCGGTGCTTAAGTTTCTTCTTCATTTTGGAGAGTGAACCTCGTATGTCGTCCATGTCGATGTTGAATCAGCGTAGGTGATGGTTTCGATAGATGGTGGTGCGATAACGGACGATTGGCCTCGTGGCATTCGGACTCTATTCTTCCCTAGCGCTCATCGTGGGTGCAAATGCGGCTATGCCTGCCGCGAGCAGGTTTGCATCGTACTTCAGTACCATCCATCTTTTTTTGCTCAAGTTCTCGTCAATGTTGGTTTTGCTACATCAGCACTTTACTTGTATGGGATACTTCAACGTTTTGTGGCTGTATGGTTTGTGCGAGTATCTACCAGTGACCACAGCGCGATTCCGATTCGCCGTCTGATCATCCTCTCGTCTCTTTCCAGATTTCTGATACGCAGCGACAGCACATCAAACGCGAAGAAATATGTATGCCCTTTGTGATGGCGCAGCAAGGTCCCATCATCTACGAGTTGACCAGCGGTTCCCGTGTAATATTTGGTTGTTTCGCGGTATTTTAAATGTAGCTGTGTCTCCTAGATCCATTCAACTACCGACCCACCCAAATACCTCCGGCCTTGGCAGTTCTGGACTCTGTTGCTTGTCTGCCCTAGTCTTATCTGCCGTACTAGGCTTAGGCTTACGGGCCGATCATTCACAAAAACGGAGGCGGAATCAGTGAAGATTAGTGGCAGCGCTCTGTACCTTGGCATCACCAAATTAACCTCGTAATGGGCACTGAAAGCGAGTACCAGCAGGACGCAGTTTTGGAGCTTTGCGCCCAACACACCTATGCATTCTGGGACGACATTGATAAACACGCAGTCGAACATCTCATCTTTTACGAATCGCAGCCTTCGACAACAGCCATCCGGCAGACAAATGCAGAAGCAGAATATTTGGAGTCACTCAGAAAATGTATTTTCACAATCAGGGACCGAGGGATCTCTCACACACAGACTTTATCTTACACTCAGAACTTGCCAACTCCAACCCAGGTACCTCTACAAAATATATCGGTACCCGCTCCACCTATCTCCCTTTTCCCTCTTCGCGTCCTCGACGGTCGCAAACCTTCCGTTGAGCCTCGCCAACTTCTCAACGGTCTCGGGATTACCTACATCACAGGATGAGATCAGTCGACGGCATGACCAGGCGTTACAGTCGCCGAACATACCGTTGTCGTTGACACCCTGGATGATTTCATCCCTCACTCCCTTGTCACGTCGTGCGTTTTCGGCACTTAGCGTGAGGTAGTATACCACGGACGTCACCAGTGCTATCCCGATATACAGGAGGACGATTCCGTGACCCAAGGTGTACCATGGTCTATCCCGAGCACGATACTGCGGAGAGTCGATCGTGAGGGAACGGGTGATGTCACTGGGGGGTTTGGGCATACCACGTTCGAGCTGACGGCACCGTTGAGGTTGCCACTATATGCCAGGAGAACCGTTAGTAGAGGCGGGGATCACCAAACGAGAAAGCAGACGCACAAACCGATGGTCATCGCGATAGACACGCTACGCTTGTAGGACCCCTCGACGTTGTTCGAGATCCATGCACTCCGAACTGTCAGATATGAGGAATCCCTTGGACCATAAAGAACTTACACAGTATTGGCTGCGGGGGGAAGCGTTGATCAGACGTGTGAAATGCGGAGGTATTGAGTGCTCACCAGTAGCCGGGTAAATTCCGCTGGGAACAATGCCAGTAGATTCGTCAGTCGATGTCTCCCTAGGGTACCCGTCGTACTCACCCTGCGGCAAGGTACACGGCGACATATGATAGTGCAGGTGTTCTGGAAGTAATCAAAATGATGTAGCCAGCAGCAGCTACGTTTCGTCAGTTCGTGCCGTCCATGTGACTTTGGGTTGTGTCTCACCTATACAAAGGAAAGTACTAGGCAACTTGAGTCGACCAGACTTCTATAAGAAGCCGAGAATACATACATGGTAAGGAGACCACGATGCCCCTTGCGGTCACCGTATAATCCAACGGCGCAAGTTAGGATGCAAGCGAAGATGTAAACGGGAACAGTGAGCAGGTTGGCAGGAGTGGCACTGTATCCAAGCTATACTCAGGTGTGAATGCTGACCACGACGTAGAATTAATTTCAGATAGTACCTGGTTGATGATGGTGGGAAGGAACAGCGCAAATGCATATAGAGGAGCGTCAATTCCACCGAACATCAGCACTAATAAAGGATGCGATCAATCAAGGAGGTTGGAAAAGAGAACCTTTTCTTACTTGTTGTATAGGTCCTCCAGTCGGATAAGCTTTGCCAGATATACTTCATCTTGAAATCTTCTCCTCCGGCGCTGTGTTGGTTATCACTCTGCAACCGACGAATAATAACAGTTCGCTCGGCGTCGGTAAGGAATTTTGCGTTGTCAGGGAAGTCCTGGATGATCCAGAAAGACAGTAACCCTGCGACAACCGTCGCCAAACCTTCCAAAATGAAAATCCACGCCCAGCCTGGTTTCCCGCCTATCCCGTCCATATTTGAAATGGCGGCCTTTGGTGCACCAAGTCAAGAAAAATCTTCGAGAAGGAAGATTCCACGTACAGCGAGCAAACCGCCGAATGCACCTGATACCGATGCTGCCGAGAAGAAAAGTGCAATGCGGATACCGAGTTCTGAACGTTTGTACCAACTAGGGCGGAGGTGAGTTTGGAGTTTAAGAGATGATTGGAACGCACCATGAGAGGTAATAGGCCACTCCGGGGAACAGCCCTGCTTCAAATAGTCCCAAGAGCCACCTCATACCTGGAAGGGGCGTCATGAGCGCGACACACGAAGGGCGCGATTGAAGTTACCGAGGAGCTGTCCGTAGTTTCTCACGAGACCTTGGCAAGCCTGAAAAGATCATCAGCAACGCCCGGGATAGGAGGAAGCGACTGGGTCCACCATGATGACACCCCACAATAGCATAAGCACGGAGAGCCAGATACTAGGACGCAGCCTCTTGAGGAGCACATTGCTTGGGGCCTGTCAAAACGCGCTCAGAGTTTGACGGACACGCACAAAGAGAATGGAGGCATACCTCAAAGAAGGCGTATGAGAAATAAAAGATCGTAAGGCATAATAGGTATTGTCTGTCGTTGAGATGTAGGTCATCTGTCAGATGGTAGAGCTGTTTGCGGTACACGTCAAAGCCGACCAAAAGAAAAGGGATCAACCAACGTACCCTGGCGTTCCCGATGCTCGTACGATCCAGGAAGCTCAGAAGATACAAGAACGACAGCCAAGGGAGGAGGCGCCAGTCTACCTTCCGGACGAGCTTGTCCTCGTCGACGCCCGACACGTCCACGTCAGGATTGTAGACAACAGTCTCACTCCTCCTGCCCGCGTATCCCATCGTTTCGGCATCTAGCAGTTCTTTGCGGTCGGAGGTGGACATGTCGCTGGGGGTGGGAGGAGAAGGGAAACAAAGAGCCTCGGTTCCCCTTTGGTGTTTTACTCAACAGCAGAAGCTTCCCCGTGCGTAATCTTAATTCGGGGTTCCATTTCGAGCGAGGCTCTGTATTCAAGTGTGTGATGATCCTAGGTACACGGAAACATCCAGGGATGCGTTTGTTCCTCGCGAACAAGCTGAACCCCATCGATGCAAAATTTGAATTCCTTGAGATGGAGTTGCCCGCGGGGGAACCAAACCACGCCGTGGACGGAGGAGGCGCGGCCGCATACAGCTGTCAATCCAGGAAATGGAATGTTCTCGGAGTCGGGTGTGATATGAATCCCGGGCCCTGCCGCGGGAACTCTACGGCTAGATTGCTCCCGACTCGGGACTGACTCGTCCACCGCCACCTCTATCCCCGCCCGCGACTTCGTCCGTTCTTGACCTCAATCGCCACGAAGAGATCCACCTTTGATGGCGCAGACACACATACGACAAGCGGAGGGAATCCTCAGATCCGTGCCCGATCCTGGACAGATAGTGTACGATCCACCAGCAATTCCTGCTCGCCCGGCTTGCTGCTGACCTGCCCTCTTTTCGGAATATCCGGCTTTCAGATTACCCAAGGACGGAGAGACAAACGTTTTGATCACATCAGCTTTGCCTTACTGCAATAACGTACCTCATCTGGGTACGGCATTCAAACGGCGTAGATTACGGGTCTCTAACGTATGATTTGAAGGGAACATCATCGGAAGTACGTTGAGTGCGGATGTGTACAGCAGGTGAGTAACGTAATCGTCTCATTGTGGATCGCAAGGCTAAATTACGCCAACCAGGTACTCCCGTGGGTGTGGTTTTCTTCGAAATCGCCCCAGTCACGCTTACCCGGCTGTTCAGGGACAAGGAATAGGAGAACGTTATACATCTGTGGTACAGACGAATACGGTACCGCCACCGAGACCCAGGCGTTGAAAGAGGACATTACCCCCAAAGAACTATGCGACAAATACAATGCTGTCCATGCGGATACGTACAAGTGGTTTGAACTTGGGTAGGCCCCGATTCATA